>WNFU01002995.1_pt1 | contig 22581 bp, 20 predicted proteins | sample 5400121 | NCBI WGS metagenome assembly WNFU01 (sample SAMN13153360, study PRJNA577476) | soil metagenome | isolation source: 100 cm soil or saprolite under grassland replicate 1 | place: USA:California | collected 2016-06-15
GCGAACCAGACTCTTGTCGACGAGCGACTCGAGCGTGTCGAGATCTGCGTCGCAGACCGCTTCCGCCGACTCGAGCGTACAGCCGCCCGCGAAGACGGCGAGCCGCGCGAAGAGCCGTTGCTCATCCTCGTTCAGCAGCTCGTGGCTCCACTCCATCGTCGCTCGCAGCGTCTGCTGACGCGGGTCGACGCCGCGGCCGGCCTTGAGCAGATCCAGCCGTTGCGAGAGCCGCTCGACGAGCTGCTGGGGCGAGAGGACTCGGACCCGTGCCGCCGCCAGCTCGAGGGCGAGCGGCAGGTTCTCGAGCCGCGCGCAGAGCTCCGGCACCGCGTCACTCGCGACGAAGCTCGGCAGCGCCGCACGTGCCTGCGCCACGAAGAGCTCCGTCCCATCCTCCGGCTCGAGCGGCGGGACCGGATAGGCCTGCTCGCCGGGAACGCGAAGCAGCTCGCGGCTCGTCACGAGCAGATGGACGTTGGGGCAGGAGGCGAGCAGCTCCGAGAGGTGTGGGGCTGCCTCGACGACGTGCTCGAAGTTGTCGAACAAAAGCAGCAGCGATTTGTCGGCGAGGTGCTCAGCCAGTCCGTCCTTGGCTCCGAGCGCCTGCGCCGCCGTCACCAGGACGAGCTCGGGGTCGCGCAGCGGCGCCAGCGGCACCCAGAAGATCCCGTCGGGATAGCGCTCCACAGCCTCGGCGGCCGCCTGCAGCCCGAGCCGCGTCTTGCCCGTCCCGCCCGGCCCCGTAAGGGTGAGTAAGCGGGCGTTCTCCAGCAACCCGCACACCTCGGCTAGCTCGTGCTCGCGACCGAGGAACGGCGTCGCCGGAATCGGCAGGTTCGTTCGGTAGAGACTCTTTAGCGGTGCGAAGTCCTCGTCGCCGAGCTGGTACATCCGCTCGGGCGCCGACAGGTCCTTCAGCCGATGCTCGCCGAGGTCCCGCAGCCCGTCGCTGCCGAGCAGCGCAGCCGTGGACGCCGAGATGAGCACCTGCCCGCCATGACCTGCTGCCGTGATCCGCGCCGCGCGGTGCACGTCGACGCCGACGTACCCCTCCTCGTCCACGTGCGGCGTGCCCGTGTGGACGCCCATTCGCACCCGGATCGGGCCCGTTGAGAGTCCGTCGAGCGCCGCGGCAGCGGCCGCGAGCGCGCCCGGTGCGGTCGGGAAGGCGACGAAGAACGCGTCCCCCTGCGTGTCGACCTCGACACCGCCGTGGGCGCCGAAGGCCTCGCGCAGGATGCGGCGATGCTCGGCCAACGCATCGGCGTAACCCTCGGCCCCGAGCTCGTGCAAGAGCTTCGTCGAGCCCTCCACGTCCGTGAAGAGGAAGGTGACGGTGCCGGAGGGAAGATCGCGACCCACGGGCGTCATGATGCGCCAAAGTGAGGTCTACGTCACGGGGACGAGCGGGTTGTGGGCGGCCACGCGTCCCCTCCGCGCGGGCCAAGCTGCGCGTGGTCTTCGTTTCGGGGGCCGGGCGCCTAACAAGCCGTGCCCCCGACGGTTCCAGGACTTCTCCTACGCGAGGGTCGCCAAGGGAGCCCTTCGTTCTCGTTGTCGCAGTTCAGCCAAAGCGCGACAGGTCCCCTCTTTTTGCGGAGTTGGCCCGCCCCGAGAAAGTGTCGGCATATTCATATTGCGATCGCGATTCACCGGTGCGCACGATGCACCACCGATGAGGGCGGTCGCCCGAGACAGACCATCGCGCTTGTGTAGGGCAAGCGTGGCAATGATCGGCCTGTACGTCGGAGCGGACTCTTGACCCGTGCGAGACGCGGAAGTATGGTCGCCAAGGAAGCAATGGCCGCTACCACAACGACAACGCGTGTCTCGGATTTCTTTCTTCGGCTCGGCGACGAGCCCGAGCTGCTCGCCGAGCACATCCGAGACCCGGAAGGAACGATGGCTGCGGCCGGGCTCAGCTCCGAGCAAATCCGGATGGTTCTCGCAGGTGACCTCGAGGGGGTCCGACGCGCCGTCGACGAGGAATTCGCCGCCGACCCGGTTCGCCGGCGCCTGATCGTGACCCCGCGGATGGTGATTCATACGCCGAAGCCGCCCGAGCCGGAACCGGAGCCTCCGGAGCCTCCCGAGCCCGAGCCCGGGCCTCCGAAACCGTAGCTTGCCTGACGCGCGAAGCCGTCGCGCGCCGCGTGGCTCGCTCGTCGTCGTCGGAACTGGCATCGATGTCACAACTCAGCTGACCCCGGGGGCCCGGGCCGCGATCGAGAACGCGGACGAGGTCCTCTACCTCGTGGCGGATTCGGTCGCCGCGTTGCGGATCGCCGCGCTCAGCCCGCGCGCCCGCTCGTTGGACGAGTTCTACGGGCCGGGCAAGGATCGCCGCCAGACGTACGCCGAGATCGTCGACGAGATCGTCGCAAGGGTCCTCGCGGGCGCTCAAGTGTGCGCCGTCCTGTACGGCCACCCGGGCGTCTTCGCCTATCCCGGACATGAGGCGGTCGCGCGCGTGCGCAAGGCGGGCCTGCCGGCACGGATGCTGCCCGCAGTCTCCGCGCTCGACTGCCTCGTCGCGGACCTCGGCCTCGACCCGGGGCGGACGGGCATCCAGAGCTATGAGGCGACCTACTTCTTCGACCGGCGCCCGCCCGTTGACCCCGACGCAGCGCTCGTGCTCTGGCAGGCGGGCATGATCGGCGAGGCGGGGGGCGCCGCCACTAACGCTGTCAAACCCCGCTTCCGGCTGCTCGTCGAGCGGTTACGTGAGCTCTACGTGGAGACGCGCGAGGTCGTGCTCTACGAGGCGTCGCCCTACCCGGGCGCCCAGGCTGCCGTCACGCGACTCCGCCTGGGCGACGCCGATCTGCCGACGCCGTCCGTGCTGGCCACCTTGTGCATCAGCGGACGTTGACCGCCTCCGAGGCCAGGAGCTCGCGCGCCTCGCGCGCCCCGACCCGGTTCCCCTTCGCTTCGTAGAGCGAGAGCGCACGACCCGCGGCCTCGCGGAGGTCCCCGCCGGCGCCCGCGCTCCGGAGGACGGCGGCGAGCGTCAGCAGTGCGTCTCCGCGAACGGTGGGAGCGTCCGTCCGCTCGGCGATCGCAACCGCCTCGCGTGCCACCGTCTCGGCCTCGCCGACGAGGCCCGCTGCAGCGCGGATTCGGGCGCGCGTCAGGCGCCAGAGGATCTGGACCTCCGCGTCGTCGGGATTCCCGTCGCGCCCTGCCACGGCGGCGAGCTCGTCCGCCTCCCGGTCTCGTCCCTGGGCCTGCACCGCGGCGGCGAGGAAGACGGCGAGTCCCGCGAGATTACCGCGCTCGCCGAGGGCTTGGAGCATCCCGTACCCGTCGCGGAAGTACCGCTCGGCCGCGGCGGGATCGCCGGCGAGAAGCTCGATCTGTCCTGCAAACAGCCGTTGCGCGGAGGCGAGCAGCATCTGCTTCCCCAGCTCCTCGAGCACGGGCGCGGCGGCGGCCGCCCGGGCGCGAGCGTCCTCGAAGCGGCCGTCGAGCGCCTCGAGATAGGCCGCGTAGATGTCGAGCAGCGCGTCGTCGGTGCGGTCGCCCTCGGACTGCGTCGCCAGCTCGCGGCACAACCGGAAGGCTTTCTCGACCGGCGTCGGCCCGAGTATCGCAGCGCGGGCGAGCGCCGTCCGAAGGTGCGACCGCTCGCTGCTCCCCGCGCCGCCCGCAGCCACGAGCGCGCTCTCCAGCGCCTCCTGCATCCGTCCTATCTCCAGGCGGACCCAGTAGACCTCCGCGAGGCGCGTCCACGCGTGGGCGAGGCCGGCATCGTCGCCCAGCCGCTCGAACACGGGGACGACTGCGCGAGTCGCGTTCAGAAAGGCGTCGGTGCCCTCGGACGGACTCGTGAACAGCCGCAGGAAGGCGCGATCGAGGGCTGCGCGCTGCGCGACGCCCGCGTGGCCGAGGGATGCAGCGCGCTCAGCCGCCTCGCGGAGGCGCTCGTCCGCCTCTTCGAGTCGTCCCACGAGCCGAAGGGCGTCGCCGAGATCGATGAGAAGCTCGAGCCGCTCCAGGGCATCCGGCGCGAGCAGGGAAACCGTTCGCTCGAGCAGCGACGCAGCGGCCGGGCTGTCGCCGCGTGCCAGCGCGCGGCGCGCCGCGGCGGCGAGCCGTGCGGCCGCTTCTTCGGCGAGGGCCCGACCGTGGTCGTCGAGCGGATTGAGCTCGCTGCACGCACGCGCCGCCTGCTCCAAATGGTAGCCGCCGATCTCGTCGCCCTCGATACCGCCGGCGAACCGGGAATCAATGAAGCGGACGAGCCGCTCGTGCAGCTCCGCTCGCTCCTCCTTCGGCAACCCAGCATAGGCCGCGTCGCGAACGAGGATGTGACCGAAGCGGAAGTCGTCTTCGTTGCGAGTCACCCTCAGCACCGGACGGATGAACTCCTTCCGGACGAGCGCCTGCAGGCACGCGCCGACGGTCGACTGCAGCTCGGCGGGAACGAGCGTCCCGACCGCGCTCCAGGAGAAGACCTCGCCGACGACGGCGGCGCGTTCGATGACGAGGCGCTCTTCCGGCTCGAGGCGATCAAGGCGCGCTGAGAGGAGCGCGTTGATCGTCGGCGGCAGCTCGAGCCGTCGCGGATCCGCGGTGAGGCGCCAGCCTCCCGGGGCCTGCTTCAGCACTCCCTGATCGATCAGCATGCGGAGCAGCTCCTCGAGGAAAAGCGGGTTGCCTTCGGCCGCTGTCGCGACACGCTCGCACGCCTCCTCGCCGAGCTCGCTGCCTAACAGGTTGAAGATGAGGGCTCGGGCGTCCTCCGACGGCAGCTCCTTGAGCGCAAGGGTCGTCGCGCCGTCGCGCGGGGCCACCCAGAGTGGACGAATGTCGAGGAGCTCGGGACGCGACAGGCAGCAGAGGAGAAGCGCGAAGCCCCGACTGCGCGCTGTTATGTACTCGACCAGGTCAAGGCAAACAGGCTCGGCCCACTGGAGGTCGTCGATCACAACGAGAAGCGGTTGGTGGCCGGCGACCTCTTCGAGCAGGCGCCGGACCGCCCAGAAGAGCTCGTCGGCGCTGGCCTCGCCGAGGGCCAGCACGGCTGCGATCCCGTTCACGATCCGCTCCCCGTCCTCCTCGGCGCCGGTGACGAGCGCGGCAATTCGCTCCCGTGCCTGCGCAGCAGGCTCCTCGCCGCTCAGCCCGCACGCCTGCCTGACGATCTCGGCGAACGGCCAGTAGGTAATCCCGTCCCCGTACGGAAGACAACGGCCGCTGAGCAGGCGCACCTCCGGGAACGTGGTCGCGAGCTCGCGTACGAGCCGGGTCTTCCCGATACCGGCCGGCCCGAGGACGGTCACGAGCCGGCATTCGCGGGCTGCCACCGCTTCCGTGAAGGCCGACTGAAGCGTCGCCAACTCGTACGCTCGGCCGACCAGGGGTGAGTCGAGCTGTCGCTCGACGCCGGGAGCACCGGGCCGCAACGTCCGCAGCAGGTGCGCCGCCAAGGGCTCGCTCTTCCCTTTGAGCTCGAGCGGCGCCAGCTGCTCGGCTTCGACCGCATCGCGGACGAGCGCGTAGGTTGCGGGCCCGAGCAGCACTTCGCCCGGCGGAGCAGCCTCTTCGAGCCGCTTCGCGGTCACCACCGCGTCCCCGGTGACGAACGACTGCCCGGCCGCCGTGCCGCCGGCCGCAACTTCGCCCGTGTTCACGCCGATTCTCAGCAGGAGTTCGATCCCCAGCGGCTTGAGGTCGGCGTTCAGACGCGCAATCGCTTCCCGCAGCTCGGCTGCCGCACGCACCGCGCGCAGTGCGTCGTCCTCGTGCGCGACCGGAATGCCAAAGACGGCCAGCACCGCGTCGCCGATGAACTTCTCGACGGTACCCCCGTGACGCTCGAGCACGTAGCGCGCCGCCGCAAAATAGCGCGCGAGCACGCGCCGGAGCGCCTCGGGGTCGAGCCGCTCGGTGAGCCTGGTAGATTCCGCGAGGTCGCAGAAGAGGACGCTGACGGTCTTGCGGGCCTCGCGCGCGTCCTCGACGAGCGCCGCGCCACAAGCGGGGCAGAAGCGGGCGCCCCGCGAGCAGTTTTCGCCGCAGCGTGGGCAGGTGGCCATGGCCCTTCTAGTCTACGACCGTGTCTTCCGCAGGACTACCATCCAGACATCAGGCGTACAGTGTCTCCGGGCGCCCAACTTGCGCAGGAGGCGCCGACCACGATGGCCGAGCTCCTGCTCTCGCCGGAGACTTGAGCGTTTCCAGTTACTGCGCAGCCGTGAGCGAGAGCTGCGGTTCGAGGACCGATGCGATGAGTTTCCGGGTCGCTGCTCGAGGACTCCTCCCCGCGTATTCGCGCAGCTCGGCCAGACGTTCTACCGCTTCGCCCCTCCCGGCGAGCTGTAGCCCGTCCACTCGTGACCCGCGGGAGCGCGCTCGCCTTCGTGCTCGCCAAAGTCGGCGGCGAATGGCGAATTGACGCCGGCTACACACCGGGCTAATGCCCGGCCCAATTCCGCGAGGCGGTTAGAAAACGGCTGCTCGGGGCAGGTTTTCATTGAGCCACAACCTACTGCGAAGGGGAGTGAGGTTAATGCGGCGTCTGATTCTCTGTCTCGTTGCTGCCTGTGCGGTCGCCGCGCCCACCGCGGGCGTGGCGCCGGCGAAGAACGGCAACGGCACGATGTGTGTGCTGCACGCGAAACTGGCGGCCAAGAACGAGACGCCCAGCTCGACGTCGACCGCCAAGGGCCACACGCTGATCAAGGTCAGGCAGGACGGGAGGATCGAGTTCAAGACCCAGATCAACAACAAGAACCACGAGACGTTCGTCGCGGGCCATATTCACCAGGCGCCCATCGGCGTCGCCGGCCCGGTTGTTGTGCCGCTGTTCGTTGCACCGACCCCGCCGACGAGCGCGCGCCACATCAAGCAGAGCGGCGTAGCGACGCCGAACCCCGGCACGACCGGTGCAGCCCTCTGCCAAACCCCGAGCGCCTACTACGTCAACTACCACACGACCGCGTTCCTGGGCGGCGCGATCCGCGGCCAACTGCACTAGCGCGGACGCTTGAGGGGCGGGCGAGCGCTCGCCCCTCCGCGTGCCTCGCCCCGGCGCGGAGCCAGTTGCGCCTAATCGCGCCGCTGTCGGGGCTGGATCAGCCACAGGAAGCGAAGCCCTCTGACGGACTCGAACCGACGACCGCCTCCGAGACGCGTTTTTTCGAGTCGACGCGATCGAACCCCTCGGACGATCAACTCGACGAGGCGGCGCGCTTAAGCTGCGGGCTCTGGGTGGACATTCTCATACTCGTCGTGGCGGCGCCACCACTCGTAGGGCTTGGTCTGCGGGTACCCGGCGGGTGAGTCCTCCCAGTCCTCCTGACGGCCGAGCGGCGTCAGGTCTAGGAAGGTCCACACGCTGCCGAGGGCCTCGACGCCGCGGGCCGACGTGAAGTAGGTGCGAAAGACGCTGTCGTCATCGCGAAGGAAGACGCTGAGGCCGAACGTCTCGCCGTCCTGGTAGACGTCCGGCTGCGGCGTCTCCGGCCCCACGCCGAAGTCGACGTTGAAGTCGCTCTCGAACGACGAGTACCACGGGATCGTCCAGCCCATCCGATCCTTGTACGCAGCGATCTTCGCTAGCGGGGCGCGCGACACGAGCGCGAAGGACGTGTTGCGGGCGTGCAGGTGGGCGAGGTGGCCGATTTGGTCGACGACCATCGAGCAGCCGTCGCAGCCGGCGTCCTGGTTCGGCCCGAACATGAAGTGATAGAGGAGCAGCTGCCTGCGCCCCTCGAACAGGTCGAGCAGGTCGGCCTTGCCGTTCGGAGCGTCGAAGGTGTAGTCCTTCTCGATCCGGACGATCGGCAGCCGGCGACGCTCGGCGGCGAGCGCGTCGCGTACCCGCGTGGCTTCTTTTTCCTCGGCAAGGAGCGCGTCCCGCGCTGCCTGCCATTCCGTCTCAGAGACGACCGGGGGAAGGTTCATGGGCTCCTCTCAATCACTTGTGTATTCGTCGTGTCGGCGCGGCCAACCCTGGCGGTCGTAGCCGCGCCCCTACGGAGTGCGGTCGAGCAGTTGCCAGGTCGCGCTCAGGACATCGGTGCCGCGGTCGTAGCAGGAGTAGGTGTGGTAGACGACGCCGTCCTCGAGCGCGAAGGCGCTCAGGCCGTGAAGCTCGTCGCGCCTGAGGTCGATCTCCGTGGCGTGCTTCGGCGTCCCGAAGTTGAAGCCGGTGCCGGTCATTCGCCCCTCCTTCGTGAACACGGCGAAGTCGAGGTTGAAGTCGCTTCCGGCTGCCGAGACCCAGGGGAAGCTCCAGCCCATCCGGCGCCTGTAGGTCTGCAGGTTCTCGAGTGGGGCACGCGAGACGGCGACGAAGGTCACGCCCCGCGGCGGGAGGTGGGCCACGGCGCCGTCGAGGCTGTCCGCGGTGTACGAGCAGCCCGGACAGCCCGCATCCGGCCAGCCCTCGACCGTCGGGCGGAACATGAAGTGGTAGACGAGCAGCTGCGAGCGCCCGTCGAAGAGGTCGGGCAATGCCTTCGTCCCGTCCTCGGTCTCGAAGCCGTAGTCCTTCTCGACCGCGACCCACGGCAGCGCCTGCCGTTTCCGGGCGAGCTCGTCGCTCCGGCGGGTGAACTCCTTCTCCTCTGCCAGGAGCGCGGCCAGCCACTCCTCGCGTTCCGACCTTGTGCTCCGTCATCCTGGCCTCCTTCCCCCGCTTACTATCTCAAGACCGGCCGCCGATTTTCGAGACCGGACTAAAAGCTGCGATTTGCAGGCATGTTACTTCCAGTTCGCCAGTGAATTCGCCAGCCCGCGGCTACTCGCCCCCGCATTGCTCGTCGAGGTACCGCTGCGTTGGGGTGAGCGATTAAAGAGGTTGGAGACTGCGAGCTGCGAGTATCAGCAGCTCGTGATTCGAGGCGTCGATGGTCACGTAGATGCCGTTGGCAACGGTGAAACCAATCGCCGCCCCAAAAGCGGTGTAGAGCTTGCCAGTGAGACCACTCAGCGTCGGGGCCTTGCGCACGGATCGATCTCGCTCGTGCTAGAGCCTGCGAAAAGCGCGCCAGCATCAGGAGATCAGCGTGGAGAGCCACGCGCTCAATCCCTCGCACCCGCGACCGCGGCACGCGTCGCCAGTCAATGCCGGTTTTCTGTCGCGCCGGGGGGCCGCGAGCGCCGCAGGCGCGATGCTGGCGGCTTGCCCGGGTCTACTTTCAGCCCTTCAGCCTTTCAGCTCCGGTGTAAGCCCTTACCGGCTGGTCGGCCAGCGCTTTCATGTTGCCAGCACTTCCTATTGATTAGGTCGCTCAGAGCAGCTGCCTGCGCCAGCGTGCGCGAACGTCACCAGGCGACTCAGGCAGACTCCCTGTGGGCATGAGCGCAGTCACTGCTGTGAATTCGCCGCGCCGGACCCGCGCGATCGCGGTGGTTGCCTTGACCGGTGTTGCGCTCTCCGTCAGCGCTTGCGGCAGCAACCCCCGCGCCGGCCAGTGGGTGGACCGCAGTGGTCGACCCATCTCGCGCGCGCTTCTTGAGACGTCGAGTGGCGGCCGTCATTGCAAGTGGGAGTCTGTGACGTTCTTGGCGATCCAAGCCCGGCTACTCGGGATTCACCGCCCCGGCGCGCTCATCTACGCGCGTGACCCGGACGGGGTTCTTCCCTTGAGATTCCTCGCCGCGCGGTACGGGCCGATCGCGTCAGTTCCCCGGGCTGCGGAAGACACCGGCTTCCGCCTTCGCCACCTGCATCTTTGGGTCGTGCCGAGTCGAATCAACGAAGCGGTTTACGTGGTGCAGGGCGAAAGCATAGAGCGATGGCCCCGCACGCTTGGCGGCTGCGCCTGACGTGCGTGACCGCCAAGCCATCACGCGCACAGACGCGACAAACGGGCTCTGGGCGAGCGTCCTGTCGCTAGAGAAATGGTGACGCAGAGAACGTCCGCTTGGGGCTTTGGTTGGCCATCCGCGCAAGCGCACAATTGAGCGGAAGCGGAGGGGGAGGGATTCGAACCCTCGAGGAGCCTAAGAACTCGAATCAAAATGAGCGTGCCAGCCTCCTGAAGCAGACGAGGCAGCAGCCGAGGGCGAGGAAGGCTTCGTGGATCTCGGCGCGGCGGTCAATAGGGGACGAGCAGCCGCTTGAATTGGTGCAGCCAGGCGAAGGTGCGCTCGACGACCCAGCGGGCCCGGCCCAGCCCGGAGCCGTGCTCGGTCTGGCGGCGAGCGATCTCCGGTTCAGGGTGCGTGGCCGCATCAAACGGGGTGGGGCCGCCGTGAGCCTTTCTAGACTCCAAACGTGTGGGGCACAGCTACGTCGTTGAGTACCCGTCGGCCCCGATAGGCAGCGCATGAGCGGGGCCTTCGAGGCGTCCCTGAAGGTCAGAAACGCGGCAGACTACGCCGACTTTCTGCTTCCGCACCTGGAGGACGATTTCCATGTACTCGATGTCGGCTGCGGACGAGGGACGATCACGCTCGGTCTGGCGGAGAGGGTCGCTCACGTGGTCGGCGTCGATCCGAGCGAGAAGGAACTCGCCGACGTGCGGCGCTACGCCGCCGAGCACCAGATCGAGAATGTCGAGTTCCGCGTCGGCAGCGTGTATGGCCTCGACTTTCCCGTCGGCAACTTCGACGCCTGTCTTTGCCACTCGATGATCGAGACCCTCAACCAACCGCTCGACGGCCTCATCGAGATCAAGCGAATCCTTAAACCGGGCGGCGTCCTCGGCGTGGCCTGCGTCGAGTACGGCGGCTTGATCCTCGCCGGGCACAACGACGAGGTTCTGAGCCGGTTCTACGCCGTCCGCGAACGAGTGTGGCAGCTCGAGAACGCTGCCGACCCCTATCGCGGCCGACAGCTCCGCAGCCTACTGGAGCGCGCCGGCTTCAACCGCGTGGTCGCGACGTCCAAGTACATCTGCTACGGCACCGACGACGCCGTCGCGTCGTTTGGCGCGGCGCGGGCGGAAGACTGCCGCAGGGATGGCTGGTACGGGCGCTCGGCGAGAAAGCACGGACTCGCAACCGCGAACGACCTCGATGCAATGAGCCAAGCCTGGCTCGAGTGGTCGAAATCCCCGGACGCGTATCTGGCCTTCGCTTGGTGCCGAGCCCTGGGCTGGAAACCGAACTAGACGAGCCTGCGACTATTGGGCTCTGCGCGGCATCGCGTGCGGCGTTGGTGCACAGCTCATTCTGATTCGAGTTCTAAGCGACCCCTAGAGATTTCCGAGACCGGACTAAAGATGTTGATTTGCAGGGATGTTGCTTCTAGTTCGCCAGTGAATTCGTCTGCGCGGCTCGCGCTCCGCACTGTGAGGGCCACCACTTCGCGGCGCTTCCAGCCTGGACGCGGTCTGCGACCTATCCTTCGTCGCGATGGAAACAGTCAGACGGTGGACGTTCGTGAGCGACTGGTTCCGGCGCGTTGTTATGCGCCGCGCCGGGAAGACCACCGCAACGGACTGGTTCGAGGAGCTCTACGGCTGTCTCGAGATGGAGGACCGAGGCCCTGCGTCCGGACAGCCGGTTCTCTCCGCCGCGGCCGTGGAGTCGCTCTCGCGGCAGCTGAACGCCCTGACGCCGTGGCACGTGCGGGTCGACGTCGAATCGCGCTCCCAAGGAACCGCTGTTCGGTGTAAAAACCGACTCTGGCACGGCGTTTCGGCCGTGGGTTTCGGTACTGCGAGCGACGAGTCGCCTCTGCCGCATCTCCTGAGCGTTCTCCACGGCGTACAGACGTTCATGGTCGAGCAGAGCCAGCGCGCGTGGCCGAAGAAGGATCGCCTCAGCAAGGAGGAGAGGGAGGCCGACATGCTCGCGTGGGTTCGCCGCCGACCGCTGCCCGACGGCGTGGTCGAGGACGGAGAGGTGCGCCTCTGGTTCGGCGATCGCGAACACCCCGCCCTCGAACTGGAGCCGATCCGGCTGCGCTAGGTCACGGAGTGGCCGCGATGGAGCTCGGCAGCCCGCCCCGGGCCGGCTCGAGCGCCCGCGGTGGTCGAGCGTACGTCGGGCCGAGACAGGCTGGAACCGGCGGCCATCTACGGAGCATGTCGGCGAGCCGATACCGAGGACTATGTGGCGCGCGGTGGGATTCAGGGTCTCGGCAGATGAGCGACGAGGTAGCACTTGATCGCGTCGTTCACGGTTATGAGATTGGCAAGCGCTGCCGGCGTGGTGGTGACGTCTGTGATGGTCTACCGGATACTGGATCCCGCCGAGGACTGCGATGTCACAACCACCAACTGGGCAACCTACATCGCGATCCTCACCGCTGGCTGCGCGTTTGCCGGCGCGGGGTACCTCTTCGTACCGTCACGGTGGAATCTCGCTGTCCGCCTCGGGCTGGCGATTGCTCTCGACGTCGGTGCGACCTTCTGCTTCTTTGTTCTGGCCGTTTGGACCTGGGTCGCCAAGTGCTCGAACTGAGCTGCCTTCGCAGACATGTTTCTGGTGACAACGAGCCGACGATCTGACTTGGCTTAGAGACTTCAGATCATGTCAAACGGAGCGGCAACGGTCCCGGCGTTCAGTTGACTTAGCTGACAACAAAGCGCACTGCGCTTGTTCGCCATTTGTTCGCCAGTGAGCACGCAAATCAATGCACTTGCACGGACGCCAGTGGACTCGCGTGGACGGACGCGCTGGTCTAGGAAACCACCGCGCGTCCAGGAGCGAGGCGCCTTGCCAGTGCCGATACGCCGCGCAGCCGCGTCTCTCCGCGAGCTGGAACTTCGAACTCGTAGGCCTTGTTTCCCGCTGGCGCCTTAATTGCACCGGCACCCAGGAGGTCGCGGGAGTCGAGTCCGACTAGCTCCATTTGATGAGTCGTCGCTGGCGACTGCATCTTCTTGCAGCCGAGCCGTTCACCAAGAATGGGGAAGACTTTTCGGTGCTACACAACGGGACTGAACGTCGAAGCGGGTACGCCGCTCATCCACCCTGTTCTCAATGCGAACAACGGCTCGGTGTGCGTACATAACCTCCGAAAACGTGTTAGGACTACGTCGTGTCCGCTGCGGGCGGAGCGATCGTCACACGCCTAGCGCCGAGCATCGCGGCGGCCCTCTCGATTGCTGCATTCCTGGCGCTCTGGCAGGCCGTCTCGAGAGCGGGGCTGATCTCCGACCAGGACCTGCCTGCGATGACCACGACGTTTCGTGAGCTCTGGTCGATGATGCACACGCATCAATTCTGGGCGGCGTTCGCCCGGACCGTGCGAGGTTGGGCGTTCGGGCTCGGACTGGCCACCGTTCTCGCCGTCCCGCTCGGGATCCTGCTCGGGTCGAGCGAGTTCGCGGGCAGAGCGTTCCGAGTTCCGATCGAATTTCTGCGGCCGATCCCGTCGGCGGCCTTGATCCCTCTCCTGTTCCTCACGCTGGGGACGACGCTCAAGAGCGAGATCTTCCTGGCCACTTTCGGTGCCTTCTGGCCTCTCCTCGTGCAGACGATCTACGGCGTCCGCGACGTCGACCCGATCGCGATCGACACCGCGCGGTCGTTCGGGGTCGGGCGGCTCGAGCGCCTTTACCGCGTCAAGCTGCCTAGCGCGGTCCCCTACATCGCGACCGGATTGCGGATCTCCTCTGCCGTAGCGCTGATCCTGGCCTTCACGGCAGAGCTCTTCATGGGCATCCCCGGGCTCGGCCAGACCATGAACGTCGCCGAGTCGTTCGGCCTGACGGCTCAGGTCTACGCGCTGGCGCTCGCCACGGGATTCCTCGGCCTCGGGATCTACGTCGTGTTCTCTGCGCTCGAACGGCGCGCGCTTCGCTGGCATCCTTCACAACGGCTGGCCGGCGCGTGAGCGGCCGGGCCTATCGCTCGGCCGCCGTCGCGGCGGAGATCACGGTTCCGCTGGCGATCCTCGCCGCCTGGCAGGTCTGGACCGTGCACGCGAACGACCCACTCTTCCCCCGCCTGTCCACGATCCTCGTCCAGTTCCGGGAGATGTGGCTCTTCTCGCAGTTCGAGCTCCATGTCGTTCCGAGCCTGACCCGAATCGGAGCCGGCTTCGCCATCGCCGTCGTCCTCGGGATCCTCCTCGGCGTACCGCTCGGCCTGTCGCGCTGGGGGCGGCTGCTTGCGATGCCGCACGTCGAATGGTGGCGGGCAATGCCGCCGCCGGCCCTGCTCCCCATTTCGGTGGCACTTCTGCACTCGATTGGCAACCGACAGAAGATCTCGTTCATCGCCTTCTTCTGCCTCTTCCCGATCCTGCTGAACACGATCGACGGCGTGCGCGGCATCGATCCGACGTTCATCGAGACGGCCCGTTCGTACGGAGTTCGGAGCTTGGAACGGATCGGCCGCATCGTGCTGCCGGCCGCACTCCCTCAAATCTTCGCCGGCATGCGGACGAGCCTCTCCCTGGCCGTGATCATGATGGTCCTGACCGAGTACTTCTCGAGCACGAGCGGCGTCGGGTACGTCCTGCTGATCTCGAAGAACACGTTCCAACTCGCGCCGATGTGGGCGGCGATCGTCCTGATCGGGGTCCTGGGCTACGTCTTGAACCTGCTCTTGATCCTCCTCGAGCGTCGCGTCCTCTCGTGGCATCGCGGCTGGCGAGCGGCAGAGGCGCAATGAGCACGAGCGGCGAGCGACTGCTCGAGATCAGGAAGCTCGCGAAGACGTACGGCTCCGGCGCCAAGGTCACCCATGCGATCGGCGACGTTTCGTTCACCGTCGACGACCGCGAGTTCGTCTGCGTCGTCGGCCCGTCCGGGTGCGGGAAGACAACACTCCTGAAGTGCGTCGGCGGGCTGCTCCGCCCGACCAGGGGCGACGTACTCTTGCGCGGGAGGCGCGTGACTGCACCGCCGGAGGAGATGGCGCTGGTCTTTCAGGAGTACGGGCGCTCGCTGATGCCCTGGTCGTCGGTGCGGAACAACGTGGTGCTGCCGCTCCGGCACAAGAACCTGGGGAGAAAACAGCGAAACGCGCTCGTGGAGGAGGGGCTCGACGCCGTCGGGCTCACCCCGTTCATCGACCATTACCCCTGGCAGCTCTCGGGCGGAATGCAGCAGCGCGTTGCGATTGCGCGGGCGCTTGCCTACCAGCCTTCGATCCTGCTCATGGACGAGCCCTTCGCCTCGGTCGACGCGCAGACTCGGGGCGATCTCGAGGATCTGATTCTCCGTGTCCGCGAGGAGTTCGCGATCACGATCCTCTTCGTCACGCACGACATCGACGAGTCGGTCTATCTGTCCGACCGCGTCGTCGTCCTGACACACGGCCCGACGGAGGTGAAGGCAATCATCGACGTCGATCTTCCGTTCCCGCGCGACCAGATCGCGACGAAGGAGCTCCCGGAGTTCGCGCATCTACGCGGGCACGTCTATGGGCTGATCAAACGGGAGCTGGTGGAGTCGGGCGAGGAGCTCGCTGCGACTATGACAACCGCGACGAAAGGAGATCGACCATGATTCGGGAGATTGGTCACCGGGCGCTCCGGCGTCTCGGTGTCGGGATCGCGACGGGAGCGATCGTCGTGCTCGCCGTGTTCGGCGGGTCCGCGGCCAGCGCGCCCGGCGGCGCCAGCGCGACCGAGGTCAGGGTTGTCACCCTGCCGATTGCGAACGGCTTTCCCCTCGACCTCGGTATCAAGAAGGGCTTCTTCGCCCAGCAGGGGATCGAAGTCAAGAAGACGACGCTCCAGAGCGGCAACGACGTTGTCCTCGCACTCGCCAACAACAACGGCGATATCGGCTACCTCGGATTCGTCCCGATGTACATCGCCGTGACGAGTGGTATTCCTCTGACGCTCGTCGCCGCGAGCGAGGTCGAAGGAATCTCCGCGCGGGACAACTGGCAGAACATCCTCGTCAAGGGCTCGAGCTCTATCCGCACCCCGGGTGATCTAAGGGGCAAAACGATTGCCGTGAACGCGCTGAAAGGCGTCGGCGAGGTGATGATCAAGGCGGCGATGGAGAAGAAGGGCATCAAGCCCGATGCCTTCCGCCTGACCGCTCTACCCTTCCCCCAGATGCGCTCCGCCCTCAACAACGGGCAGGTCGACGCGATCTGGGTGCCGGAGCCGTTCCTCTCTCAGGGGCTCAACCTCGACGGCGACCGGATCGTCATGGCACCGGGACCGGTGCTCGCCCGGTACTGGCCGATCGGGGGCTATGCGGCGAGGTCCGCATGGAAGTCGGGGAATCCGGCGCTTGCGCAGAAGTTCCGCAGGGCGATCAACAAGTCGCTGACGTACGCGCAGGCCCACCCAGCCGAGATCCGCGAGATGCTGCCGCCGGGCACGCAGAACGTGCGCTTGCCGATCTGGAGCCCGCTCGTGGATCGCAGCAAGCTCCAGCAACTCGCCGGCTACGCGAAGAAGTACGGCGTGATCACGAAGCTTCCGAACATGAAGCAGCTGGTGCCGAACAGCATCGCCAGCGGCCTCGTCCTGCAGGGCACCGTGACGAACCGGCGCCTGTTGCTGGCGCTGGGCGCCAAGGCGGTGACCAAGCTCAACGTCGGTCCGTACACGTTCGTCGTCACGGACTCTTCGAAAACGCAGAACTTCAGGCTGAAGGGTCCGGGCGTGAACAGGAGCACCCCGCTGAAGGGACAGGGTCGGGCGACGTGGACGCTCAACCTCCGCAGGGGGACCTACCGGTACTGGTCCGACGGGAAACCACGCACGAAGAAGAGCTTCAAGGTCGGTTAGGGCCTGAACGTCTCGGTCGGAGCGATCGCCACGTCGAGCAGCAAGGGCTTCTCGCGCGTGGCGAGCTCCGGCACGACCTCGTCGAGTGTCTCGACGAGGTCGTCGTATCCCGTGATGCTTCGGGCTGCACAGCCCTGGGCGCCGGCAATCGCGGCGATGTCGACGTCGAAGGCGGGCCAGGGGGCGGGGGAGCCGTGCCGTTCCGCGAGTCGGTCCATGATCGCGTAGCCGCCGTTCGAGAGGATCACGAACAGCACGCCGACGCCGTAGTACGCAGCGCTCCAGAGCGCCTGGATCCCGTACATCGCCGACCCGTCGCCGACGACGGCGAGCACGGGTCGCTCGGGCAGAGCCATCCGAACGCCCGTAGCCCCCGCGAGGCCGAAGCCAAGCCCGCCCATCGCGGCGCTCAGGAAGCCGAGCGGCTCACGCGCCAGGAGGCGCTCGTGGAGCTCTGGGCGGTCGACCGGGATCTCCTCGACGACGACGGCGTGGCGCGGAAGCCGTTCGGAGAGCGCAGACAGCACATGGCCCGCACGTAGCGGCTCGCCGGGGGCCGGAGGCGGTGGCGCGGAGGGCGGGCGGAAAGGCTCTGGAGGCTTGCTCTCGCGCGCGGGCAGGCGCTCGGCGAGCTCTCGGCAGACCGGGCCCGGCGGGCCGAGCACGGCGAGCTCTGCCGGGCTGCGGTGAACCTCGTCGGGGTTGTCACCGACGACGGCGATCCGTGTGCCGAGCTCCGTGAGGCGCCCGGGCGCGTAGGGAGACTGCCTGAAAACCGGCGCGCCGACGACGAGGAGCGCGTCGTACGGCGCGAGCTTCTCGCGCATGCGCGGCCGGTCGGCGGGAAGGACGCCGGCGTAGAGCCTGTGATCCTGCGGAAAGCCGGCTCGGGCTCCGAAGGACTCCTGGAAGACCGGCGCGACCAGACGTTCGGCGAGCGTGACGAGCGCAGACCAGGTTTTCGGGTCGTCCGCACCCGCTCCAACTACGATGGCAGGGGAGTGCGCGTCGGCGAGGAACGCGGCCAGTTCGTCGACCGCGGCCGGACCGGCTGATGCGTCTCGCACGACCCGCATCGCGGCGGCGTTCTCGCGCTCCTCTGAAGCTGGTGCCGACCAGTCGTCCATGGGCACGATCACGAGCGCCGGCCCGCGATGAGTCGCCGCTTCGTGCCGCGCACGTGCGATCGAGCCGGGCACGTCGCGCGCCGCCACCGGCTGGTCGACCCAAACCGGGTACTCGCCCGCAAGGCCCAGCAGCCGTCCGGCGAGAAACGGCTCGAACGCGACGTGTCGGCGGTCCTGTTGGCCGACGAGAACCACGAGAGGAGCCCGGTTGACGCGGGCCGTCGCGAGCGCCCCGACGGCATTGCCCAGGCCGGCCGTCGTGTGCAGCAGCACGAAGGCCGGCTCATTCCGTCCGATCGCCCAGCCCGTCGCCATGCCGACCGCAGGGCTCTCGTGCAAGGCAAGCACGAATTGGAGGTCTTCGGGAAGACCGGCGAGAAACGGCACCTCGGTCGATCCGGGATTTCCGAAGATCGTCGTCAGTCCGTGCTCGCGGAGCACATCGAACGTGGCGTCGCGGACCGTCTTGCCCACGGCGGCGGAGTATCGCGCAGCCCGAAGTTCGGTATGAGAACATCCGTTCACATGCTGGATCCGGTGGCCGGACGCAACCCGGACTACGTGCAGTCGCTCGAACGGGGCCTGGCCGTGATCCGGGCCTTCGGTGCGGAATCCCCCGAGCTTCGGCTGAGCGACGTCGCGCGCGCGACGGGGCTGACCCGCGCCGCGGCCCGCCGCTTCCTGCTCACCCTCGTCAAGCTTGGTTATGTGCGGCAGGACGGGAACATCTTCTCGCTGCGGCCGCGCGTGCTGGAGCTCGGGTACGCCTACCTCTCGGTACTCAGCCTGCCCGAGGTAGCTCAACCGCACATGGAAGCCCTCGTCGGTGAGGTCAACGAGTCGTCGTCGATCGCTGTTCTCGACGATCTCGACATCGTCTACGTGGCTCGCGTGCCGACGCAGAGGATCATGACGATCACGATCGCCGTCGGGACGCGTCTCCCCGCCTACGCGACGTCGATGGGGCGAGTGCTACTCGCCGGCCTCCCGTCCGAAGCGCTCGAAGAGTGCCTCGAACGCGTCGAGATCGAGCCTTTGACGCCCATGACGGTGCCCGATCCGGACGCGTTGCGGGACCGGATCGAGCGGGTCCGTAACGCGGGATGGGCGGCGGTCGACCAAGAGCTCGAGGAGGGCGTTCGATCTGTGGCCGTCCCGATCCGGGACGCAACCGGAAGGATTGCGGCGGCGATGAACGTCTCAGTGCACGCGACGCGAATGACGATGCAGGCACTCCGCCGTGAGGTCGTGCCCAGGCTCCTGCGCACTGCCGAGGCGATCGAGGTCGACCTCAGCGCCGTCGGTGCTCTGAAGGGCGGCGGTGCCGCTTGACGGCCGAGCGTGCTGCTGGAAGAGTGGCGGTGCGATAGCCGGATGGTTGTTCTTATGCCGAACATTGGTCGGCAAAGGAGGAGCTTGAGATGACCGTCAGCGCAGCTGAAACCGTCCGCGGCTTGCACATCGGGGGCCGGTGGACCGAAGCGTCCGGGGGCAAGACATTCGAGGACCACGATCCGTTCACGGGTGACGTCGTCGCCAACGTCCCGGCGGCATCGCGCGACGATGCCAGACGTGCGATCGACGCCGCCGCCGACGCCTTCCCCACCTGGTCGCAGGCGCCGCCGGCCGAGCGCCAGCGCATCTTCTTGAAGGCGGCGGACGTCCTCGAATCCAGAACGGAAGACGTCGCATCTTGGCTGACGCGCGAGACCGGTTCGACGTTCGGCTTCGCCATGTTCCAGCTCCAGTTCGTCCCCGGGCTGTTTCGACAAGCGGCCGCTCTCGGCTATCAACCGGTGGGCGAGATCATCCCCTCGGACACCGGTGCGTTCGCGATGGGCATCCGCCGGCCCGTCGGCGTCGTCGGTGCGATCGCGCCCTGGAACGCCGCGCTAATCCTCTCAGCGCGCTCGTTCGCCGCGCCGATCGCGCTCGGCAATACCGTCGTCCTCAAGCCGTCGGAGCTCTCGCCGTACGTCGGCGGGCTCGTCTGGGGGGAGATCTTCTCGGAAGCAGGCCTTCCGGAAGGCGTCCTCAATATCGTGACGCATGCGCCGGGCGAGGCGGGCCCGATCGGAGACGAGTTCGCCGAGAACCCGCATGTCCGCGTGATCAACTTCACCGGCTCGACCGAAACGGGACGCCGGCTTGCGGAGGCGGCTGGACGGAACCTGAAGCGTGTCCTGCTCGAGCTCGGCGGGTCGAACCCGCTGATCGTGCTCGCGGACGCCGATCTCGAGTCCGCGGTCGACGCGGCCGCCTTCGGCGCGTTCCTGCATCAGGGCCAGATTTGCATGTCCGCCCGCCGCATCATCGTCGAGCAACCGATCGCAGAGACGTTCGTGGAACGGCTCGTCGAGAAGACGCGGACGCTCAAGGCCGGCGATCCGAAGGAACAGGACACGATCATCGGCCCGTTGATCACGGAGGACGCGGTGGCGACGGTCAAGAGTCGTGTCGACGACGCGGTCGCGAAGGGCGCCAAGGTGCTCACCGGCGGCGAGGCGGACGGCTCGGTCTACCAGGCGACGCTCCTCACCGAAGCTCCGAAGGACTTCACCAGTGTCGAGACCTTTGGGCCCGTGGCCGCAATCGAGGTGGTCGGTGACGCCGACGAAGCGGTGGCGCGCGCGAACGAGACGACGTACGGACTCTCCGCCGGAATCATTACGTCCGATCCCGACCGTGGCCTTGCCCTCGCGCAGCAGATCCAGTCCGGAAACGTGCACGTCAACGACCAGCCGGTAGCTGACGAGCCGCAGATGCCCTTCGGCGGCGTCAAGAGAAGCGGCTTCGGGCGATTCGGCGGCGCTGCCGCGATCAACGAGTTCACGGAGCTCCACTGGGTGACCGTCCGCAGCGACACGCACCCGTTCCCCTTCTAGCGCGGCGTATGGCGGAGATGGTTTCGCTCGCCGAGGCGGTCGAAGACCTCGTCCACGACGGCGACGTCGTCGCGCTCGAGGGCTTCACGCACCTGATTCCGCACGCCGCCGGCCATGAGCTGATCCGGCAGCAACGCCGCAACCTCACGCTCGTCCGCATGACCCCGGACGTGGTCTACGACCAGCTGATCGGCATGGGTTGCGCGCGCAAGCTCGTGTTCTCGTGGGGCGGTAACCCCGGCGTCGGCTCGCTCCATCGGCTGCGGGACGCGGTCGAGCACGGCTGGCCGGAACGGCTCGAGCTCGAGGAGCATTCGCATGCCGGGATGGCGGCGGCCTACGCGGCCGGCGCGGCGAAGCTTCCCTTCGGCGTCGTGCGCGGCTACGAGGGAACTGATCTCGCGGAGCGTACGAGAGTCGCGTGGATCACCTGTCCCTTCACGGGTGAGCGGCTCGCGGCGGTGCCCTCGATCCGCCCGGACGTCGGGATCGTGCACGCCCAGCAGGCGGACGAGGAGGGGAACGTCCTGCTCTGGGGCATCAGCGGCGTTCAGAAAGAGGTCGTCCTCGCGTCGAGCCGGTCGATCGTCACGGTCGAGGAGGTCGTCTCGAGGTTGGAGCCGCGACCGAACGCCGTCTTTCTTCCTGCCTGGGTTGTGACCGCGGTCTCGGTCGCGCCGGGCGGCGCGCACCCCTCGTACGCGCATGGTTACTACAACCGGGACAACGCCTTCTACGTCCGTTGGGACGAGATCAGCCGCGACCGCAACACCTTTCGCGAGTGGATGCAACAGCAGGTCCTCGAGCAAGAGGCGACAGTCGCATGACCCAGGTCGAGCCGCTCGCGTATACCGCTGACGAGATGATGGCGGTCGCCGCCGCACGTCGGCTCCGCGACGGAACGGTCTGTTTTGTCGGCATCGGGCTGCCCAGCCGCGCCGCGAACCTCGCGCGATCTACGCATGCGCCCGGCTGCGTGCTCGTTTACGAAAGTGGGACGATTGGCGCGAAGCCCGAGCACCTACCGCTCTCGATCGGCGACGGCGAGCTCGCGGAGACGGCAGACGCGGTCGTTTCGGTTCCCGAGATCTTCGGCTATTGGCTTCAGGGTGGGTGGATCGACGTCGGCTTCCTCGGCGCGGCCCAGATCGATCGTTACGGAAACCTGAACAGCACCGTGATCGGCGACTATGAGCGGCCGCAGGTCCGGCTTCCGGGCGCGGGTGGCGCTCCTGAGATCGCAGCCATGTGCCGTGAGACGTTCGTGATGCTGAGACAGGAGCCGCGCGCCTTCGTCGAGCAGCTCGATTTCCTCACGACGAGCGGCGCGGGCGTCACGTGCGTCGTCACCGACCTCGGGGTGCTGGAGCCGGGCCACGACGGTGAGTTGACACTGACCGAGCTCCATCCGGGCGTCACCGTCGACGACGCTCTCGAGGCCACCGGCTGGGATCTCCGTTTCGCCCCGGAGCTGCGAGGGGCGGACCCGCCGAATGCGGACGAACTCGAGGCGCTCCGCACATTGAAGCCCGCGAACGGGGACACTGTCTCCTGATGAGCCGCGCCGCGTCCCTCCTCGAGTCCGTTCGCGACGGCCAGGGACCGCACCCGCCCTACCTCTACCCGGACTATCGCTCAACACAGCTCCGCGGGCCGAAACGCCCGCTGCTCCTGCTGCCGCACACGCTCTCCGAGCTGACCGGGCCGGTGTTCGGCCACGACTCGGTCGGCGAGCTCGACCACGACCTCACCCGCCAGCACGATGGCGAGCCGCTGGGAGAGCGGATCATCGTCACCGGCCGGGTCATCGACTCCGCGGGAAAGCCTGTTCCTTCAGCTCTGATCGAGATCTGGCAGGCGAATGCGGCCGGCCGCTATCGCCACGAGGTCGACCGGCATCCTGCTCCGGTCGATCCCAACTTCACGGGCACGGGACGCTGCCTGACCGACGATGACGGTT
>WNFU01003065.1_pt1 | contig 22572 bp, 22 predicted proteins | sample 5400121 | NCBI WGS metagenome assembly WNFU01 (sample SAMN13153360, study PRJNA577476) | soil metagenome | isolation source: 100 cm soil or saprolite under grassland replicate 1 | place: USA:California | collected 2016-06-15
CGAAGCCGGCTCACCATCGCCGTCGACTTCGACGGGCACGGCGTGGGCAAGCTCCTCCTCCCGCTCGTAGTCCGTCGGCAGGCGCGCAAGGAGATGCCGGCCAATCTAGCGACGCTGAGGGCACGTTTGGAGACCGGCGCCGCCGCGGCGGCCGAGCAAGCCTGAGCCGACCACCGGCCCGGCCGAGCCGGCCGACGGTCGCGGCCGAGCAGGAGCACCGCGGCGTCGCAGGCCAGGCCTGACCACCCTCAGGCCAACGTTCGCTCAACTGCGGCGGGGCGAATGGCTCATGGTGGGCTCCGGTCAGGGTGTGGTGGGCGTGGCGGCGGGATGGTGGGCGGGTTGGAACAGCTCGATCAGGTTGCCGGCGGGGTCGGCGAGCAGGATCTGGCGCCCGCCGGGTCCGGAGACCAGGTCACTGCGGAACGACAGGCCGGCGCCACGGAGCCGGTCGGTCTCGGCGTCCAGGTCGTCGACGATGAGGTGGATGCGGTTGCGGCCGGGGGTGGTGGCGTCGGTGGGGGTGGCGCGGGCGCCGGAGCTGGCGGGTCCGGACAGCAGCAGCCGCAGCGGGCCGCGGACCACCTCGGCGAAGGCCGGTGCGGCGCTGGTGTTCAGTTGGAAGCCGAGGTGGGTGGTGTAGAAGTCGACGGCCGCCTGAACGTCGTCGACGAGGTAGCGGACGCTGGCGTACTGGTCGGGCGCGGTCACGGCTCAAACCTCCTTCGTGTTCGGGTTAGTGGTGGCGAGGACGGGCAGCAGATGCCGAACGCGGGTGTCGATGTCGGCAGCGGTGCGGGCGAAGGCGGGGTAGCTGGCCTGGTCGCTGTTGCCGGCCGCGGCGGGGTCGGGGATGCTCCAGTGCACTCGGCGGGCATGGTCGCCGAACTCGGGACAGACTTCGCGGGCCTTGTCACACAGGGTGATCACGTAGTCGAACCGGCGGCCGGTGAACGTGTCCAGGTGCCGGGGGCGCTCAGCGGCGATGTCGATGCCAAAGTGGTCGCGCAGCACCCGCACGGTGTTGGGATGCAGTTGCGGTTTGGGCCGGCTTCCGGCGCTGATCGCCTCCACGTGGCCGGCGGTGTGGCGGCGCAGTAGGGCCTCGGCGATCGGTGAGCGGGCGCTGTTGCCGGTGCAGACAAACAGCACCGTGAGGCGGGGTAGCCGCTGGTGGACCGGGGCCGGCGAGGTCCTGTCCAGGCGCAGGGCCGGATGCAGGGCGGCGCCGGTGCCGGCCAGCGCGTGGGCGCAGCGGTCCAGGTCCAGGTGGTAGTAGCTGTCGCGGCCGTCGAAGCTGCTGCGGGTGGCGGTGACCAGGCCACCGTCGCGCAGCAGCCGCAGGTGGTAGGAGACCAGGCTCTGCGGATGGCCGATCAGCGTGACCAGCTCACGGACCCGCAGGTCGCTGCGGGCGAGTTCGGTCAGCAGCCGCCAGCGCAGCGGGTGTCCGGCGAGGCGTACGAACGCCGGGGCGGCTTGACTCGACAAGCCCATGACCCGGAGGATACATCAAATCGGTTTGATCGATCTCGGTTGGCAAGGAGGTGGTGTGGCGCCTCAGCGGCGGAGGTACAGGTCGCCGTCGCGCTCGACCACTTCCGCCCGCCCGAGTGGCAGTACCCGAGTGAGCATCCGATAGCCGAAGCCGAGACCGGGCACCTTGGCGAACACGCCCTGCGGCCCGCGCACCATCCGGCCGCTGTCGACGTCGTAGGCCGACCGGTGCCACGGGCAGACCAGGCAGCCGCCATCATCAATGTGACCACCGGCAAGGTCGGCGCCCAGATGCCGACACCTGCGGGTGACCGCGAAGTATCGACCGCCGATGTTGCCGACCGCGTAGCGGCCCACGCCGACCACGCTGCCCGGTGGCAGGTCCGCCGCCGCTCCGACGCGCTGCTCCGCGGTCATGAGGACCTCCTTCAGTCGGCACACCGACCCGGCCGGTTCGGCTTGACCCTAGCTGTCGGTATCCCGCCGTGGTGACCCGACGCACGCTCCGTCTGCGGCTGGACGAGGCACCGGTGCGGCGGTTGTCGCAAGACCGCGGGAAGGAGTTCCCGAGCGTCCCGCAGCGCACTCCGAGCATCACTGTCGTGCCGCGCTGATGTCTGTTGGACAAGGCGGACGGCGGCGGGCGTCGGCTGGGAGGGGCGGGTGAGGGCTGGCCTGCGCGGGGCTGCCATCATGGTGGGGATGACGAACTCCGGCTCCTCCCGCTTCCCTGTCACCGTCACGCACCTTCCGGTCGTGCGCTGCCAGGTCTGCCGACGCACGTTGGCGCACCGGACCGGCGAGGCGAGCGCGGTCCTGACGGAGCACTACCGCCGGGCCCATGCCGCCGCGCTCGCCGGGCCGGCTCACCCATCTGTCTGAGCCCGGTGCGGATGCTCGGATCTGCCGCGGACGGCGCGGCCGGCGGTCGCGATCTGGCGTGTCTGGGAGCGGGTCGCCGGTGATGGTCCTACCGGCGGCCCCTCTTGCCGCTCCGGTCGTGCACCAGGCGGTACTCGTTGCCCTCAGGGTCGATCAAGGGTCGGTCATCGGGGAGCCGGAGGAGTCGGAGGTCCCGGTCCTGTCAGGCCCGATGCCCGTGGGCGTCGGTCCAGGGGCGGGGAAGCCTTCAAGGCGGGACGTACCAGGTTTCGGGTGATGGTCATGGATCGGTTGACCGCGCAAGACCTCAGCATGGTGTCGCCGGATGAGTTCGGCTGACCGGCAGCGCGGGTCCTGTCTTCAGTGGACATTCGTCGGGCGGGGAGCAGAGCGGGGGCCGGCCCCGAAGAACCGGCCCCCGTCGAGCAGCCTCCTGTCTAGCCGTTGGCGATGGTGAAGCTCTCCACGCCACAGGCCGAGGTCGTCGCGGCGTTGTTGGCGTCGCCGCTGTAACTGACCTGCCACCGCCAGGTGCCGAGGGCACTGGCGATGAAGGTCGTGTTGGTGGTGCTGTAGGTGCCGTTGCCGTTCACGGTCACCGTCTGGGTGAACGCGGGCGTGCCGGAGCAGGTGGCACCCGCGGCCGGGTCGAACAGGTCGAAGATGATAGTGCCGCCCGCAGTGGCGGTCGCCCCGGCGATCGTCGCGTCGTCATTGGGGAGCAGGTTCGGCGCGGTCGTCATCGTCGGGTGCTTCGGGGTGACGACCAGCAACTCGCTGGTGCATGCGCTGGTCGCTCCCACGTTGTTGGCGTCGCCGCTGTAGACGGCCTGCCAGTAGAAGTTGCCGGTCTGGTTGAAGGTGATCGGGTCGGAGTCGGGCACCACCGCGTTGGTGACCGTCACCGTGCCGGCGCTCTGCGCGCCATCCGTGCACGTGTCGTTGGTGTAGACGGTGTAGGTCACCGTCCCGCCTGCGGTCGCGGTGGCACCGGTCAGCGTCGCCGAGTCGTGCACCGTGCCGCCGACCTCGATGGTGCCGGCCGACAGCAGGGTCGCGATCGTCGGGTGCCTCGGGGTCACGACCAGCAACTCGCTGGTGCAGGCGCTGGTCGAGCCGAGGTTGTTGGCGTCGCCGCTGTAGACGGCCTGCCAGTAGAAGTTGCCGGTCTGGTTGAAGGTGATCGGGTCGGAGTCGGGCACCACCCCGTTGGTGACCGTCACCGTGCCGGCGCTCTGCGCGCCCTCCGTGCACGTGTCATTGGTGTAGACGGTGTAGGTCACCGTCCCGCCGGCGTTGGCGGTGGCGCCGGACAGCGTCGCCGAGTCGTGCACCGTGCCGCCGACCTCGATGGTGCCGGCCGACAGCGTCGTCGTGAGCATCGTCGGCACGTTGATGTGGTTGGTGTAGATGCAGTCCACCAGCCCGTTCGGCGTCATCGTGATGGACGCCGTCGCACCGCTGGTCGAGACGGTGGTACCCGGACTGCCACTCGCGACGCACACCAGGCTCTTGAGCGTCCAGCCGGCCGGGATGGTCGACTCGGTCACGCTGTAGTCGCCGGGCAGCACCTGACTGGGCGGACCGTAGGTCTGCGTCCCGCCGTTGGACAGGTTGAACGTGGCCGGGCTGAGGCCGCCGGTGGTGGTGTAGCCGAAGCTGGCGTCACCGTTCTCGGTCACCTTGTGGATGACGATCCGGCCGCAGTTGGCGACGTTCACCGTCTGCGGTGCGATGAAGTCCTTGACCTCGGCGGTGAACGAGGCCGACGAGCGGCTCTTCAGGAACACGCTGCCGAACGCCTCGCAGATCCCGGGTGGGAAGACGCCGGCCGCGGTCAGGTTGATCGACGCCTCGCCGAACCTCCCCGCGGCCAGCGTGACGGGTGCGCCCGGCGGGATCGGGTCGGTGACGGTGACCGCGTTGACCGCGCCTTCGGCGAAGCCGGCCGCGCTGAGATTGACCCGGTTGCCCCAGCAGGGCAATGCGTTGGCGGAGAAGCACTGGCTGGTCGCGCCGGTGGTGACCCACTTCAGCAGGCCGAGCACCGGGCTGCCGCTGCCACCGAAGTCGAAGGTGATCAGCAGGTCGCCCGCGGTCCGGACCAGCGTCTTCGGCCCGGTGGTGGTCAGGTTCGGCTGCGCCGCCTGGTTGATCTCGAAGTCCATGTTCGCGCTGCCCAGGACGTTCGAACGCTCCCAGGCCAGGTAGAGGAAGTTGCTCCCGCCGGTGAACTCGTTCGCGACGTAGAACCGGGTCAGGTCGCTCTTCTGCGGCGGGATCGACCCGGTCACCACGGTGACCGCCGGGTCGTCCTCCTTGGTGCCCTGCCCGAACGAGTTGTCGCTGGTCCCGCTGGCCAGGTCGTCGCCGCGCACCCGGTTGGGCGCGTTCTCCCAGTCGGTGTTGCCGGCCGTGTTGACGACCAGGTTGCCGTCGTTGCCCTCGAAGGTGCTGCCCGGCAGGTTCGCCAGGACGGGTCCGGCAAAGCTGAGGCCCAGGGCCGTGGTTACGGCGACCATGAGGCCAAGCCGCCGGCGTACTGCCCGACGTCCTATCGAAAACGTCACGCTCCACCCCTTTCAGGTAGAGGACGCGCGCATACGAAACGAACCGCGCGCATGGGTGAGAGTGGATCTCCCTGGTCGGCGCGGGCGCTGGCGGAGTGGAACCCCGTGCTGCGGCCAGGCTGATCGGCAGATCCCGAACGGACCGCCCGAACGTTCCCGCAGGCGGACTGCCCGAACATTCCCGCAAGCGGGAAGGGCAAGCCGATGCCCGGTGGTCCGCGGGCCGTTCTCGCGACGGGTCCGGAATAGGCCGGGCCCAGGATTCCCCGCGTGCGGCAGACCACCATGCCCCCCATACATCCGCTTCCGCACCGGGTCACCTGTCTGGCCGCACGGGAAGCGTAACGGTAGTGCAGTTGTCGATAGCCCTGTCGTCGCACTATGCGAGCGATCAGCTACGGAGGCGAGTGTAGTGCTGCACCGATGGCAGGCGTAATAGCCCGCATGGCCCTAACAGCATGGTACGGCGGAATACTGCCGGGCGCACAAAGTAGGATATACGGCGCCTCAGGGGGTAAGCGGAATTCGGCCTCGCCGTCCCAGGAATCGCCGTTTCAGGGGAGTTGTCCGATAATTCGGACCCCTCGCTCGGCGCGGCACCGCGTTAAGGGGCGGCCATCCGCACATCACACGACCCTGCCGTTGAGCGGCCGATGAGCACATGTTGTGTGCGCAAACTCCGTCCCCGAAGCGAAGCCGCTTGACGCACTGCCACGCCTCGCCGCACCGGCAGCCATCATCCTGCACTACCAACGAACCGGGTCCTGACCCCCGACGCCCAGGCGGAACACCCCGCCGGGCCTGGGTCGTCGAAGTCGGTGCGGATGCTGCGCGGTCGGGCGGCTTCCGGCTCAGGCCGTCATTGCGGCGGCGTCCAGGACCTCGCGTTGGGCGGCGAGCGCCGATGCGATGACCGCCGGGGCGTCGCGCTGGCTGGCGACGTGGTTCGGTTCGAACGTGGTGGCGACCGCGGGGCCTGAGCCGCCGGTGTGGACGACGAGAACGCGCTCACCCGGCTTGATCAGCGCGTGGTCGATCGCGTCGATGGCGCCCGTCAACGAGTAGAGTCCGGCCCGCTCCCTGGGCTCGCCGTTGCCGTCGAGGGTGATCGCGACGCCGGCTGCGGCCAGCCCGGCGATGGCGGATTGTTCCAGGTCCAGGTAGCGGCGGTTGGTCAGGTGACGGACGGTGCCGCCGGAGGTGGCGCAGATTCCGCGCATCTCGTCGATGAGCTCCGGCGTCAGCACCTGCCGGAACAAGGTCGGCTCGATCATCCGGGCGGCGGGCTCAGCGGATGCGCCGGCTACCGCCCGCGCGTAGGGGAAGACGGCTTCCTGCTGGATTCCAAGAAATCGTGGCGTCGGCATCGCGGAGTGTCGGATCCGCTGGATTTCCTGCATGCCGCGGTAGAAGCCGAATGGTCCGAAGGCGCTGGAGAGCGCCTGCACGTGCCAGTCCCAGTTGCAGCCGAGTCGGTCGCTCGCGTCCGACAGGAAGTACGCCCGGAGCTTGTTGCCTTCGTACTGGTCGGGGAGCGCGGGGATGGCGGGTATTCCGGAGCGCCGGGAGTAGTCACGGAGTATCTGCTTGATCTCGTGTTCCGGGGCGTCCACTTCGACGAAATCGACTCCCGGCACGTCGGCCAACTGTGGATAGAGCCGTCGCCGGGACGTCGGCGGATAGAGGATGACACACCGGATGCCAGCGTTGGAGGCATACCTGGCGAGCGCGTTTGCGGTGTTGCCGGAACTCTGTGCGAGGATGGCGTCATGTCCGCGGGCTACCGACGCGGCCACGGCCACGCAGGCGACCCAGTCCTTGAACGTACCGGTCGTGCTCAATGTTGAGAGGTCCAGGACGTCGATCTCCACCCCGCCGCGGGGCGGCAACCGGACCAGCCGGGCGCCCTCCCGAAGCGACACCCGGCGCAGGACGTTCGCGTCGGCACCACGCAACTGCCGGGCGTACCGGAGCACAACGCTGCGTTCTTCCCGATAGATCTCCAAGTCGATCTCCCTCGATATCGCCGGCCCGCCGGCTATTCTCCAAGCTCCCGCACGCCTATGCGCGAGAGCAAAACGTCATTCGGCGCGCCGACAATCTGCAGCGCGAGCGCGTCCCGGTAGTGCCTGGTGAGGGTTGAGTCGTGGCCTGCGTATCCGGCGCCCCCGCACAGCGCCACCGCGGCGCGGATCACCTCCTGCAGGCTCGTGCCGCAGAAGACCTTGGCCTGGTCCGGCGAGATCCTGGGACTCGGGCCGGTGACCCCCTGCCAGACGACCCGCATGGCCGACACCAGGGTGGACAGTTCTCCCAGCCGGAGTTCGATGGCACCTCTGGCGTCGGGTGGCCGCCCGCCGATGGTCGTTCGGACGAACCCTCGCGCCCAACTGTGTACCGCGTCCGCCGATCCGACCGCACGTGACACATATCCGGTCATGTCGTGCCCGCGGAGCGACTCCGCGATATCGTGGCCGCGCCCGCCGAGGACATCGGCATCCGGGTCGAACTCGTAGCCGGAGAAGGTGACCTCAGCCAGCGAGACGCCGAGCATCCCCGGACGCGGTAACTCCTCGCCGATGCTGACACCGGGCCGCCGCGGGTCGACGATGACCGCTGCGACGGACTGCCCGTCGCGTCCGATGGCGATCACCCGGTCGGCATTGCGGGCATTTGTCACCCAGTTCTTGTGGCCGTTCAGCACGCCGACGCCACCTCGGAAACGGATGCTCGCCTGCAGCAGTTCGGGACCGTTGTTCCCCTTCTCGTGGTACGCCCGCGCGCAAATCAGCCCACCGGCCGCCATCGCCGGCAGGAGCGCGTCCTGCTGCGGCGCTGTGCCGTGCCGCGCGACGTCACGGCACAGCTTCAGGTGCGTGCCGACCAGCCCAGCCAGGGGCTGCCAGCCGCGCGCCAATTCGTAGATCAGCTGGGCGACATCCGCCGCCTCCCAGCCGAGGCCGCCATACTCAGGCGAGACGGTGACGCCGAAGACGCCGAGTCCTCGAAGGCGATCGACGAGCCCGGCCGGGTAGCCCATCTCGCCGTGCGCCGCCAGATAGCTCCCGATCTCCGTACGCGCAAACTCCCTGACCCTGCCAAGGCAGGCACCTGCACCGGATTCGACGCCGGTGTCGGTGCTCCGGACAACGACGCGACTCATGAACACAGAGCACGTGCAGATCCGCCCGACGGTTCAGTCCGGCACGATACCGGGACTGCGACACCGCCCAAGGGGCCGGCTGGACCTCAGCGGACGGCGGCCGGCCCGGCGGCCAGCTCAACAGCGGCGAGTACGGCAGCGGTGTCCTCCAGCCACGGGTGGCCGGTGTCGGAGCTCTCCCTCGTCGGCTGCAGTTGCGGCGAGCACGCGTTCACCACCGGTCCCGTAGCCCCCGGGTGGGCGCAGGCCGGTGTCTTCATGGGTCAGCTCACGGGGAAGGTGGTGAGGTAGCTGGGGATGCCGACCGCGGCCGATGTCACCGGGTCGCCGGTGTCGTTGACTACGTGGTCGAGGGTGCCGGCGCCGAGTTCGACGGTCAGTACATCGTGCAGTATCACTCCCGGGGTGACTGGTACCTCGAACCCGCGACTGGCGTGGATCGTCGGGTCGACGTTGGTGAAGATGTAGCTGCCGCCGCCCCACAGTTCGTGGGTGCGTACCGAGTCCGCTACCTTGTACGCGGCCCACCCCTGGAGCAGCGGTTGTACACATCGACGTGGCCGTTGATGGTCACATCGGTGGGTGAGGCTCCCAGGCCGGCAACCTCGGTGTAGTAGCCCACCTGGAAGATCAACGGCGTGCTGGCCGTGCCGTACGTCCCCGGCTTGAACAGCAGCGCGTACCGCTGCGCGCCCATCTCGTTGTCGACCTGCTCGGCGGCGATCGCGTCGAGGCTGGCCTGGATCTGACCCAGCGGCATGCTCGGGTCGAAGATCTTCACGTTCGGGCCAAAATCGGGAGTCGGCGCCGCGTGGTGGCGCTGGCCGTGGTTTGGAGCGTGGCCCCTGCGGCTCACGCGCGGCGGCGGCCACACCGGCCTGAGCGTGCGCGGCCGTCCCGCCGGCACCCGCTCCTGCCCCCTCGCCGTGCCAGCGCGCTCGACGACTCCGATCCTGAGGCTGCTCCCACGGTCTCCTCCGAGAGTCGAAGGGCTTGGGCGGTGCCGGCGGTGGCGACGATCTGGTCGTACCGGAGGATGCATTGCGCCTTGTACCGCTTGACGCAGTGGGTGATCAGGTCGACCTTGTCGGAGAAGTAGTAGTGCAGGACGCCGTGGGAGAACCCGGAGTTCTGGGCGATCTCGCGCAGGCTGGTCCGGGCGTAGCCGAGTTCGGCGAGGGTCTGCAGCGCGGCGTCGGCGAGTTCGGTGCGACCACATCGAGGAGGCAGCGGATGAGTGCAGGAGACCTCAGCGGCAAGCGGGCGCTCGTGACCGGTGGGGCGCGGGGGCTCGGCGCGGGGATGGCGCAGGCCCTGGCCGACGCGGGGGCGGCCGTCATGATCGGTGACGTGCTGGCCGACCTGGGCCGGGAGACCGCCGAGCACATCGCCAAGACCGGCGCCAATGCCGGGTTCGTGAGTTTGGACGTGACCGACGACGATGCCTGGGCCGCGGCGGTCTCGGCGACGATCGCCGAACTGGGCGGCTTCGACATCCTGGTCAACAACGCCGGCATCGAGATCTCCGCCCTCGTCGTCGACCTCGACGCCGCCGATCTGGCGCGCATGCTCGGGGTCAACGTGGTCGGCACCGCGCTGGGCCTCAAGCACGCCTTCCGGGCCATGCGCCCGGGCGGCGCCGCGGGTGCCGGCGGCTCGGTGGTCAACATCTCCTCGGTCGCCGCGACGATCGCCTTCCCGGGGATCGCGGGGTACTCGGCCACCAAGTCGGCGGTCGACCGGCTGACCCGGGTGGCGGCGATGGAGGCCGGGAAGCTCGGCTACGGCGTGCGGGTGAACTGCGTCTACCCCGGCCTGGTGCCCACCGAGATGGGCATCAAGCTCGCCGTCGACTGCACCACCATGGGACTGTTCGCAAGCCCCGACGCCGCGGTCGCGGGCGTCATCGAGCAGACGCCGCTGGGGCGGCTGGGCGAGGTCGCCGACATGGCCGACGCGGTGGTCTTCCTGGCCTCCGACGCGTCCCGGTTCATCACCGGTGCCGGCCTGCCGGTCGACGGCGGAATGGGGATGTGAGCATGACCGACGCCAAGCCCGTCGTCGTCTACGGCGCCTCCGGCTACACCGGCCGGCTGGTCTGCGAGTACCTCCGCGAGCTGAACGTCCCGTTCACCGCGGCCGGCCGCAGCAAGGACCGCCTGCACGAGGTGCTCAGCAGGGTCCCGGGGATCGACACCGTCGATCACGACGTCGTCGAGGTCGACCACGAACGCGGCGCGCTCACCGAGCTGTTCCGGGGCGCCCGGGTGGTGAGCAACATGGTGGGCCCGTTCATCCGGTACGGCGACCCGGTGGTCGAGGCCGCCCTGGCCGCCGGGTGCCATTACCTGGACACCACCGGGGAGCAGGACTGGATGATGCACGCCGAGCAGCGGTTCGGCGCGGAGTACGCCGGCAAGGGTCTGCTGCTGGGGCCCGGCGTCGCGCAGATGTACACCACCGGCGAGATCGCCGCGAACATCTGCCTGGAGACCCCCGGCCTGGACAGCCTGGACATCCTGGTGCTGTGGAAGGGCTTCCCCACCTACGCGTCCACGCAGACGATCTTCGCGATTCTCACCGCGGACTGGTTCCGGTTGGAGGAGAACCAGTACGTCAAGTGGGCTCCGGAGACCACCTTTGAGGTGGTGGTGCCCGGCCAGCACGAGACGGCGATCGCCCTGCCGTGGGGCGGCACCAGCCATCCGGTGTGGTTCAAGAACGACCCGCGGGTGGCCAACTGCCGCGCGGCGGGTGGGGTCTTCGACCGCACCGTGATGGAGGGTGTCGTGGGCATCACCAAGGTGGTCGAGGAGCAGATCAAGACCTTGCCCGCCGACCGGCAGGGTCCGGCCCTGGCCGAGATCGCCGCGCAGATGCAGGCCGGCATGCCGCCGCGGGAGAACCCCCGGCTGAACACGTCGCTGGACTCCGTGCACGCCTCCGGCCCCTTGGGTCGGGCGCACTGCGTGATCCACGGCAACTCCAACTACAAGCAGACCGGGTTGCTGCAGGCGTATGCGGCGTACTCGCTGCTGCAGCAACCGCCGCGGCGGACCGGGCTGGCCTCGGGCTGCCAGGCGTTCGGCCACCGCGAGCTGCTCGGGGTGCTGCGCAGCTTCGGGTTGGTCCTCGACCCGGTTCTCACCGTCCACCGCTGAGGCGGCGGGTCGATGAGGCTGGTCGACTACCTGGACAAGGGCGCCTCGCTCGGCCCCGACCGGCCGTGCCTGGTGGCCGGCGAGGCCACGCTGACGTACGCCGACGTGCAGGACCTCAGCGTGCGGGTCGGCGCGGCCCTGCGGCGGTCGGGGGTGCGGGCCGGCGACAAGGTCGCGATCCTGTCGGCCAACGACCCCGTCGCGTTCGCCTGCGTCTTCGGCATCTCCCGGCTCGGCGCGGTCTGGTGCCCGATCAACCCCCGCAACGAGGCTGAGGAGAACCGCGGCCTGCTCGACCTGTTCGACTGCCGCTGCCTGATCTTCCAGAACACCTTCGCCGGGTTGGTCGGGCAGATCGCGCCGCGGCTGCCCGGACTCACGGTGCTGGTGTGTCTGGATGCCGCAACGGATTCCGCCGTCGCGTTCGACCAGTGGATCGGCGGCGCCGGCGCCGAGTCCGATGTGGACCTCTCCACTGTGGACCTCTCCACTGTGGACCTCTCCGATGTGGACGTCTCCGATGTGGACCCCGGTGGCGGGACCGCGAACGGCGTCGCCATGCTCGTGGGCACCGGCGGCACCACCGGCACGCCCAAGGGAGTCGTCCTCACCGAGCGCAACCTGGAGACGATGTCGGCGCTGACGCTGATGTGTTACCCGTTCCACGGGCGCCCGACCTACCTGGCCCTTCCCCCGTTGACGCACGCAGCGGGTGTGCTGTGCTTCCCGATCATGGCCCTCGGCGGCCGGGTCGTGATCATGGCGCATCCCGATGTCGGGGAGTTCCTCGCGCTGGTCGAGCGGCACCGGGTGACGCACACGTTCCTGCCACCGACGGTGATCTACCTGCTGCTCGGCCATCCCGCGGTGCGGTCGACGGACTACGGCTCCCTGCAGTGCTTCTGGTACGGCGCGGCGCCGATGTCGGTGGCCCGGCTGCGGGAGGCGCTGGACGTCTTCGGTCCGGTCATGGCGCAGCTGTTCGGGCAGAGCGAGGCGCCGATGATGATCTCCACGATGTCGCCCGCCGAGCACTTCCGGCCCGACGGCTCGGTGGCGGTGGCCCGGCTCGGCTCGGCCGGGCGGCCCTCGCCGCTGGTCACCGTCGCCATCATGGACAGCTCCGGTGCACTGCTGCCCACCGGCGAACGCGGGGAGATCGTCGTCCGCAGCTCACTGGTGATGGCCGGCTACTACAAGAACCCTGCCGCGACCGCCGAGGTGTCCGCGCACGGCTGGCACCACACCGGCGACATCGGCTACCTCGACGCCGAGAACTACCTGTACATAGTCGACCGGGCCAAGGACATGATCATCAGCGGTGGGTTCAACGTCTACTCCGCCGAGGTCGAACAGACCCTGATGCAACACCCAGACGTCTACGAGGCCGCCGTCATCGGTCTGCCCGACGAAAAATGGGGGGAGCGGGTCACCGCCGTCATCCAGGTAAACCCCGAACACGAAGTCAACGCCACCGACATCACCGCATTCGTGAAGGCCCGGATCGGAAGCGTGAAGACCCCCAAACAGATCGAGATGTGGCCCGACCTGCCCCGATCAAAGCTCGGCAAGGTCCTCAAGGCCGACATCCGCGCGAAAATACTGGCACGAACCCAGCCATCGACCCCGCCGAACGCCAGCAGCCAACCCCCGGACTGACACAACGGGCCGCAACTGCCAGTGGTCACCGCACCAGCGGCGTGGCCGCGCCCGCCCGGCCGGCGGTCAGGCGGACAACAGCCTGCCGGCCGCCGCGGGTAGCAGTCGGTGCAGCAGCGCCTCGGTGGCCGCATCGCCGGTCACGTCCGGGCCGCCGACGTTGGTTGACAGCCGGACGGTGATCGGTCCGCGGGCCAGGTATGCCACGCAGAAGGAGAACCATAGGCCGTTGCCGGTCGGTGCGGACTCGCAGTACCCGAACTCGGCGTCCAGTCCGGGGAACCGCCGCAGTGTGAGCACCCGGTCGCGGTGGTAGTGCAGACGGTTGTCCCGGGACCGGTAGTCCCGGCACGCCCGGGAGCCGCGGACCTGCGCGACCACGGCCGCGGCCGGCACCTGCCTCGTCCCGATCGCCGCCGAGGTCACCTGCCGCCTGTCGTCGTCCCAGAACCGGACGACCGTCAAGGCGACGGAGTCGGCCCGGACCGCGGTCGGGCAGCGCTCGATGATCGGCTGCGAGCTCACCTCCTCGCTGCCGGCAGCGCCTATCCCAGCGGCGTTGAGGGTCTTGTCCTCCAGCACCGCGTCGTGCTGCCGGTCGAGCAGGGACCGGGTCGGGGTGGGGCTCGGGGTGGCAGCCGCGCTGGCAGCCGACGTGCCGGGGGTGGGGTGGGCCGCCGGGCTCGAGGGTGGTGTGGAGGTGCAGCCCGCGACCGTCAGGCTCACCACGCACAGCAGCAACGCGGGAACGGGTTGACCGGTCAATTTCAGCCCCTCACTCAGACCGGTAACGGGAATGGCAGTTTAGGCCCGGTACGTACAGGCTGTCATGCCTGCGACCAGCACATCCAAACGCGGCCGGGTTATCCATCGCGGGTAAGTGCGCCGCCTGCTCGATGACCGCAGCGCCGGCGCCCAGCCAGGCGGCCGTCACCTCCAGCACCGCCAGCGGCCAGGCGTCATGCGGCCCGCGGTGGCCAGGAAATGTCAACTTCACTCCGAGGGACGAGGTGCGAGAATCGAGCCACCAGGAGGGGCGCCGGGTGCTTTGACGGCCTATGCCGTTGTGCGCGCGGCGGGACGACCACAGGAGATGGCCGAATGCTGCCAGACGAGGCGCAAGACCGCGGCGATATCGGACCGGGAAGTGATCGGTCGCAAGACGCCCCTCGGTCGGGGCATGACGTCACCGTACCGCTACCTGCGGATCAGCCGACTGGGGCGTTGACAACGCCGCCGCGGACCGGGACGCCGCCGATTGGTATACCGGATACTCCGGCGGTTGGCCCTACGGCGGGGAGCCAGCAGGCGCCGCCGTTCGGGTTACCGCCCCGCCCCGCCGGACCGCCGGCACCTGACCCGACCCAGGCTCACCATGCACCGTGGGCGGGTGTGCAGCCGCCCATGCCTGCCCAGCCGCCTGCGTGGCTGGCGGCGCCGACCCAGGCGGCGCCGGTCGGTGTGCCGCCAGCGCGGCGGACTCCACTCCGGCGTCGGCCGCGACTCCTTGTTGCGGCTCTGGCGGTGATCGTTCTCGTGGTCGCTCTGGTGGTCTGGGCGCCATGGGTCGCGCCGGCGACACCGACGCAGGTGCAGGGGACGTCGCCGACCGCGACATCGGTCGTCCTGCAATGGACCAGGTCCAGCGGCCACACCGGTCCCAGTCGCTATCTGATCCTGCGGAACGGCAACCAGGTCGGCTCCGTCTCCAGCAGCCAGACCTCCTACACCGATGGTGGCCTGCGTCCTGGCCACTCCTATACCTACAGCGTCGTGGCGCAGAGCTGGCTCCGGCGCTCCGCACCGGCGCAGGCCACCTCCGCGCGAACCATCGCGCCGAGCCCGACCCGCCTCACCGCGGACAGGGCGACCGCCAACTCCACCGCGTTGCACTGGTCGCCGCCGGCCAACAGCCCGGCACCGGACAAGTACGAAGTCCTCCGAGACGGCAACGTTGTCCTGACGGTTGACGACACCTCGTACACGGACGTCGGCCTGAGCCCCGCCACCTCCTACGACTACCGGGTCGTGGCGGTCTGGGACGGGAACCGGTCCGACCCGAGCGCCCGGCTCGCGATCAAGACTGTCACGCCGCCCCTCTCGGCGGCCCGCCTGACGGGTTCGGCATTGCCCGTCAAGGCCACCATCGTGGCCAACAGCACGGTCACAAACCTGCACACCGGACAGACCTGGACAGACTCCTGGGACTTCACCCCGCGGTGCGCGTCCGGCCCGTGCACCGTCGACGTTTCAGGCAGCTTCGCGCCGCCCGGCCACGAGATCAAGACATTCAGAATGGCGCTCGCGCGGCACGGCGCCGTGTACAGCGGAACCACAAGAGTGCAGATCACTCACTGTTCGACGATAGCCGTCACGAATACGGTCACGCTACGAATCACCGTCAAGAAGGCCGGCACACAAGGCACCGAATGGCTCGCCCGTTCCTGGACCGGCACCCTGTCAGTGACATCACCGTTCACCAATGCCGGCAGCGGCTTCTGTCCCGGGGGCAGAGTAGACACCTCCGTCTCAGGCTAGCTCCAAGCCCCCAGCCAGCAGTGACCACGGCCCGAACCCGCGTCGTCCGGGCGAGTCGGCGGCCTGGCCCGACCAGCGACGGCGATCCACCCGCTCGGTCGCGGGTTCCACCACCGCTCGATGACGGGCGCCGTCCTGCCTGCCGAGGACCCACCCGCCACCCGGGCCAATCCGAGACCGCGCGCTGACCCGCACGCTGCCGTTCATATCCTCTTGTGGATCATGTCCTCCCCCGGACGTGGCCGGGCTCCGCTCGTTCACAATTCCGCCATCACGAAACGCATCGATAGCGAGAGAAGGAAGGCCGCACAATGCTCACAGCCGTCACCACAGTCACGTTCGACCGCGTGGTCCTGGCCAGCGACGCGCCCCGTGCACGCGGGCGAGGCATCCGGTGACCACAGGAAATGACGATCAAGCCGCGGAACGGGCACCTGTGAACATCGCCGCCGCGTCGTCACACATCCGCGTTGCCCGACCCACGAGCCAGCTCGCGGAACTGATCGAGTTCTATTGCGACGGTCTCGGGCTGGAGGCCATCGATCGTTTCCGTGAGCACAGGGGTTTCTCCGGAGTCATGATCGGTTTGCCGGGGACCGACTTCCACCTTGAGTTCACCAGCCACAAGGACGAGCTGGAGCACCCTGTCGGCTTGGCGCCAACCAAGGACAACCTCCTTGTCTTCTACGTGCCAGACGCCGCGAACGTCGCCTCCGTCGCGAGCCGCATGGACTCCTTGGGCTATTCGACGGTGGATCCGGTGAACCCGTACTGGGCCGATGCTCACGCTCTGACCTTCGAGGACCCAGACGGCTGGCGGGTCGTGGTCGTCCCCGCACCGTACTCCTGACCTGTACCCCATCGCCGGAAAGAAGGAAGCGCCCAACCGTCCTCACCATCACCGCAAACCAACATCGCATGGGTCGACGGTGGCGCACTGGGCCGGCGATGCGAGCACGGTCCTGACGCAGCACTACCGCCAGGCCCGCGCGGACGCGCTCCCCGGGGCAGCTCAGCCGTCCGTCCGAGCCTGGTGCGGATGCTCGGATCTGCCGCCGTGCGCGCGACCGTACGTCCTGGCCACTGAGCGCACGGCGTGGCGCGGGCCACCGGGGAGGATCCGACGTGGCATCGGGTGGACCCTGGTGTGCGCCGGGGCGTGCCGATGGGTGCGGGGCAGGGTCGCTGGCGGACCGGGCACTGCACCACGCCGCGACCGGGACGTCCCGAAGCGCTCACATGCCGCCGACCGTGTCGGTGCGTGCCGTGCTTGTTCGGCCAGGCGGCGCGGAGTTGGAGGTCCTCGGGCACCTGCCTGGCTGCCTCAGGCCGCGACGGGCAGTCGGTCGTGCGTCGGCCGGCGCGGAGGTACTACCCGACCATCGGGCAGAAGCTGGCCGGTGTCGTCGAAGAGGACCACGCCGTTGCACAGCAGGCTCCACCCCTGCTCGGGGTGGGCGGCGACGGTGTGGGCGGCGTCGCGGTCAGGGTGGTCCGCTGGTGGGCACGGGGGCCGGTGTGGACACATTGGGCACCTCTGGGTCTGGGGTATCTATCTCTGTGGTGGCCAGCTGCTCGAACGTTTCACCCGGGTGGCCGCGTCACGTCTTGCCGTCGTGCACTCGCGCGGTGGTCGCGGTCTCCGGCGCGTCCAGCCCGGGGCCGGGGGTGACACCCGGGGTCTGGTTGACCGCCTGGTAGTCGGCGTACACGGCCTTCTGCTCCTCCTCCGAAGGGGTCGCCCACGCCTCCGTGGACCGCGGCGTCGGGATGTCCCCCTGCTGGATCGGCAGCATGTACTTCATGGCTTCCTCCTTCCCGGGATGGTCGCCTACGAGACAAACGGGGAGCGACGAAATCGACAGCTCCCGCCGAAAAAGATGAGGACTCTCCCCGCGCCGGACGATATCGCGGTCCGGGGCCGGCGAACCTGAACGAGCCGGTGGTGCCCTCCTCCCGATCTTCCGAGGCGCAGGCCGCGATCGATCAGGATCATGCCGCGCCTGCTCCAGCATGCCGCCACCGGTCGCACCGGCGCCGCCAGGCCACCGGAGTGTCTTGTCCCGCGGTGCGGCCGGGAGGACGATCCGTGTCGCATGACGGTGCTGGTTGGGAACGCCGCTTCACCGGGGAATCCGGGAACGGCTTTGGAGATGGCGCGCCGAACGTGCGCTTATTCACCCGAGCACCGACACCGCAGGTGAAGGAGGAGCGATGTGCGAGACGATCGGACGGGCGATGGACCTCGCCCTGTCCCGCCGGGGCGTTCTCACCGGTGGGTCGGCCCTGGCCGGGTCGGCGGCGTTGTCGGCGGTGTTCGGCGGAACCGCCGATGCGGCGCAGCCCGCGCCCGGCCCGCGGGCCGGGTCGAGCGAAGACGTCAAGCACTTCCGCACCCAGCTTGTCCTGCTCGGAACTGCCGGTGGACCCCCATGGTGGCCGGGCACGGCGCGTGAGGGAATCTCCTCCGCGATGGTGGTCAACGGCGGCGTCTACGTGGTCGACTTCGGCGACGGCTCCGGGCGGCGGTTCAAGCAGGCCGCGCTGGTCCCGCCGGAGCTGCGAACGCCGGGTGGGCTGTGGGGCGAGGAGACGCTTCGCGGCATGTTCGTCACCCACTTACATTCCGATCATGTGGCCGACTACTTCAACTACTTCATGCTCGGCTGGTACAACGGTATTACGGCGGCGAGGGCCGGGCGGCCGGTCCGCGTGTTCGGGCCCGGACGCCGGGTGGACGACAACGGCGACGTTGTCATGGAGCCGATCTTCGCACCGCCGGGGTATCCGGCACCGCCAGTGCCGGTGATTAACCCGGAGAACCCGGTGCCTGGTATCACGGACACCACCAATTACCTGTACCAGGCCTTCGCGCTGGACCTGAACGACCGGATGCGCGACAACCTCAGGCCCGACTTGCGGGGCATCTTCGATGTTCACGATATTCAGATTCCGAAGGGTATCGGCTACCACCCCAACCGCAACCCGTCGCCCAGCGGGATGGATCCCATTCCGGTCTATCAGGACGAGAACGTGGTGGTGACCGCGACTCTGGTCCTTCACCTCCCAATCGCGCCGGCGTTTGGTTTCCGGTTCGACACCGCCGATGGCTCGGTTGTCTTCTCCGGCGACACCGGCCCCAGTGATAACTTGATCAGACTGGCCCAAAACGCGGACATTCTCGTTCACGAGGTCATCGACCCGGCATGGCTGGAGATCCTCTTCCCGCCGCCGACCACGCCGGTCCAGGAGTCGCTGAAGGAACACCTGCTGACCACACACACAACGATCGATGACGTGGGCAGGGTGGCTGAGATGGCGGGCGTGCGGACGCTGGTCCTCTCTCATATCGTGCCGGGCAACGCTCCCCGGTCGCACCTGATGCGAGCCAAGCGCCGCTTCTCCGGCCGACTCGTCATCGGTGATGATCTGATGCGGTTCGGCGTTGGGCGCCGGCAGCGCCGGTGACAGCCTCCGTCACGGGTCGCTACCAGGTCACCGGTAAAGCCCTCGGGCCGACCGGGATGAAGCCCAGCTTCCAGGTCAGCTCCGACTCCGGTACCGCCGGGCGCAGTTCAGGCAGGCGGCGCAGCAGGGTGGCGAACGCGGTCTGCAGTTCCAGGCGGCCCAGCGGCGCACCGAGGCAGCGGTGGATGCCGTGCCCGAAGCCCAGGTGCGGGGTGTACGCGGTGCGGGTCACGTCCAGCCGGTCGGGCTCGCCGATCACGGCCTCGTCCCGGTTGGCGGAGTAGATCAGCGGCACGACGGTCGACCCGGCCGGGATGGTCACCCCGCTGAGCTCCACCTCCTCCAGCGCGACCCGTTCGCAGGCGCACCACGCCATGGGCACGCACCGCAGCAACTCCTCCACGGCGTCCGGGATCAGTTCGGGCTTGCCGCGCAGCAGGGCGAGCTGGTCGGGGTGGTGGTAGTTCAGCATCACCAGGGAGTTGGCGAGCAGGCCCGCGGTGGTCTCATAACCACCGGCGATGAGGATGAACAGGGTGCTGATCAGCTCCGGTTCGGACAGCCGCTCGCCCTCGTCCCGGGCGGCGATCAGGGCGCTGAGCAGGTCGTTGGCCGGCGCGGTGCGCTTGTCGGCGATCAGCCGCACCAGGTAGCCGGACAGCGCTTCCAGCGCCTGTTGGATCTCCTGGGGGGTGTGCGCCCCGGCCGACAGCGAGATCTCCAGCCAGTGGCGCAGCTGGAGCTGGTCCGTGTCAGGTACGCCCAGCATGTCCGAGATCACCAGGGCAGGGAGGACCTCGGCGAAGGAGGCGACGAAGTCCACCGGCGGGCCCTGTTCGATCATCGAGTCGATCAGGTCGTCGGTGAACTTCTGCACCCGTGGCCGCATCCGTTCCACCGCCCCGGTGGTGAACGCGCGGGCGATCAGCTTGCGCATCCGGGTGTGATCGGGTGCGTCCATGTTCAGCGGCGTGCCCGGGATCCGGCTGGCCGGGATGAGAACCGTCACCTCCGGCCGTTGCAGGGCGACGCGACTGAACACCGGGTCGGTGAACACCCGCCGGGCATCCTCATACCGGGAGACGAGGTACACCTGCCCGCCCGAGGCCACCCGTACCGGCCGCACCGGATCCAGCTCGCGGAGTTCGGCGTACAGGCCGAACACGTCCAGGCCGGTCATGTCCTCGAACGGGAACACCGGCAGGTCACGTGGTGCCAAATCCGATCCAGCCATGACGCTCTCCTTCACCTGGACGTCCGCGACCGGTGCACGTCGGCCACAGCGGGGCAGTTCAATGAATCGAGGCCGGATGCGCACCCGGAACCGGCCCGGGGGCAGGTCACGTGGTGACCCATCGGGGTGACATGGGACGCTGCGCCGGCCCGGCTCAGAAGCCGGTGCGCTGCCAGCCGCGGCGGGACGGCCGCCGGCCACGGGTGGTCCCGCCGGCCCGACCGAGGTACCGGACGGTTCACTGACGCGGGTGCGGCCCCGGCCGCGGATGTGGGCAGCGCCGGCCCGCACTATGGTTGGTCCGCCATGTACACCGCTGACCCACGCGTTGACGCGTACATCGATGCCCTGCCCGACTGGCAGCAGGGCATCTGCCGCGAGGTCCGCGAACTGCTCCACGCCGCCGACCCGGAGGTCAGCGAGACCATCAAGCGCACCAACCAGCCGTACTTCGTCCTGCAGGGCAATGTCGCCGCCCTGTTGGCGGCGAAGGACCATGTCAACGTATTCCTCTACGATGGCGCCATCGTCCCTGATCCCGAGGGGATCATCACGGGCGGCCACGACAACACGACAGCCCGCACCGTGGCCGTCCGCCGAGGCGAAACCATCAATGCGCGCGCCCTCAGCGCCATGTTCCGGCAGATTATCGCCAACAACCGTGCCGGCGGTTGGCGCAAGTTGAAGCGCGAGCGCTGAGTTCCTCACTCAGTCCGGCCGAGAGTCGATGGGGATGCGGTCACGGAAGTACCGGGTGGTCACCGGCATGGAGCGGCTCACCAATCGGTTGATGCGGCTGGCGCTGCACCGGGGGATCGCGCCCCGCGCTTTCGCGCTGCTGTGGACCACCGGCCGCCGGTCCCGGCTGCCGCACTACACCCCGGTCGGCAACGGCCTGGCCGGTGAGGTGTTCTGGCTGGTCGCGGCGCACGGGACTCAGGCGGACCACGTGTGCAACCTGCAAGCCGACCCAAAGGTACGGCTGAAGATCGGCCGCCAATGGCGGAGCGGGACAGGGGTCGTGTTGCCCGACGACGACCCCGCCGCGCGCTCGCGTACGTTGCCGCACCGGTGGGACGCCGCGATCGGACGGATCATGGCCTCCGAGCCGCTGACCATCCGCATCGACCTCGACCCGGACTGACCCGGACTGACCCGGACTGACCCGGACTAACCCGGCGCGCTCCGCGCGGCTATGTGAGGTCAGCAACCGAGCAGGTCGGCCAGGTGCGTGAAGCTGGTCGCGACCACGTCGCTGCCGGCGTCGCCCGGCCGGTCTGCCGTGCGATGTGGACCTTTCTCGGCTGGCCGTTCGACGAAGGCGGTGCGCAGTCCGGCGGCGCGGGCGCCGGCCAGGTCCCCGGCGTGCGCGGCGACCATCAGCACCTGGCCGGGCTCGACGTCGAGCAGGGCAGCCGCGGTCCGGTACACCCGAGGATCGGGCTTGTAGGCCCGGGCCAGCTCGGCGGACAGGATGCAGTCGAACGGCAACCCGGCGGCCTTGACCAGGTACGTCAGCGCCGCGAACCCGGCATTCGACAGCGCCGCGAGGACGTAGCGCTCGCGCAGCCGGCTCAGCCCGGGAACGGTGTCGCCCCAGGCCGGCAGTCGGTGCCAGGCGCGCACGGCGCGGCTGCGGGCAGCCTCATCCACACGATCGGCCAGGCCACGCTCGCCGAGCAGATCATCCAGCGACTCACGGTGCAGCGTGTCCAGATAGGCCCAGGTCCGCTCGCCAGCCTGGACGCGCTGCATCGAAGGCACGTAGCGGTCGCGCCACGCGCTAGCGAACTCGCCGGCGTCCACCTCCACCCGCTGCTCGGCGAACAACTCTCCGAGCTGGCCGGCGACCCCGGTGTACCAGTCCACCGTGGTACCGAAGATGTCGAACGCCAGCACCCGGACCCGGCCCGGATCGAAACCAGTCATCGGCCTGCCAGCCTATCCGCCGGCACCCTCACCGCAGAACCAGCACCGTCGCCATCCCGGACGTGGACTACCGCCGGCCCAACGTCGGACTCCGCTGCTCCCGCACTCCGGATGCACCAGGTCGGTGGGGCTGCTGGCCAGGATCGGCGATCGAGCCTGTGACCTGCGGTTTCGGGGTGGACCCGACTCGGCGGCATCCCCGACTCCCGAACTGGGTTCAAACCGCCCACCGACGAGGGTCCTCAGCGTGGTGCCAGATGACGGAGGGGCTGTGCCGTGCCGATCGCTGGCGATTCGTCCTGCCTACGATCTGCCTACAGATGATCAAGAGGCCCGATCGCCGTGGTGGCGATCGGGCCTCTGACCTGTGACTTCGTTGTAGCGGGGGCAGGATTTGAACCTGCGACCTCTGGGTTATGAGACCACTTCAGCAGCCTGGAAGGGACTGGGCGAACTGGCTCGCCGATGCTA
>WNFU01003004.1_pt1 | contig 22545 bp, 15 predicted proteins | sample 5400121 | NCBI WGS metagenome assembly WNFU01 (sample SAMN13153360, study PRJNA577476) | soil metagenome | isolation source: 100 cm soil or saprolite under grassland replicate 1 | place: USA:California | collected 2016-06-15
CTCCGGCCGATCGCCGTCGGCCCGCTCCATCAGCTTCAGGAACTCGTCGTAGCGTGCCCGTGCCGTCGCGCCATCTCCCGCCAGCGCGGCCGCGCGCGCGGCGCCGAACACGCTACGGGCGCGACGCGGCTCGAGCGTGAGGACGTGTTCGTAGCCGAGGCGCGCCGCGGCGTGCCGGCCGACGGCCAACAGCATGTCCGCCTCAAGCTCGCGGGCCGGTAGCACCTCGCCCGGCGTCACGGCGTGCTTGCCCACGATATCCTCCGAGTCGGCCGCGGCATGCGCTCGCAGCAGCGCCGCCGCCGTATCGCCCGCGGCGAGTGCGAGCCAGGCGCCGATGGCGTCCCGCTTGATGTGCGTCACCCGGGGCCAGTAGGGGTCACCGCGACGCGCGAGCTCCGCGGCGATCGAGTCCAGCGCGGCGATCTCGGCGCGGGCCTGCGTCGTGTCGCCGCTCCGCGCCGCGCCGATCCCGCGGGCGAATCGCGTGACCATGTCGGCCGCGGGCGCGTCGCGGGAAGGCCGGACGGGGAGTCGCGCGGCCACGGCCCAGCGCCCGCGCTCCAGCGCGAGCCGCGCGGGCATCGCGTTGCGGTTGTACGCCGCCACCAGGGCCTGGGCGGGCGCCGCCGCCGCGTCGGCCTGTGCCTCGGCGGCGACCGCCGCCGCCGCGGTGTCCTGGCCGCCCTGCAGGTAGGCGTACACCATGTAGTCCATAGCGTGGAGCTGGTCGGCGCTGAGGGCGCGACCTCCACCTCCCCCTCCCTCTCCCAGCGCGGCGCGGTAGGATGCGCGGTTCGAGCGCACGGTTTCATCCCACAGCCCGAGCCGCACGAAAATGTGGGACGGCATGTGCTGCGCGTGCGGGGCCGTCGGGGCGATCTCGGCGTAGCGGCGCGCGGCCTCGAGCCCGAGCTGCGCGAGCTGCGGGGAGTCGTTCGAGTGAATGAGGTAATGCGCCAGGCCCGGATGCTCGGGGTGCGCCCGAAACAGCGGGTTGAGAATCGCGGCCGCCCGCTGCTGTTGCGCGAACGTGGTGTCGCCCGCCGGCGCGGCAGCGGTGAGCGCGATCGCGAACAGAATCCCCGCTTCCGGATCGCCGCCGTTCCGCCGGTAGACGCCCTCCATCACGTCAACGTACCTGCGGAGACGCACGCTGTTGGGAATCGTCGCCGTGTCGCCATACAGGGCTCCGACCGCCGCGACATAGTCCCGCTCCCGCGGGGTCCGGCCCCCCAGCACCGCCGCGTGCCGGGCGGCCTCCCGTCCTGCCCGCAGGTCGATCGGGCCCGGGCCGCCGGCGATCGGATTGCGCCAATACGTCAGCGCCAGCCCCCAGTAAGCCATGGCGCACGTCGAGTCCGCGGCCGCGACGTCCCCGAACGCCCGCTCCGCCGCCTGCCACCAGAACGAGTGCAGCAGCGCCACTGCGCGGTCGAACCGCTCGGTGGCGCCGGCGTTGCAGGACACAGGGAACTTGACGCGCCCGAGCCGTTCAGCGGACGCCGGTCCGTGCTCGTGCACCTGGGCGGCGAGCGAAACACACCCGAGCCAGAGGGGTGTTGCGAAGAAGCAACAGAGAGCGAGACGAGTCATGGAATCCCCCGCGTCAAAGTATACCTTGAACTCCCCGCGGCCGCTGGGGTATTGTACGATGGTGTTCGTATCCTTGACTGTACGAAAGCCTTCGTATATTGTTGGACCGATGGCCAAGCGTGAGCCCCCACGTCCGACGAACGCCGAGCTCGAGATCCTCCGCGTCTTGTGGCAGCGCGGTCGCAGCACCGTGCGCGAAATCCACGAGTCGCTGCGCCGCGCCGAGCCAGTCGGTTACACGACCGTCCTCAAGCTGTTGCAGATCATGACCGAGAAGCGCCTGGTGACGCGGGACGTGTCGGCGCGGTCCCACGTGTACACAGCTGCGACGTCGCAGGCCACCATGCTCCGACGGATGATCTCCGACCTCGCGCGGCGGGCGTTCGGGGGCTCCACGGTCAGCCTGGTGCTCCACGCCCTGGCGACCACACCGGTCACGTCGCAGGAGCTCGACCGGATCCGCGGGTTACTCGACGAGAAAAAAGGAGGCAAGGCATGACCGCGATGCAGGTGCTGGGTTGGGCGATCGTACACTCGCTCTGGCAGGAGGCGCTCGCGGCGGCCGGGCTCGCCGCGCTGCTCGCAATCGTGCCGGCGCAGGCGGCGCGCATCCGTTACGCGCTCGGCGTCGCGGCGCTGGCGCTCATGCTCGCGCTCCCGGTCGCGACGGGCGTGGAGCTGCGCCGGGAGTCGCCCCGGGCGGCCGGCTTGCAATCGGCCGCGTCCGGCGTCGTCCCCGCGCTGGCGGGGCCGCTCGCATCCGGGAGCGGCGCCGAGGGGACGCCCGGCGTGGGGCGGAGCGCCGCGTCCGCCGTCGCCGCCTCGCCGCTCGTGACGCGGGTGCGCAGCGCCCTCCAGCCCGCGCTGCCCTGGGTGGTCGTGCTGTGGCTCGGTGGCGTGCTGGTGTTGTCGCTGCGGCTGGCGTCGGGGTGGGTGACGGCACGGCGTCTGGCGACGGTGGGCACGCGCCCGGCGCCGCAGGCCCGCGTGGCAGCGCTGGCCCGCCTGGCGGCGCGGCTCCGCGTGACCCGGCCCGTGCGCGTGCTCGAGTCGGCAGTCGTGCAGGTGCCCGCGGTGATCGGGTGGCTGCGGCCGGTCATCCTCCTGCCCGCGAGCGCCCTGACGGGGCTCACCCCGCTGCAGCTCGACGCGCTGCTCGCGCACGAGCTGGCGCACGTGCGCCGGCACGACTATCTCGTGAACCTGCTGCAGACCGCGATCGAGACGCTGTTGTTCTACCATCCCGCGGTGTGGTGGGTCTCGCGGCGGGTGCGGGAGGAGCGCGAGCACTGTTGCGACGACCTGGCGGTCGCCGCGTGCGGCGACGCGCACTTCTACGCGACCGCACTGCTCGGCATGGAGCGGCTGCGCGTCGACGCGCCCGCGTTCGCGCTCGCGGCGGGCGGCGGCTCGTTGATGGGCCGCATCCGGCGGCTCGTGGCGCCCCCGGAAGCGGAGATCTTCCCGCGCTGGATCGCGGGCGTGGTCGTGGTCGTGACGCTCGTGCTGGTGATCGGCGGCGGCGCCGGGCTCGGGGACGCGACCGTGGTGCCCCGGCCGCAGGCGTCGCTCAACTCCCCGTCGCGCGGCAGCGACGACCAGATGGTGTCCACCCTCTCGCAGCGGTTGACGGGCCACGAGACCGAGCGCGCGAGAGCCGAGGCCGCCGAGCGACTGCGCCGGTACCCGGAACGGGCGGCGGTGCACGCCCTGGTGCGCGCGGCGCGGAGCGATCCCGCCCGCGAGGTGCGGCGGGAGGCCGTCGAGGCGCTGGGCGACAACCTGTTCCCCGCGGCCGGCGATTCGCTGCTCACGCTCGCCCGGACGCTCGAGGACTCCCACACCCGGCGCGAAGCCGTGGAACAGCTCGGCCAGCGAGACGACCCGCGGGCGTTCGAGATCCTGATGGCGATCGCCCGGGGCGACGGCGACGAGGGCGTGCAGCGGGAGGCGCTCACAGCGCTGGGGAAGCTGCACGACGGCCGCGCCTTCCCGCTGCTCGCCGAGTTCGCCCGCCACCATCCGGCGTCCAACGCGCGCCGCGACGCCGTGGAGGCGCTGGGCGAGCTGGGCAGGCCCGACAGCACCGCCCTCCTGCTCGAAGCGATCGCGCTGGAAGACTCCGATTCCCGCGTGCAGCGCGAGGCGGTGGAAACGCTCGGGCACCTGCGCGGCCCGCGGGCCGTCGAGGCCCTGGCGCGTCTCGCACGCAGCCACCCGGACGAGGAGGTGCGGCGCGAAGCGGTCGAGCGGTACGCCAGAGTCGCCGCCCCACGGACGTCCGTCGCGTTGCTGCAGGAGAGACTGGCGAACGACGGGTCGCCCGACGTCCAGTGGGAAGCGTTGTACCGGCTGGCGCAGCTGCCGGACGGCGTTGGGATTCCCGCGGTGACCGAGGCGGCCCGCACGCACCCCAACCCTGATCTCCGGGCCGAAGCGCGGCGCCGGGTGCGCGAAAGCGCGAGGACCCGCTAGCGCGCAACACGTTGCGACCCTTGGCTCGGGATGCTTCCGAACGCCAGGCCCCTCACGCGGGAGCGTAAGCTGGTGCCGTTCTTCCGCAAGGCCGCGCTCGCTCCCGCCGTGACCTTGCTCGTGGCCGCCTGTCGGTCAGAAAGCGGTCACGCGCCCGACTTTCCTTTGGTGGTAGATGCGGGGCCCGATCTGCGCGCGTACGCCGGTGCCGCCGTCCCCCTCACGTTCCGGGCAAGCGACTCGGCCGAGACTCGTGGGCCGTGGTCGTACGAGATCAACTGGGGCGATGGCAGCGTCGACACCGGGCACGTCACCGCGCTGGGGCAGTCGGTAACGGCGACCCACGTGTACGCGGCGCCGGGAAATCACGTCGCGGCCGTGACCGTCTCCCAGGCTGATGGTGAAGCGGCTTCGCAAGCGGTCGCGGTGCTGGTCGAGCCGCCCGGTACACCGGAGGTGTTCGTGGGCGCCGGCGATATCGCGAGCTGTGATTCCACCGACACCGACGACGAGGGGACCGCCGAGCTGCTTGACGGCATTCCAGGCACCGTGTTCACGCTCGGCGACAACGCCTATGAGGACGGCACACCGGCCGAATACGCGCGGTGCTACCAACCCACCTGGGGCCGTCACAGGAAGCGGACTCGTCCCTCGCCCGGGAATCACGACTACCTGACGCCGACCGCGAAGGGGTACTTCGCCTATTTCGGCGTGGCTGCCGCGGACAGGGACAAGGGGTACTACAGCTACGACCTCGGCGATTGGCACATCATCGTCCTGAACAGCAACATCGACTGGCATGCCGGCCGGCCGCAGGAGCAATGGCTCCGCGCCGATCTCGCCGCGAGCACGAAGCGCTGTACCCTCGCCTACTGGCATCACCCCCGCTTCAGCTCCGGAACAACGCATGGCGGCGACCCGGGCGCGCAGGCGTTCTGGCAGGCGCTGTACGACGCCGGGGCGGACGTGGTGCTGTCCGGGCACGAGCACAACTACGAGCGCTTCGCTCCCCAGACCCCCGACGGCACGGCCGACTCGGTGCGGGGCATCCGGCAGTTCGTCGCGGGAACGGGTGGAGAGTACACGTACCGATTTGGACCGCCGGTTGCCAACAGCGAGGTGCGGGCCCGCGTGCACGGCGTGTTCAAGCTCACGCTGTCAAGCGGGTCGTATACGTGGCAGTTCATCCCGGTCGCGGGTCAGACGTTCAGCGACTCGGGCAGCGGGACCTGTCACTAGGGTCCCTTCTTTTCAGCGCTCATTTCGACGAGCAGCCTGCGGATCTGGTCCAGCTCGCCCGGTGTCGCCGGCCTCGCGGACAAGGCCTGGAGCACGAGCTCGAGCGCCGAGATCCGGAGCGCAAACCTGGCCGGCGCGGCCGCCGGCTCGGCACGCACGACCCGGCCGCTCGGCGCGCGCTCGGCAACCCGGGCGGCTTCGCTCAGGAGCGCGTCGGCCCGCATCCGCCAATCCGCCTTGCGGCGGCTCACCACGTAGATCTTACCGGCGAGGCGCAAACAGCGCAGCCGCCCGGTGCCAGGCGAGCGCGCGCTCGTCGAGGAGTCCCGCCGTTCCGGCCAGGAACGCCTGCTCCGCCCGTGCCGCCTCGGGTGCCGCGGCCGGGTCGCGCAACCCGAGACGCCACACTGTTGCTCCACGCGGCCCTTCTCATCGGTCACGAAGACGTAAAACCCGGGGTCCCGTGGCTGAATCCACACGGCCGGATCGTCCGCCGCGTCGCCCTTGTGCGGCACGGGCGCGGTCTGCGCGCGCGCCTCGGGCCGCGCGGTCGTCTGCGCCACCAGCGCAGTCCGCCCACCCGGCAGCACGCCCGCCCCGATCGCGCCCGCCAAGAAGAACCCTCGTTTCATCGGCACGGCCCTCCGGAAGCCAAAGGTCACGATCAACACCTCCCTCAACCCCGACGTGGTCGTCGAAGACGCTCGCCTAGTGGCACGTGCCGCTCCCCGAGTCGCGGAACGTCCCCGAAACGGGGATGAACGCCCAACTGTAGCTGTCCGCGCCGAGGGTGAGCTTCAGTAGCCCGTGGGTCCTGTTGTGGCGCACCTCGCTGTTCGCGACCGGCGACTCGAAGGCGCGCAGGCTCCGGCCGCCGGTCCCGACGACGAACTGTCGGATCCCGCGGGCCTCGTCTGGCTCGCCGCCGGGCGTTTGTGGCGCGAAGCGCTCGTAGTCGTGGTCGTGGCCGTTGAGCACCACCTCCGCGCCGTGCTGGTACAACGCCTCCCACAGCGGCTGCAGCGCGGTCAAGCTGCCATGCTTGCCCGAGCTGAACCGTGGCTTGTGCCAGTAGGCCAGCACGCACCGCTTGGTGGTGCCCTTGAGGTCGTCGCGTAGCCACCGCTCCTGCGCCGAGCCCGTGCTCGTGCTGATCTCACTATTGAGTGAGATCAGGTGCCAATCCCCTACGTCGTAGCTGTAGTAGCCCCTGCCCGCCGGGCCCGCGCGCTCGCCGAAATAGTCGAAATAGGGGGCCGCGCCCTTGGTCTTGTAGTCGTGGTTGCCGGGGGCGGGCCGGGTGATGGATCGGTGACGCCCCCAGTGTTGATCGTAACACCCCGCGAACTGCCCGCGTGTGCCCTCGCCGTACGCGTTGTCGCCCGCCGTGAACACCACCACCGGCTTGGAACCCTCGACGAGACTGTCGAGCAGGCGCCCGGTCGCCGAGACGCCGATGGCCGGCGCGCTCAACCTGGTCTTCTGTTTCTTTTTCTGGTTCTTCCCTTTTTCCCCCTTCTTCCTGTCAGCGTCCCCATCGTCGTCCTCGTCGTCATCGTCGTACCCACCGGACTCGCACGACGCGATGTCCCCGGCGCCGACAAGCACCACCGGCGTCCCGGGCGGGATGCGGGCCGCCTGGGTGTCGGCCACCTGGGTCCCGATCAGCTCCCAGGCTGCGGAAGCCGCCGCGATGAGCAGGCCCAACACCAACCACGCCGCGCTCCGTCCTAACACCTGTCCCTCCCTCGTGTTGTCTCGAGCGTCAGGAGTCCCGCACGCCGTCCGCCGACCGCGATCTCGATCCGATATCGTTGTCACCCGGGCACGGCGGTTTGGACGGGCGCTCAGCCTCGTTCAATACCCCCCGGCGCGCTATCGTCGCCTCTGCTTCACCTCTTCGAGCAGCCGGCCGATCTCCGCACGCTCCTCCGGCGTTGCCGGCCTGGTGGAGAGCGCCCGGAGGGCGAACTCGAGCGCTGGGCCGGTGAGCGTGGCCGAGAGGGCCTCGAGCGCGAGCTCGAGCGGCGACCCCTCGAGCGTGAAGGTGGCTGGTGCCTCGGCGAGCCGCACGGCCTCGTTCAGCACCACGCGGGCCTTGGCCAGCGGCTGCCGCCTCAGCATGCGTCCGGCCATCCGCAGGAGGTGGGCCGACCGGTGCCACGCCAGCGCGCGCTCGTCCAGGAGCCCCGCGGTCGCCGCGAGAAAGGCCTCCTCCGCCCGGCGCGCCTCGCCCGTCCGCTGGCGGTGCGTGAGCCCGGAGTGCGTCAGCGTGGCCAGGAATACCCCGGCGTCGAGCTCCAGGGGGCCCTGCCCGAAGCGCTGCCAGTCGATCACGCCCGGGCCGTCGCCAAGGTCGAGGATGTGGCGGGCGTAGAGCGTTCCGTGGACGAGATGCGGAGTGCCCTCCATCGGTTGCGTCCGCGCGAGGCGCGCCGCGAGCTCCCTGGCGGCAGTGCCGAGCGCGGGATCGCCGGCCTCCAACATGGCGACATATTCCCCTACCTCCCCCAAGATGCGAGTGGCGCCGGACGACGGCCCGAGCGGCAGCGGCAGCGTCGCCGCGCGCCGCAGCCAGGCGGCGGCCAGCTCGCCGGCGCGGCGGCCCTGCCCCTGCTTGACCAATTGAGTCAGCGGCGGCCCCTCCAACCAGCCGATGACGAGCATCCACCGGTCGGGCTCCCAGGCCAAGAGCGGCGGCACGCGCGCCGCAGAGTCGTGCGCGAGCCCCGTCCCGGGTCCGGACGGGGCGAGCCCGGCGGCGGCGAGGGCCTCGTACAGCGCAGCCTCGGGCGCCGGATCCTCCGCATAGGCCTTCACGGCGAAACGACGGTCCCCCACGCGCACGGCCAGGGTGGCGCGCTCGCCCGGCGAGTAGCCGCACACCCGGAGCTCGAATGGACCGGCGCCGAGACCCAAGGCTGGGATCGCTCGGGCCAGGCCTACCGTCCGGATCGCCGCGAGCCCGGGCAGCGCGGGGTCGTCGGGGAGCTCGGTGGTCGGTCTCATGCCCTGTCGGTGTCGTTCACGTCGTCGATCCGCCCCGGTTTGTGTTCTTTCGCCTCCTCCAGCAGCCTGCGGATCTGCTCCAGCTCCTGCGGGGTCGCCGGCCTCGTCGAGAGCGCCTGGAGCACAAGCTCGAGGGCCGCGCTCACGCGACTGAAGGCCGGTGCCCCGGCACGCACGACCAGATCGCTCTGCGCCGCACCCTCGGCGAGCCGCGCAGCCTCGCGCAGCGCTACGAGCGTCCGCGCCTGCCAATCCGGCCTCCGCCGGCTCACCACCTTGACATGACCGGCGAGGCGCAGGAGGGCGGCAGCCCTGTACCAGGCGACCGCGCGCTCATCCAGGAGGCCTCGCGTCCCGGCGAGAAACGCCTGTTCCGCCCGTGTCGCCTGGGCCGCGACCGCCTCGTTGCGCCGCCCGGAACGCCAGACGGTAGCCAGGAACATGCCGGCGTCGAGCTCGAGCGGCCCGTGCCCGAAGCGCTGCCAGTCGATCACACCCGGCCCATCGCCCAGGTCGAGCACGTGCCGGGCGTAGAACGTGCCGTGGACGAGGCGCGGCGTGTGTGACGTGGGCTGCGTGTTTGCGAGCACGCGCGCGAGCGCGCTCGCCGCCCTTCCCAATCCAGGATCGGCGGCACGTAGCGTGGCGACCCATTCCCCCGCCCGGTACAGGATGCGCCCGGAGCCGAGCGGCGGCCCGATCTTCACCGGCAGAGACGCCGCACGTTGGAGCCAGCGCGCGCACAACTCGCCGGCGCGCTCGCCCTGCCCTTCCTTGATCAGACGATTGGCCGGGCGCCCTTCGAGCCAGCCGGTCACCAGCACCCGCAGCTCGCGCTCCCAGGCCACGAGCGGCGGCACGCGTACCCCCGAGGTGTTCGCGAGCCCCGTCCCGGGTCCGGACGGGGCGAGCCCGGCGGCGGCGAGGACCTCGTACAGCGCAGCCTCGGGCGCCGGATCCTCCGCATAGGCTTTCACGGCGAACTGACGGTCCCCCACCCGTACGGCCAGGGTGGCGCGCTCGCCCGGCGTGTAGCCGCACAACCGGAGCTCGACTGGATCGGCGCCGAGACCCAAGGCTGGGATCGCATGGGCCAGGCCTACCGTCCGGATCGCCGCGAGCCCGGGCAGCGCGGGGTCGTCGGGGACCTCGGTGGTCGGTTTCATGCCCTGTCGGTGTCGTTCATGTCGTCGATCCGCCCGGCGGCCTCACGGGTCGTGTTGTTTCCCCTCCTCCAGCAGTCTGCGAATCTGGTCCAGCTCCTGCGGCGTCGCCGGCCTCGTCGAGAGCGCTTGGAGTACGAACTCAAGGGCCGCGCTCCCGCGCCTGAAGGCCGGTGCCCCGGCACGCACGACCGGGCCGGGGCGTGCAGCCGCTTCGAGGAGCCGCGCGGCTTCAACGAGGAGCGCCTGCGCGCGCGCCAGCGAGGGGGCCTCGCGCGGGTCGTCCACATGGACCTTGCCGCCGAGGCGCAGCAGCGCAGCCGCCCGGTACCAGGCGAGCGCTCGATCGTCCAAGAGGCCTCGCGTCCCGGCGAGAAACGCCTGCTCCGCCCGTGCCGCTTCGACCGCGGCCGCCCCGTTGCGCCGCCCGGAGCGCCAGATGGTAGCCAGGAACATACCGGCGTCGAGCTCGAGCGGCCCGTGCCCGAACCGCTGCCAGTCGATCACTCCTGGCCCATCGCCGAGGTCGAGGACGTGACGATCATACAGCGTGCCGTGGAGGAGCCGGGGCGCTTCCTGCGCGGGCTGCGCGCGCGCCAGCCTGCTGGCGAGGAGCTTGGCGACGGCTCCGAGGGGGGGATCGGCTGCTTCCAGCGCCGCGACCGATCGGCCCGCCCGGTAGAGTGCCCACGCCGCGCCACAGCGCGGCCCGAGCGTCAGCGGCAGCGACGCCGAGCACCGGATCCACGCTGCGCCGAGCTCGCCGGCGCGCTCGCCCTGTCCTGCCTTGACGAGTCGATCGGCCGGGCGCCCCTCGAGCCAGCCCGTCACCAGCACCCGCAGCTCGGGCTCCCAGGCCACGAGCGGCGGCACCCGGACCGCCGAATCGCCCGAGCGCCCCGTCCCGGGTCGGGACGGGGCGAGCCCGGCAGCGGCGAGGGCCTCGTACAACCCAGCCTCCGGCGCCGGATCCTCCGCGTAGGCCTTGATGGCGAGGTGCCGGTGCCCAGCGCGCACCTCGAGCGTGGCCCGGTCCCCCCGCGAGTAGCCGCACAACCGGAGCTCGACGGGACCGTCGCCAAGAGCCAAAGCCGGGATCGCAACGGCCAAGCCTGCGCTACGGATCGCCACAAGACCGGGCAACGCGGGGTCGTCGGGAAGCTCGGTGGTCCGTTTCATGCGCCCCCCCAGCCCTTCCATCCGGTGGGTGGCGCTCGCGCACGTCGGCGTCACCCGCCCCGGAATTGGCCAGCTAGCTTTCCTGGTGCAACGGGCGTGCCCGGCGAAGGCGGAAGGTCGGCGAGGCGCTCCTGCTGAAGGTTAGGAGAGAATTCGTGGTACCGGAACGACCTTCCGCGCGGCAACCATGTTACAAAACTGCGGCAGCTGCGTGACGCAGATCACATCGAGGGCGGTGCCTTTCGCGCGTCCAAGACCGCCTCGACCCGTTCGAGCACCGCTTCCGTGCGTTGCGGCCAGTCCGGCGCGCGCGTGCGAAACGGGCTGCGTGCCCGCCGGAACAGTCCCCGCGCCGTGTAGAGCCCGATGCGCTCTGGAATAGGGCGGGTCGTCGCCTGAGCGTAGCCGGTGAGCATGGCGTCCTCCACCGCTTCGACCCAGTCCGGCGACCGCACGCCATCCAGGGCAAGGCGTTCGACCTGCGAGAAGATGTTGCCCAGGTCGTCGGCGGGGTCGCCACAGCAGGCCCAGTCGAGGTCGACCAAGGCCACCTGCGGCGGGGCCACCAGCACCTGGCCGGCCGTGAAGTCGCCGTGCATCGGGAGGTGCAGGTCGGGTGCCTCGGCGAACCGCGCCGCGAGGCGCCGCGCCAGCTCGCCGGCTCGGCCGGCGAGCTGGGGACAAATGCCGCCGACTTCCGCGGCCAGCGAGGCCACGGCGGCCGCCTCGTCCTCTCGGGTCCAGCACTCGAGCCCATTCGGGGACTCGTCGTGCAGCGCTGCCAGGGCTGCGCCCGCGGCGCTCACCATCTCGCGCTCGATCTCGGGAGTGGTCTCGAAATCGAACAGCCCGCTGCCCGGTAGCCATTCGAAGGCGAGCAAGCAGCGGCTGTCCGAGTACCCGAGCAGTCGCGCCAGCCGCAGCGGCCCACGTGGTCGGAACGCCGTAGCGTTGCGCTTGCCGCGCTTGTAGGCCCTCGGGGTGTAGGCCTTCACGATCGCCCGAGCCCCGTCCACCCCGCGGAGCTCCGCCACATAGCGGCGCTCGGGCCGGTAGCGCAGGCAGCGCAGCTCTCCCTGCCACAAGTCGGGCCGGTCGGGCAGGAGCTCGCGCAGCACCGGCTCCCGCTCCTGGGGATTCGTCAGGTGCTTGAGCTCGGGCAGCTTGAGGTCGTTCGGAAAGACGGTGACCAGGACGGCGCACTGCTCGAGCACGATGCGGCCGGGCCCGAGCGGGCCCGGCACGAGCGCCGGTTCGCCGTCCTCCAGCCAGGAGGCGAGATCGTCGGGCCGGCACGCCCGCACGTCCAGGCCTACTTCCGCGCCGGCGACGTCGAGCCGATAGGTCGCGCGGGCGTAGGCATGAGGCTTCCATCTCAGATAATCGATGTGCGCCGCCCCCAGGCCGGCCACGGGCGCGACCCGGCGCAGAGCAGTGACGAAGGCGGCGGGATCGAGCACGGTGACCAGTCCGGGGATGGCGGAATCGCGGCGGGCGAGATCGGCGTCAGCGGGCTTCATTGCCAGCGTCCCGACAGCGCCCGGGATGCCTCCGCCACGGCGGCCGTGACTTTGGCGCGCCACTGCGGCTCCTGCCGCTTGAACATGCCGCCCGCGACCTCGATGAGGGCGCCGGCGCAGTGCAGGGAGAACTGCCGGCACCACTCTTTCGGGACGTGGGCGAAATATTCGTCGGCGAATGCCGCGGCCGCGGTTCGCGCCTGCTCTCGCGGCAGCGAGTCCAAGCCGACTCCGGCCGCGATGTGGGCAAACAGGTGGGCTGGGTCCCGAACGGGATCGCCCAGGGCAACCGCGTCGAGGTCGATGAAGATCACGCGGTCACCCGACAGGAAGATGTGGTCGGGCTTCAGGTCCCGATGGATCGGCGCCGGCGGCACGTCTTCCAGGCCCGCCACGACGGCGGCCGCGATCGACTGGGTCTCCGCTCCCACGTGCGGGCAGGCCCACTGCACCAGACTCGCCGCCCGTTGGACGTCATCGAGCTGGTCGGCGAGGGAATGAGGCGGCACGATCCCGAGGTCATCTTGATTGAACGCGGCCGCGGCCCGGGCCACCGCACGCACAGCCGCAGCCGGGTCAGCGTCCTGAAGCAGCACCTGCTGCAGCGGGACGCCGCGGGCCTCCTCCAGCACGAGCGTGCGCAGCCCGCTCAGATAGGCGATGGGCGCGACCACGGAGTAAGGCCCCCGTCCTGCCCCGGCCCTCCCGGACAACGACCGCAGCAGCCGAAACGTCTCTCCCCCGTGCTCGTTGCGATACACCTTCAGGTAGCAACGCAGCGTTTCGGTTCGCGCCGTCCCCGCTTCCCGGGCCGGCATCGTGTACCGGAGCGCCGCCCCGAGCTCGGTCCGATAGCGCGTTGGTTCGATGGTCGGCGGCGCGCCGTGCCATCGGCCCGGCCCAAGCCGGGCGAGGAGCAGCGGCTCGAGGGCGCCCAGCGCTCCGTCCATCACTCGGGCGAGTTGGGGAAGTCTGCGGTCGTAGGGAAACACCTGCACGACCATCCGGAGGTCGGGAATGAAGGCGACCGGCTCGAACGTGAGGCAGCTCGCGGGGACCTGGCCGCTCGGATCGCCGGCCCGCATCTCGTGCCAGAGCCGCTCCGCCGCGCCGTCTTCGGCATACAGCAGGCCGGTCACCCACTGGTCCCAGCGGCGGCCGGTGGCCGGCTCGACGACTCGCAGCGTGTATTGCAGCACGCAACGCGACGTGGATTGGCGACACCGGAACCGGAACGGCGTGCAGTCCTGGATGTGATAGGCGGTCCCCGCGACCGGCTTCAGGTGCGCGCGGAACACCTCGAGCATCAGCGCCGCATCGGTGGCGATCTCGAGCTGGGGAAAATCGGGGTCGGCGGGATAGGTCTGGAGGAAGACCGCCGCGGGTAGCGCTTGTTTGCGCACGGGGGCCCACTCGCTCCTTACGGCCGCCGTTCCGCCGGCGCCGCCGTGACGCTCGCGCGCTCGCGGCCGTTGCCGTCCGGAAGGACGGCGGCCGGCTGTCCGGCATCGAGCTCGTACAGGCGCCGGTACCGGGCGCTGTTGGCCAGCAGCTCGGCGTGCGTACCGCGGTCGACGATCCGGCCTTCCTCCAACACCAGCACCAGGTCGGCGTCCGCGATCGACTGCAGGTCGTGGGTGATCATGACGCACGTCCTGCCGGCCATCAGGCGATACAGCGCCTCCCGCACCGCCGCCTCGCTCTCCACGTCGAGGCCCGTCATCGGCTCGTCCAGAATCAGGATCGGGGCGTCGCGAACGATGGCCCGCGCGATGGCGATGCGCTGCTGCTGCCCGCCCGACAGCGTCGCCCCGCGCTCGCCGATGATCGTGTCGTAGCCGTCCTCGAGCTGGCGGATGAACTCGTCGGCGTTCGCCGCCCGGGCCGCGGCGACGATCTCCGCTTCGCTCGCCTCGGGCTTGCCGTAGGCGATGTTCTCGCGGATGGGCGCGCCGAACAGAATCGATTGCTGCAGCACGACCGCGATCTGGCGGCGCACGGACTCCCGGCGATAGTGCCGGATGTCGACGCCGTCGATCAGGACGGCCCCCTCCTGGGGCTCGTACAGCCGGAGCATGAGACTGGCGATGGTGGACTTGCCCGCTCCCGACGCGCCCACGATGGCCGCGCGCTGGCCCGGCGTGACCGCGAAGGACACGTCGCGGAGCACGTCCTTGCCGTCTCCGTAGTCGAAGGCAACCCGGTCGAAGCCGATCTCGCCTTTGAGGCGAGGCGCTGCGACGGCATCCGGGCGGTCCTGGATCTCCGGCTCGATGTCCAGGACTTCGGAGATGCGCTCGGCGCTGGCCATGGACTTGGAGAAGTCGGTGGAGAGCTTGGCCAGCTTGCGGAGCGGCTTGTACATGCTGCTCAGATACGCCATGACCACCACGAGCTCGCCGGGCATCATCCTGCCGTCGAGGACGAGCAGCGCCCCGACCAGCACCGCCACCGCCGTTCCCACCGCCGTGATGATTTCCGACGAGCGCGCGGCCGCGGCCTTCAGGCGGGCGATGCGCATGCTGACGCGCAGGGTCTCCGCCGTCACGGCATCGAACTTCACCTCTTCGTATTCCTCGCGGCCAAACGCCTGGACCACGGGCATCGCCGAGAGCACCTCGTTCATTCGCGACGCTACCTGGCCTTCCTGTTGCTTCTGTTTCTTGCTCGAGACCTTGGTCTTGCGATAGACGTGCAGGGCGCTGAAACACAGGAACGGGAACGTGGCCAGCGCGATCAGGCCGATCCTCCAGTTCACGGCGACCAGGATGGCGAACATCCCGATGACCATCAGGACCTGCGACGCCAGGTCCAGGATGAAATCCGCGAACACGTCCTTCAAGGTGTTCGTGTCGCCGGCGATTCTCGTCATCAGGTCGCCCGTCCTGGCCCGAGTGTGAAAGGACAGCGACAGTCGTTGGAGATGCGAGAACAGCTCCCGGCGCAGTGAGTAGACCAGCCTGTACCCCACGGACGAGGTGAGGAGGAGTTGCAGGTAGGAGAACACACCCTGAAACAGCGCGATCACCACAATCCCGCAGGCCGCCGCCACTACGAGGGTGACTTTGTCGGCTGTGGCGATGCCCTGGAGAAAATTCAGGAAGGGCGGCAGGTGCAGCGGCTTGCCCAAGATGCCGTGATCCAGGATGATCTTCAGCGGCCAGGGCTGCAGCAGATCAGCGACACTGACCCCCAGGGTACACAGGGCGGCGAGGATCAGGGTCCCTCTGACCTGACCGAGCTGCGTCCAGATGAACTGGCGATGTCGCGCTCGACTGCTATGTGCCATGGATCCGTGGAACCTCGCTCACCGCATGACGGACCACGGGCTCGAATTCCCGCAACAAGCTGATCGCCTCTTGCTGCCGCTGCCGGATCGCGTCGGCTGCCGTGTGCCTGGTGGTGTCGAACGCCAGACAGTGGATCTTGCGCACCAGCACCGCCCGCTCGTACCAGGCGATGCGATGGACCAGGCCCGGATCGTCTGGAGACGAGCGCTGATACGCATCGAGGAGGTCCCTGCGTACACCCGCGAACGGCGGGAGCTTGCCCGGCTTGCGCAGGGTGAGCCGGCGCAGCTGGGTCAGCAGATTCCCCAGGTCGAAGGCCCGATCCCCCCGGGTGCACGCGTCAAAATCCAGAAAGACGACGTCGCCCGACCTCCAGCGGAGCTGCGCGGGGCCGAGGTCGCCGTGGAGAAACGACGGCGCGGCGGGCGCCGCCGGCACGCGGCGCAGCAGGTCGCTCAGCGTGTGCCGCAGGGCAGGCGCCTCACCCGGAAACCGGGCGCACAGATCGTCAACCCTGCGTTGCACATCGCCGGTCAAAGCGGCGGGAGACGAGATCGCTCCGGTGGCGACGGGCAGCGCATGCAACGCCGCCAACGCGCGCCCCATGGCCGGCAGGACCACGCCGCCGTTCTGTCCGATCGCGGCAATCACCGACTGGCCCGGCTCGTATGTCAACAGCAGGAGGCGGAGCGGAGCGCAGTGGGCGAGCACGCGCGGGGTGATCACCCCATGGCCGGCGCGGCCGGTGGCGGCCCCCAAGGCCCGGAGCGCGATCGCAACCCGTCGGGCCTCTTCATCGCGCTCGTAGAACTTCCCCACGCACTGGTAGTGCTGCACGTCGGGCAGGCCCGCCACGCGAGCCTGGAGATCGTAACGCACCACGCGGTGCCTGCCGCGCTGCGAGAGCGGGGCCGCATCCCAGCCGACGAGACACGCGCCGGTCCCATAAACCTCTCGCAGCGCGCCGCTCAGCGCCGCCTGGACGGCCTCGCGCTGCGCCACCGTCGACGGATTCAAGTTGCGATCCTCGGAGCTACTGCTTCCTCGAGCGCCGCCTGCGCGCGAACCGCGAGCGGGTGAACGAGCGTCGGTCCTTCGATCGGCTGGCGCCGGCACACCGTGTAGATCTTTCGAATCAGGTGCAGGCCGTGGAAGAACCATACGTTGCGCGGGGAGACCGACGGCATCGCCGCGAGATACTCGTCGCGAAAGCAGGAGAGCCACCGGCCGGCGTCCGGCGGCAGCGTGGCGTCGAGCAGGCAGCGCCGCTCGAGCTGGGCCAGAAAGTGACCGGCATCGTACGCGGGGTCGGCATACCCGAACAGGTCGAAATCGAGCAGCACGAGCCGCTCTCCGGTCCACAGGAACTGCCCCGCCGCCAGGTCTCCATGGATCGGCGTGGGGTCGGAGGAGTCGAGGGAGGCGAACGTCTCTTGGAGGGAGTCCACCAGCGGCTCGACGAGGGGCGTGGTCACCGGCCAGCGGTCCCGCAGCCGACCGCACCGGGCCAGCGTGTCGTCGAGGATCATCTGAGCGGTGGTGGGTTGCTCGGGAACGACGGCCAGGCGGTGCAGGTCCGCCGCGACCCTGGCCGCCCGTCGCAACAGCGCCGGTTTGCGCTCGTCCACGATCTCGGACAGGAACAGGCCATCCACCCAGGGGAACACCAGCGTCCGCTCGAGCTCGATGTAGCGAGTCGGCAGACACAGCACATCCTGATCGGGCGGGCTGTGCTCCGCCAGCGCGCGGCAATGCGCCCACACCTGCTCGCCAAAGTCATCCGAGTACACCTTCAGCGCGTAGACGCGCTGTTCGCCGGCGCTCGAGCACACCCGGACCTGCACGACGAAGCGATCCGGATGAACGCTTTGCACGGCGCAGTCGACGTGGGCCGGCTCGAAACCGCCCGGGAGGCCGGGCCTGAGCAGCTCGAGCGCCGCTTCCGGCTGCCGGAGCCGCGCGAGCTGCGCGTGGAGCGCCTGGCGCTGCTCCTGGGGAGGCTTGAATCGGAGGCGCATGCCCGTGAGCCCGGCCGGTCAGTCGGCCGCGAGCCAGCGCGACAGATACGCGGTCAGTTGAGCGACCCCGTCGAACGACGGGAAGACCTCGCGTACGAGACGCGCGTGGGCTTGCCGATCACACGAGAGCGCCCACTCCAGCGCTTCGCTGAGGGGGTGCCCGTTGTTCATCTCCCTGGGGTGAACCCACCGGGCCAGGCCATGCGCCGCCAGCGTCTCGGCGCGGATCCGCTGCTCGACCTTGTGCGTCGCCCGCGGCACGATCACCAGGGGACGCGCCGCGACCAGCGCCTCGCACACGCTGTTGTACCCTCCCATGCTCACGATGGCGTCGGCGGCGGTCATGAGCTGGAAGTTGTCGGCATACGACACCACGCGGCAGGTAGCAGTCGCGCGGGCCTGCAGTGCGGCCTGCTCCTCGGGCGGCATGAACGGCCCGGTCACGAGCAGCGCGTGCAGATCCGGATGCCGCTCTTGCAGACGCGCGACGGCGGCCTGTGCGGCCTCCAGCACCGGAAAGCCGTCGGAGCCGCTGCCCACGGTGGCCAGGACGAACGGCACGTTCTCGGGGACCCCGTGCCGCCCACGCACCTCGCACGGATCGACCGTGGGCGGATCGCGGACGATGTAGCCGCAATAATGCAGCTTGCGCCGGACGTGCTCCGGGATGGCGTAGGCTTCCGCCACGTCGAGCAGCCTGGGCGAGCCGTACACCGCGATGCCGTCGTACAGGTGTTCGAGCGCCTCGTAGACGCCGTATTGTCGCCATTCCGCGCGTATGCGTTCGACGTCGTCCATGATGTCGCGGAGGCCGAAGACGAAGCGCGTGTCCGGGCACTGCTCCTTCAGGGCCCACAGCCCCCGGGCAAATTCTCCGGAAGCGCCCAGCGGCTCGTGATCCACCAGGACGAGATCGGGGGCCAACCCCAGCGCGGCGTCCAGCAGGATCTGACCGCGCAGCTGCCGGAAGTGCGCCTTGCTCGCTTCGTCGTCCTCGGGCGTCCGCTCGACCGTCTTCGGCGTCTGGCGCGACGGCAGCTTGATGTAGTCGCAGCGCTCGGGGAGCGTCGAGTGGTGGGCGAAATTGGACCGGGTGGCGATGAAGGCGACGGCGTCCGGCTGGGCGGCCAGGACGTGCCGGGCGATGTTCAGGGTCCGCGTGATGTGCCCCAAACCGCGCGCGTCCTGCGCGTACAAGAGCAGAGTCCGGAACTGCATGGATCGGTAGCCCGTCATCCGAGCCTCAGAGCCCGGCGAGGCGCAGGGCGCCCGCATGCATGAGCACCGGCAGATGGTGCTCCCCGATCCGATCGACGGGAATGACCTCGACGCCGAGGATCAGTTCGTGGTCATCCGGCTCCGGATCGGCCTTGCGGTACGCGTCACGGGCCACGATAACCCAATGCCCGCCCGTGGATCTGTCGGGGAGGTCGTACACGGGTCCATAGACCTCGGCGGTGCCGAAGGTGTAGCCGGTTTCCTCTTCCAGCTCGCGGCGGCCGGCATCCAGCGGCGACTCGTCGGGCTTGATCCCACCCCAGGGCAGGACCAGCAGGGTCCGTTCCGCAGCCTTTTTATATTGCCGGACGAAAACCACCCCGCCGTCCGCGATCGCGACCACCAAAGCGTACCGGCCGCGAACCCAGATGTAGTCCGTGCTCGACGTCCCGTCCCGGAACTCCGTGATCCACTCCTCCAGCTGGAACCGCTCCTCGTCGCCGGCATGGGGGCTGGAGAAGGTGACGTGGCTGGCGCTCACGCGCCGCACGACCGCCGGAACGGACGCGGCGGCGACGCGGGCCGTCTGACCGGGAAACTCGGTCACGCCCGGCGCCGGCGCCGGGGCCACGAGGCTCACATGCCGGAGGAGCGCCGCGGCCGGCTGGGGGCGCGCCGGCACGGACGTCGCCACCCGGGGGCGCGTGCGCGGCGGCGCCTCGCGGGGGGCGGGCGTGTCGAGCAGCGAAGCTACCGGACCGACCCGCGGGGACGACCCCGGATCGGTCGAACGGCTCCGGAGCTCCCCGAGCAGCCGGTGGATCTGATCCAACTCCTCGGGCGTGGCCCGCGTGGTGGACAGGGCCTGGAGCACCAGCTCGAGCGCCGAGCGCTGCGACCCGCGGTGCGCGGCGGCCGGGCCCGCAGGCCGCGGCTCCGGTGGCACCGGCGGCTCGCCCCGCGCCGCGCGCGCGGCGGCCGCGTAGATGTACTGCGCCAGGCGCAGCGGTGCGTCCGGCACACCCTTGAACGCGGGGAAGCCCGACATGTCGATCACGTACGCCTGGCCGCCGCTCTCCACGACGTCCACGCCAAACAGGTCGATGCCGAACGCCGCCCCGCAGCGGCGCGCGAGGTCCACGAGCTCGGGGGAGAGCGGGAACGGGCGCGCCTGCTGCTCCTCGGAGGTGCGGGCGGGGCGGAACCGGAGCGTGCCGAACAGGTCGCCGCCGATCGCGTAGATCTTCCGGGTTGGCCCCCCGCCGTCGGGCGCATGGTAGCGCTGGGCGAACACCGGCTCGTCGATCGGCCCCAGCGCCGCCAGCTCGGCCGCGTTCGTGACCACGTCGACGCGCTGCTTGCGGGCGCGGCGGTACGGCTTGATGATCAGCGGGCCGCGGTCCAGCGCGGGCAAGAGCTGGCTCGCATGGGAGGCGACGAAGGTCTCGGGCACGGGGACCCCCGCCGCCCGCAGCACCCGGAACGTCACGATCCGGTCACGCAGCATCGCCGAGACGGGATACGGATTGAGCAGCGCGGCGCCAGCGCTGTGGAGGTCCGCGGCCACGCTCATCGCAAGGTCGCTCTTCTCCCTCAGCACGTAGAGGTCGTAGTCCAGGCACATCCACGCGACGTCGATCAGGTCGTCGCCGAGATGCAGGAGGTTCCCCGTCGCGCCCAACTGCTTCAGCAGCCGGAGGACCTCCGGCATGTCGCTCCGGTCCGTGAACGATCGCCCCAGCAAGAAGCAGATGCGCACGACCCCTCCTGTCGGTTAGAACCGCAGCAGGTAGCTGAGCTTGACGAACACCTGTCTTCCGACCGACAGATCGGGAGACCGACTGCGCACGACCTCGGTCTCCAGTCCCCGCCGGATCGCCAGGTTCTCGTACTTATCGGTGTATCCCACGTATAGGGCCGTGCCCGGGTGCGCGAGGTAGGTGAGCAGCAGGTCCATCGCCCACTTCCGCTCGCGCGGATCGTCTTCTTTCACGAGCGCGGTGTTGAAGTCGTCCCACTTGTAGTCCACGATCGCGCGGAGGGAGAGCGCCCGGCTGAACTGGTAGCTGAGCTTTTCCCGGACCTGGCGCTCGGTGAAGTACTTCACCGATCCCGGGCGGGTCCGCAGCGTGCTCTCGACGTAGCTCTGCGACAATTTCATCCGCGGGGTCGGGCGGAGCGTCAGTCCCACTTCCGCCTCGACGGCCCGCCCGAGGGCGGGGTCGAGTCCTTTGGCAGGGTGGTGGTTCACCGCGGTCCCCCAGGCGTACGTGGCCTCGAGGCTGCCCCACTTGAGCCACTCCGTGCCGACGTCCATCTGGTTGGCGTGCGGGCGGAACTCCAGCCCATCGAACAGCTCGAACGCCTCGGCGCGGGTGAGCCGAAGCTTGGTATGGCCCTCGAGCTCCACCGTGAACTGTCCCTCGACTTCCCGGTCCAGGAGGCGGCTCGTCGCGTGGTCCCACAGGAACGACGTCGCGAGGCTCGGGCCGTACTTGGTCACGATGCCCTTGGGCCGGAAGGTGTATTCCCACGATTGCTTGGTCCGCCGGTAGCCGACCCGTTTCACGAACCCGAGCGGGGCGGCGAACTCGGGAGTGAACTCGTCATACTTCCCGGCGTAATCGAAGTGCCGCCCCTCCCAGGACAGATCGGCCAGCACACCCCAGCCGGCGAGCCGCTGACCTTCGTGCGCACGATTCTCGCTGCGCATCACCTGGCCCACGAGCGACACGTGGTCGCCCGCCCGCCACCGCCCGTCGAGCGAGAACATGCGGTCGTACTTCCAGCTCTCCAGGAACTCGCGGTCGGTCGCGAGGAACCCCACGTGGGACTCCTTGCCAAGCTCACGCTGCACGCGGACGGCGCCGATCCAGGTGTCCTTGCCGAAGGCGGGATCGTCGTCCTCGAGCCCCGCGCGGTCGTTCATCGCGAGTCCCCCGAGCGCCCAGCGGCCCATTTTGCCGGTGGCCCGCAGCCCGACCCCGGGATCGACGATCCGCCGAGAGAAGAGCAGCTCGACCGGCGTCTGAAAGTAGCCCGCGTTCTCGAGGAAGAACGGCCGCTTTTCGGGAAACTGCACCTCGAAGCGCTGATTCACCGTCACCTGGGGGTCGTCGGTCTCGACCTGGCTGAAGTCAGGGTTCACGGTCGCGTCGAGCGTGAGCGCGTCGCGCACGACCATCTTTGCGTCCGTCCCGATGCGCTCGTCCCGCTGGTTCAAGTGACCCGGGATGTCCTCGTCGAACACCCGCGCCCGCGCCAGCATCGAGTACGGGTTCAGCTGCACGTTCCGTCCCGGTGAGATCTGGGCCAACCCGTCCAGCGTCCGGAACTGGGGAACGAATCCCTTCACCCGCTTGGTGATGTGGGGCCAGTACGCCTCCTCGTTGGTCCGCTGGATCACGCGCCCGAGCGCGACGCCCCAGATCTGGGCCGAGTCCATCGAGAAGCGCAGGCTTCGGAACGGAATCGCGATGCGTACGACGTAGCCGCTGTCGGTCACCTTTCCATCCGACGACCACACCGCGTCGAAGCTCTTGTCCTCGTCCTGCCCTTCGGTCCGGATGCCGTCCTCCTGCACGCCCAGCGGATTGGCCGCGAAGAAGTAAGCCCGCTTGCGGTCGCGGAAGGTGTCGAGATAGACGACCACCTGGTCGTCGTTGCTGATGGACTCCCGCCGGGCGATGTTGGCCCGTACCTTCGCGGGGTCGTCCGAGCAGACGAAGACCACGTACAGGTTCGCGTCGTCGTAGGAGAGGTACGCCGTCGTGGCCTGGCTGACCGGCGTTCCGTCGCCGGGCTCCCGCTGGCGGAACTCCGTGACGCGGAGCCCGGC
>WNFU01004423.1_pt1 | contig 22527 bp, 29 predicted proteins | sample 5400121 | NCBI WGS metagenome assembly WNFU01 (sample SAMN13153360, study PRJNA577476) | soil metagenome | isolation source: 100 cm soil or saprolite under grassland replicate 1 | place: USA:California | collected 2016-06-15
CGCTCGAGCCGGACGACGAGCAGGCGTTCCAGCGCCATCTCGAGGGGTGCTCGACCTGCAGGGTCAGTGTGCGCGAGCTGCACGAGGTGGCGGCGAGCCTGGCCTATGCCGTCCCGCCGGCGGGCCCGCCCGCGTCACTGCGAAGGGCCATCCGTCGCAAGACCGGGCATACGGGGCGACGCCGTGCCCTGGCGGCGGTCCGCTCGTGGAGCGGCTCGAGGCTCGCGGTGCGTGTCGCCGTGGTCGTTGGGATCGTCGCGCTGTTCGCGCTGTCGCTGTGGAACCTGGGCCTGCGCGAGCAGCGCGAGCTGGACCAGTTCCGCATGGCCAACCTGGAGGCGGGGCTGCGCATGCTGAACGACACCACCGTCCAGCCGCTGCCGCTGTCCGGCTCGGCGAATGCGCAGGGCGCTCGCGCCACCGTGCTCGTCTCGTCGCGCGAGGACCGCGGGGTCCTGGTCCTCGAGGGCCTGCCGCGACTGGCGGGCGACCGGGTCTACGTACTGTGGAGCCTGCCCCAGGGCGACCTCGCGCAGGCCAACAGGGTGCTGGTCTTCAGCCTCCGCTCCGGCGGGAGCGTCCGCGCGATTCGATTTTCCGTGCCGATTCAGCCGAATACCGCATTTGCTATCACTACGGAATCGGGACCGCGTGGCGGCGACAGTCCGACAGGGCCGCCGATTCTCGCGGGCGCACCCCCGACGACCTCCCGAGATGGCGCATGAATGCGCATGTCGGAAGGATCCGGATGCTGGCCTCGAGCGGCTATCTCTGGAATAGTCAAGGCGAGCGGTTCACGAAGGCTATGTTGGAAGGCAGACTGCGTCTGTACCACAATTGGCGACGCAAAGTGGTCGTCAGTGTCCAGACGTAGTGAGTCCCGTGCGGAGGGAAGAGGCATATGACCCAGAGCCATACGACGGCTCCCTCGCTGCTGGGCCTCGAAGAGGACGGTCGGGATCTGTTCGGGCTGGCTGCGCACAAGCTGAATACCCCTCTTGCGTGCATCCGCGGTTTTGTGCAGACCTTGCTGCAACGCGGCGACCAGCTCGACGGCGAGACCGTCCAACAGTTCCTCCAGCTCGTCCTCACACAGGTGGACCGGCTGCAGGGGCTGGTACGCGACTTCCTGTTGCTAGCTCGGGTGAGTGGCGGAATCGAGGCTCTAGCGCGACCCCTGCGACCCCGCGACGTGCTGCTGAACCTGGTCGACGACCTCGGCACCGAGGGCGTCCGGGTACAGTCGGCCGGTGATGTCGACGTCGAGATCGTCGGCGACTCCGAGCTGGTCCGCATGGCGCTTCGACCGCTGGTCGAGAACGGCTTGGTCTACGGGCCCCGCCTGGGCATGGTGACCGTCGCCGTGACGGCTGAGCCCGAGCGCTCGCGCTGGGAAGTCCACGACACCGGAACGCGCCTGTCGAGCGAGGCCATGAGCGACCTGTTCCGCCCGTTCATCCGCTCGGACGAGCCGATCGAGCGGCGCGGGTCTGGCGCGGGCCTCGGGCTCACCCTTGCCCGTGCCTATGCCGAGGTGCTCGGCGGCGGTGTGGGCGGGAGGGTCGACAAGAACGGCACCGTGTTCTGGCTTGACATCCCCACCCCCACATCGGAGAGGGCGCAGCGGTGAGCGAAGGACCAGACCGGAACGGCGAAACCAACAAGACGAGAGTGCTCGTTGTCGACGATCACTCCGTCACCCGCCACGGGGTGGTTCTCCTGTGCAAGAACGCCGAGGGCGTCGAGGTCATCGGCGAGGCGAGCGACGGCAACGAGGCGATCCAGCGGGTCAGCGAGCTGCTCCCGGATGTCGTGCTCATGGATGTGGACATGCCGCGGCGTGACGGCATCAGCGCGACGAGGCAGATCCGCCAGGACCACCCCTCGGTCGGCGTGGTGGTGCTGACCGTCCACGAGGACCAGGAGACGATCTTCGAGGCGATCAAGGCCGGCGCCTCCGGTTACCTCCCGAAGTCGGCCACCCTGGACGACATCCGCTCTGCGGTCAAGGCGGTCGCCGCCGGCGGCTCCTTCCTGGACCCGGTGCAGGCGCGCAAGCTCCTGCACCAGTTCAACCGCTACGCCGACGAGACCAAGGCGGCGGCGGACATCTACTACCTGCTCACCGGGCGCGAGCGCGAGATCCTCGCGCTGCTGGCCGAAGGCCTCACCTCGCGGCAGATCGCCAGCCAGCTGGTCATCTCGGAGCGCACGGTCAACACCCACATCGGCAACATCTACAGGAAGCTCCACGTGAACAATCGGGTCGACGCTGTCCGTGAGGCCATGCGGATCCGGTTGGTTGAACCTCCTCGTTGAGATCGTTGCCGTCATCTCGGCCGAATGGTTTAGGACACCTCGGCAGAACTTCTTAGACCCCTTCACCAGTTCGGTGCATGGGACCGGCGTAGCAACAGGCCGTAGCATCACCTCGACGGCGTAGGCGCAGCCTCGCCGGACCTCCGCATCCGCGGAGCGTCAGCTTGAGGATGAAATGCGTGTCCGCTCGGCCGCTGCGGTACGCCGATTCGGGGGGTCTTCGTTGTCCGCTCATGTGCTCGTGCTGGACGCTGACGACGGTATCGGTACATGGATGCGTGACGCCCTGCTGGATGCCGGGCTCGCCTGCCAGATCGTGCGTGACCCCGGCGAGGCCAACAGCAGCCTCGACGTGCAGCGGCCGAGCCTGGTGGTGGTCCCCGTCGACCAGGTGCAGCGCTGGGCCGGACTGCTCGCCCACCTCAGCGAGGTGACCACGGGCGTGCCCGTGCTGGGAGCGGTCAGCCGCGACGCGCCGCTCGACTTCACCGCCGCGCTGGCCCTGGGCGTCACCGACCTGGTCACCTACCCCTGCTCGACAGAGGACCTGGTGGTGCGGGTCGCCTCCACGATGCGCGGACGCCGCAGCGACCGCGTGCCCGAGCGGGTCGAGCCCGCCTCGCCGCTGGCGACCCTGCGCTCAGTGACCGAGGCGGCCGAGAAGGCCCTGCTGCGCACCGAGACCGCCGCGGCGCGCGTCGCCCGCTCTGAGGAGCGCGACCACCTGCGCGCGGCGCGCGACACGCTTGCCCACTCCCTCCAGGTGATCCTCAGCACCATGATCGGCAACACCGAGGCCAGCGGCCACGGACGCGAGGGCCACGCCCGCCTGGCCGCGACCCTCGGCCACGACCTGACCGTTGCGCTGGGCTGGCCGGCCGCCCGGGTCCGGGGCATGGAGCTGGCCGCGATGTTCGCCGACATCGGGCTGCTGTCCATCCCGGGTGCCGTCCTCGCCGTCGACGGGCCGCTCACGGAGCAGACGTTCGAGCTGGTCCGCGCGCATCCCGAGACCTCGGCCGAGATCTTGGAGCCGCTGAGCCGTGTGGGTGTGCCGGTGGCGGCGGTGCGCTCCCACCACGAGCGACTGGACGGCTCCGGCTACCCGCGCGGGCTGCGTGGCCGCCAGGTCCCCTTCGGCGCCCAGGTGCTCGCGGTGGTCGACACGTACTCGGCCATGGTGCAGCCGCGGCCGCACCGGCAGGCGCTCGCTCCGGAGGCGGCGCTGGCCGTGCTGCTTCAGGAGGTGGAGGCGAACAGGCTCTCCGGTCGCGTGGTGGAGCTCATGCACGAGGTGGTCGAGAGCCGGCGGCGTGCCAGCGTGAGCCGCGGCAACGGCAAGGGCGGGATGGCCGTGCGCTGCGTGGGCAATTCTGCGCACGAGCGCTCTGCATCGGTGCCAATTCCAACCGACCGGGCCGTCTGAGTACCTTCTCCCGTATAGTCGGGGTGCCGGCGCGGCGCTCGGTCCGCTGTCGCCACGGCGACCTCACCCGACAGCGTGCGAACGGGAGTAGTCAATGGCGGTCATCGTCGTCGAAGCTGATGACGGACGCGCGGCCTGGCTGGTGCATGCCCTGTCCGGTCTCGCCGACCGTGCCATTCGCACCACCAGCCCGGACGAGGCCATGGCCGCGTTCGCCGCGGAGGGCCAGGAGGTCGTGGCCGCTGTCGTCGGCCCCGGCCTCAGTGACCAGGACGCGCTCGACCTGGCGGGCAGGCTGCAGCAGGCGGCTCCCGAGGTCTCGGTGGTGCTCGTCCGCCGGCGGGACTCCGGCGAGCTGCTGCGCGCCGCGCTACGGGTCGGCGTCAACGACGTGCTTCCCGCCGAGACCGACGCCACAGCCCTGCGCGCCGCCGTGGCGCGGACGCTCGAGGTCGCCGGCGAGCTGCGGAGCCGCCTCGCGGGCGCGGCGCCGCCCGACACAGCGCATGAACGGCCCGGCAAGATCATCACTGTGTTCAGCCCCAAGGGCGGGTGCGGCAAGACCGTCCTGTCCACCAACCTCGCCGTCGCCCTGGCGGCCACCGGCGCCGCGGTCGCCCTGGTCGATCTGGACCTGATCTTCGGCGACGTCGCCATCATGCTGCAGTTGTACCCGACCCGCACCGTTCAGGACGCCGCCAGCGCCAAGGACCTGGACGCGGTCACGCTCAAGTCCTACCTGACGCCGCACCAGGCCGGTATCTGGACGCTGGTCGCGCCCACCGAGCCGACCTTCGCCCACACCGTCAGCGCCAGCTCGCTGGCGACCATCTTCAAGCTGCTGCGCTCCAGCTTCGGCTACGTCGTGGTCGACACCCCGACCGCCCTCTCCGACCAGGTGATGGTGGCCTTCGACGAATCGGACGCGATCCTGATGCTCGCCACCCTCGACGTGCCGAGCATCAAGAACCTCAAGCTGACCCTGCAGACGATGGAGCAGCTCCACTACCCGCGCAACCGCATCCGCCTGGTGGTCAACCGCGCCGACTCCCGCGTCGGCCTGCGGGTCCCCGACGTCGAGCGGCTCCTCGGCCGCTCGGTCGACGCCACCATCCCGTCGTCGCGGTCGGTGCCGTTGTCGGTCAACAAGGGCAGCCCCATCGTCCTGGAGGAGCCCCGCGGCAACGTGGCCGAGGCGATCCGGCGGGTCGCCGCCCAGTTCACGCCCGCTCCGCCGGACGGACCGTTGTCCCCGAGAGCGCGCCGCTCCCTGTTCCAGCGCTCCTGATCCGCATGCCAGAATCAGGACAAGTGCGCAGGCACAAACGACCCAGTCGAGTTACCCTGTGAAATATCGATCCCGGCGTCTCGCCCGTTCTCCTGGAGCCGCCGTCATGCAGTTCGCCGCGACCCGCGCGACAGCAAGGTAGGCGCTGGTCCACGTGTCTCGACATGTCGTGCTTCTGTCCCGCGACACCTCGCTGAGGTTCGCGCTGAAGACGCTGCTCAGCGAGCATGACACCGTGAGCGAGCTGCAGTCGCCGAAAGGATGGAGGTCGCTGAACGGCACGCCGGTGGACGCGGTGGTGGTTGACCTGCCGCCCTCCTTGCGCACGGCCGCGGTCGAGTCCCTCCGGAGGAAGTTCACCGGACCGCTGGTGGTCCTGCTGGACCTGGGCGAGGATCTCGACGATGACGCCAGCCGCCTCCGCTGCGCTGTGCTGCACCGGCCCTTTGGCATGGCGGAGCTGTGGTCGCTGCTGACCTCGGATAGGTATGACATCTCGGATATCTCCTACGAGCAGGCTCAGGTGGGCGAGCTCACCGAGCCGATGCCAGCGGTGCGTGCGGAGGAGGACGGCGGAAACGGCGCCGCGCCCGCTCCTCAGGCCGCCGAGGCGCCAGGACCCGCGGCAGCGGCCGAGCCCATGGCACCAGCCGAATCCGCGGTCGCGGCCGAACCCGCGCTGTCCACGGAATCCACGGGTCCCACGGAACCGATCGAATCCGCGTCCCACACGGCACCGTCGGCGGGCGTCGCCGTGGGCCCGGCGAGTGCTGTGGGTCCCGCCGATGATGATCGGCGGCCGACCTCGCTCACCAGGGCGGCGATCTGGGAGGCCGTCGACGAGGCGCCGCAGGCTGTCGCCGCCCGGCTGGCGCAGCGGCTGCAGACCGACGTGGTCGCGCTCTTGCTCGACAACGGCGAGGGCGTGCTCGAGACCGCCGGGGGAGTGGGGCTCGAGCCGACCGAGCGCCGCCTCCAGGTGGAGTACGGCCACAATGTCCTGAGCGAGCTGTTCCGAGTCGGAGTGGGGCTGATCAATGACACCGAGCGGGTGCATCGCGTCATCGAGGGGCTCCCGATCGGGCAGGCCGATACTCTGATGATGGTGCCGCTGGCGCATGAAGGTCACGGGTTCGGGGTCCTGCTCGCCGGCCGCTACCGGCCGCCAAGAGGAAGTTCCAACGCGGAGTTCACCGAGCTGGAGATCGAGGCGCTGATGGATTTCGCCGAGGACGTCGCCCCCGCTCTCCGGAGTGCCATCCTCCTGCGCCGCCTGAAGGGTCAGCTGAACCTCGCGGAGGGCCTCTGACCTCGATCAGCGCCGGGTTCCGCCTGCCCGACGCCGTTCCCGGCCGTCGTTGCGACCCACCCCTGGCCGACGCTAGACTCCGCTTGCTCCCGGGCGCGTAGCTCAGCGGGAGAGCGCTGCCTTCACACGGCAGAGGTCACAGGTTCGATACCTGTCGCGCCCACCAGGCACTTTCCACTCTCGCCATCACCGCTCACTCGCCTTGGGGCATGCCTGGGGCATGTGGCCGCATCGCCTCCAGCGCTTCGGTGAGGCACGCCTCGATGACACGGACGAGCATCGCGTCTGTCGTGTGGCGGTAGCGACGGCCGACCGCGCTTCCCTCGACGCCAGCAATGGAACCGGCCCGGCCGGCGTGCCCCATCAGCTCGTCAATGACACGTGTGGGGATGCCGCCCTCTTCCAGCCAGGTCGCGAACGTGTGGCGAAGATCGTGGGGTCCGTGCCAGTCCAGACCGACAAGGTTGGCGCTGGCAGCGCTGCGACGGTAGACGCGACGGTAGTTGTTGATGGACAGCGCCGAGCGCGTGCCACGTTGGACACCACGGGCACCACCAGGACCACTGAACACCAGCCCGTCTACAGCACAGCCAACAAGACGGCGGCCAATCGCCTCACGGACGATTGGCGCCAGTGGAACCGGCCGGATGCTGGCGCGGCTCTTGGGTCGGTTCTTGTAGCCAGAGCCGAACTTGCCGGCGTCATAGCGCACCTCGACAACTTCCAGCAGCGCGTCGTTGAGCTTGACCCGGAATGCGCGGACACCGAGCAGCTCGCCCGGCCGCAGCCCAGTTCCGACTGCGGTTGTGAAGTGATCCCGGTAGAAGTCGGGACAGTGCGCCAGGAAGCGGCCAAACTCCTTGGACGTGTAGCTTCGGCGCTGAGCCCGGCCGAAAATCACATCTGGATCATCAGGCTTGGACGGCGCGGGCACCTTGCTAACGGGATTGAAAGGGATACGTCGGTTATCGTCTTCGGCCGCCTGTAAGATCCGGTACAGCAACGAGCGGCACGCCATCAGCGTTTCATAGCCCACGACAGTTTCGAGTCGGTTTTGCCAACGCTGGACTACCTGAATGGAGATCGCATTCAACCGATGCCGGTCGAACGTCGGTCGGACATGCAGCCGCAACCGAGACTCGGCAGCTTCCAGCGTGTTTGGGCTACGACGAGGATGCGACGCCCAGATCTCCCACCACTGATCCGCCCAGTCCTTAAAGCGGATGCGGCCACGGTTCGGATCAGTCCAGACGTTGTCGAGCTTGGCGGCCTCCTGCTTCACGAGGAACTGTTCAGCCTGCTTTTCAAGCATGAAGCTCTTGGAATGGAGCTTGCCATCCGTGCCCCAGTACCGAGCACGGTAGGGCTTTGGTCGGTCGGGACGATACTCGATGGAGCCCACTTTCTACTCCGGTTCCACGCGGCCAGCAGCGATGAACTCCTCCAGGTCAGCCTCAGCGATCCGTACGTACTTCCCGACCTTGTGATAGGGGATGCGTCGCTGAACGACCAGACGACGGACAAAACGAACTGTGGTGTTGAGTCGATCTGCGGCCTGCTGCATTGTCAGCAGAACCGATCGAGCGGCCGGCTTCACAATTCCGGGTTTAGTGTGCAAGGTGCTTCGCACTCGGAACCTCCATGTTCCATCAGCGCCATTGTCATACGTCAGTTGGCGGTGCCAAACAATTACCGCCGTGCTTCCATCGGTCTTCGATGTGGGCCATCGGCTACCCTTCCCAGCGGATGCGCGTCTTGGCATCTGGGAATGCGCGTTTGGCGTTCGCCTCAGAGGCCCGTGCGGTCCGGAGGGTGTTGCCGGTTCCCCAGCGCTCCCACGTGCCGTCCGGCTGTTGGACCTCGACCATGTACACGGCTGGCCTCCTCTGTGGTGCTTATGCGGTTGCCCGCTGGTGGCGGGCGTGGCGGCGGTGGTCGCGTGCCTGTGCGGCGAGCTGGTCGGCGAGCAGCGCTTCAGGGACGGTGCGGTAGCCCGACCCGGTGTAGGTCCACTGCTTGAGGATCACAACCTGGTCGTCGTCGAAGGGGCGGCCCCAGGCGTCCAGCGGCACCGCGTCGCCGTAGCGGGCACGGTGGCGGTAGGTGGTGCGTGCCTGGCGCAGCCGGCCCAGGGTGGTGGAGTAGCGGCGGCTCTTGGTGGACCAGTGGCCGCCGAAGCCGAGCATGTGCGCCCAGCGGCGCAGCCGCAGGGCGGCGAGGTCAGGGTGGGCGCCGAGCTTCCAGCAGGCCCGCACCAGCTCGCGGACGTGCGGGGAGAGCGCGAGCTCGTCGATCTGGTCGGGCTTGAGCGGCCGGTCCAGGGCCGGGCCGAACGACTCGGTTGCTTTGGTGGCGTACTTGGCGATGTAGCCGGCGACGTGCTCGGCGGACAGGTGCCCCGTCGTGGTGGTGATCGGGCGGATATCGAGCTGGCTGCCCCAGCGGGCCACCAGCGGTGAGCGTGCGCCCATCTGTGGGCAGGGCGCGAAGACCCGCCCGGCGGCCACGCGGACCGCCTCCTTGAGCAGCTCCACGGTGAAACCACCCGGTGGCGGCACCACGGCGTGAGGATCCTCGGGTTGGGTGCCGTCCAGGCGGATCACGGCGTGGAAGTGGACCGCGCCGCGAGCCTGGTACTCAGCGACCTTGGCGAAGGAGATGCGCAGCTGGCGGCGCAGCTCGGTCGGGCGCATGCCGGCCAGCCGGGCCAGCTCGCGGTAGGCGTATTCGGTGGTGCGGCGCCACAGCTCCGGCGCCAGCGCGTTCCACAACACCAGGCCCTGATAGTCGAAGCAGCGCCGGCACAGCGCATGCCCCAGCTCAGCATCGTCTGGGCTGTGGCGTTTGAAGCAGAACGCCGCACGGCCATGCGGGCAGGCTGGGGTGCCGTGGCGTGGCCGGCACGCGCGGACCCGCCCGCCACGCTCACGACGAGTGTGCACCGGCCCGAACGAGGGTGCGGTGAAGGTGGCGAACACCGCCGGATGGTCGGCGACCTGCTCGGGGACGCCCTTGCCGCCGCGCAGGCCCGCTCTGATGAGCTGGTAGGTGTCGGCGCGGTAGGTCTCGGCGCAGGATGGGCAGCGCGCGGCGCGGCGGTTCCCGCAGGCCACCAGCAGGGTTGCGTCGGGTTGGCTGGTGGAGGCGTAGACGGTGCGGACCTCCCCGGTGTGGAGGTCCACCTGGTGGGTTTGGCCTTGCAGGCGGATCGGCTGGGCGCAGCAGCCCGTCTGCAGGATCTGCTCCAGCCGTCGCCGAGCCGCCGCCGTGGTGGTGGTGGGTGGGCGGGCGGTGCCCGCTGGGACCGGCAGCACAGCAGCGGGCATCGCCCCTCCTTCCACTCGATTTCAGATTCGGTAGCCGTGCGCGAGCAGCGCTCGAATCGTGCGCTCCGCTTCGGCAGATTCGATCCGGTCTGCCAGCGCGGCATTGCCCTCCTCGCGTGCGACGTCCGCGATCGCTTGAGCAAGCCGGTTCTCCTGCGCAAGACGCGTAAGGAACGGGTCTTTGCTCATCGCTGATCGTGGTCGTAGCGGTCAGCGACCCTGCGGTGAATCGCCGCGTTCAGCCTTGGTTGGTCCAGGCCGAGCGCGTCCGCTAGGAACCGTCGGATGTGCTGTTGCTCCTCGGGTGGGCGGTCAGCGAGCCCGCGACCCCGGATGTCGTTGGCGGCCACGGTCATCACCTGTTGGGGAGCAGGTCGCGGACACCCCGGGACAGCGCAGCGGCGGAGCGCTGGGCGGCCTGGAGCGCGGGGCGGTCGAAGGTGTCGCTGCCGCACTGCCAGCGGTAATGGCGGATCCGCAGCGGCGCCAGCGAACAGGTCGTGCTCGAGCACGGATCATTTGGTCGGGTCATACGCGTCTCACCTTCCACTGTGCTCGCTACAATTTCGCGAGACTTGTGTGCTGCACTGCCAGCGGCGGCATCGCCACCACTCCCAGCAAACCCGACACTGATGCTCATGTTCGGTCTTGCTCATTCGCACATCACCTCACACGCAATTGCGGCGGACCGGAATCGCTGGGATGGATAGCTGGTCCGGCTCGCCGGACGATGCAGCAGGATTAGCGGCGGGCTGGTGGTCTGGTCCCGCACACCGGGCAGCGACGCGAGCGTGCAACGCTCTCGGCGCGTTGCTGGTCTTTGCGGGCGGCCAGCCTGTAGCCGCACGTCGCGCAGCTTGCCACCCAGCATGGTGAGAACTGGCCGTCCGGGAGCAGGTGCAGCGCGGTCGGCATCAGCCCGCACCACCCACCAGCTCAGCCCAGCAGTCCGCGCACCGCCCGCCCAACAGGCGGTCGCAGTCGCAGCCGCAGCGCGGACACCTCAGCATCGGCGGTTGCGACCCAACGTGCAGGTGCGGCGGAGTCGGACGGGGCCTGGTCATCGGCCCGGCCGGTCCTGGTCGTGGTGGCGGTCGGGGTTGCACGGCGGGCTGGTCGTGCCCTTCGGCTCGGCCTCGCGCACGCCGAGCACGCAGACCTGCTCGGGGCCGAAGCCGCGGCGCAGCGCCTGGAGCGCCTGGTGCTGGTCGCGGTCTACCGTGGCAGATGCCATTGGGGGGTCACCTCCTTGGATGGCACGGCCCCGGGTCCACTGGTCAGGCGGCTTCCCGGGGCCGTTCCGCTTGCTGTCTCAGCGTCGGTGCCAGTTGCGGGACCACGGCCGATCGCAGCGGCAGCCCGCTTCCGCGCAGGGCCGACACGGCGGGCGTGCTTGCAGTCCGGGCACAGCCAGCCCGGCACACCAGACCCAGCCATCAGGCCACCTGCGGGGACTGGGCGGCCTTCCACTGCTTGTGGCCGACGGTCTGGGCGTGCTGGTCGTCGTCGCTGTAGACGCCGCCGCACTCACAGTCCGACAGGGCGACCTGGTAGCCGCCGTAATCGAACTCGCCGTTCTTGTCCCGACCATGACCAGCCGGGACATGCGCGGTCGCCGACATCGTTCACCTCCTTTGAATTCGGGCAAGAAAAGACGACGCCGCACCCCCTTGGAGGGGAGGGACACGACGCCGTCTAGGCGTGCTGGTGGTCTGGTCGGGCGACGTGCTGGTGGGCGAAGGTGTGGGCGCGTCGCAGGCGGTCAACCGGCCAGCGCCAGCCGACACCGCGCATGAAATGCACGACGCGGAGATGCTGGCGCAGCTCCACCTCGGTCACGCGTCCCAGCGCCGGCCAAACGCGGCGTGGATCTCCGCGCGGGTCAGCGCTTCACGGGCGCGGCCTTTGACCGTTGCCTCACGAGCGCGGTTGTTGTTCTCCAAGTCCAACGCAAGACCGGCACGGCTGCCCAGCTCGATCCGGTCACGCTTCCACTGGTCCATCAGGTTCACCCCCTTTCCGGATCAGGTGTCGGATACGGCGGCCGGTCGGCAGCAGGCGGGAATCCCTCCGGCTGCGAGATGGCCGAGTCGGAAGAAGGCGCATCACTCGGGCTGGCCTCGACCGCGCGCAGCCGGATCGCGCGGTCGGCCAACGCCAGCAGGTCAGCGTCAGTCAGGTAGAAGGTGCGCAGCCTCCTGGGCAACGCCCCCTCAGCCAGCAGCAGGCTCACGCCGCGCTGCTCCAGATCAATCGCCGACGCCGAATAGCCCTGACTGGCCCAGCCACGCCCAAGGACCGTATCGGAGGCGTCCGGCGTGGTGCACCGAAACGCCCAGCGGATCGAGAACTGGTCGCGCAGCTCGGTTGGGATCACCTGCCCGGACGGCTTCTGCGTCGCCGCGATGACCTGGATGCCGGTCTTGCGACCCCGCATCAGCACATCCCGCAGCGCCGCCGTGATATCGCGGTCCATCGACCGGTCGCCGGTATGCAGGTAGAACGCCAGCTCGTCGACCACCACCGTGATCAGCGGCAACCCATCACCCGGCTCCACCTTGCGGTGGCCCAGCGCCAACAGCCGCTGTTGCCGCTCGTCCAGCTCCACCCGCAGCCCCTCCAGCACCTCCAACGCGTCCTTGGGGCTAGGGCCGACGAACCGGTCCGCGCACCCGCGCCAGCACGCCAGCTCCACCAGCGCGCCATCCAGCAGCAGCCGCACCCTTGGGTCCAGCGCCGCCGTCGCCACCAGCATCGAGTTGGCGACCGACTTGCCGCCGCCTGGCTCCCCGCCGATCAGCACGTTGCGTTCCGGCACGCCAACCGTGACCAGGCGGCCGTCATCGTCCAGGCCGACCGGGACCGGCTGCCACAGCGACAACCGTCCGGCGTCCAGGTGCGACCACGGCCACGGCAAGGGTTCGGCCAGCGGGTCGCGGCGCACCACCTGGACCACCGCAACGCTGGCATCCGCCGGCGAGCGCAGCACCCGGACCTCGGGCACGTGCAGGCACGCGGCCAGGCGTTCGGCCTCGCGTTCGACCTCGCTGACGGTCTTGCCCTTGGGGACCTGGACCAGCAGCCTGTCCCCACTCATGGTCAGCTGGTGGCCGACCAGACGGGGAATCCGGTCGTTGAAGTTGACCAGGCCCGCATGGCGAACCGCCAGCTCCCACGCCCGACGCACCCGAGCACGCGCCAACAGCCGGGCGACCCACTCGCGCACCCGCGGGATCGCCAGCAGCCCACCCACGGTGACCGACACCAGCAGCCCGGCCGCGTCCAGTCCCAGCCGTGCCGCAAGCACGCCCAACACCAGCCACAGCACCAGCACGCCGGCCAGCTCCACCCGGTAGGCCCACACCGGCCGCGCCAACAGCACCAGCCGGGCGCCCTGGCTCAGCTTGGCCGACGGGCGCACCGTCGGCGGGGTCCAGTCCACAAGCGACGGCAGCCCCGCGCGGCGCTCGAAATGCCGCTCGTGGTCCATCAGCGCACCGACCCGCACACGCTCTGCTTGGCGGTCACGCCGGCCTGGTCGATCATGCCGGTGATCACCTTCGGTGCAAACAGCAACACCACCACCAGCAGGATCGCAACAACAGTCCGAGGACGCATCGATTCCTCACCTCCATTTGGGCATGAAAAAAGAGCACGCCCTTGGCGTGCCCTGTGATGTTGATGATCAGTCGATCGTGAGTGGCTCCCCCAGTGGCTCCCGGGTAATCCAATCCACAGCCCGGACCTCCTCTCCGGGCTTGAAAAGCGTACTGGACCTGCCGCCAGTGTCCACCAGCCGATCCCACTCGGCCTTCGTGGTTCGGCATAGATCAGTCCAGCCGCCGGAACCGTTTCGGATCTGGATGAGGTGATCCTCCATCTATCTCCACCTCCATTCAGACAAGAAAGACACGCTCATGGCGTGTCGTCGTGGTTCCTGGTTGCTGGGATCAGCGCGAGTAGCGGATCAGCTCCTCGACCTCCTCAGGGGTCATCCCCGCCAGGTCATCGGCTGTGTAGGCGATCGGCGCTGGAGGCTCGCCGGCCTCCTGGCGGCGGAAATCCTCCCACGTGTAGTCACTCACCAGCGGTCACCTCCCATCGCGGCGCAGCTCAACCATCGCCGCATCGAAACTCAGCCCCGTCTGGCGTGCCAGATACCGCGCGATCCGGTGCTGTTCAGCCTCGGGCAGGTCCACGACACGGATCTGACGATGCACCGGCACCCCCGCCATTCGACCTCACCTCCTGGCACGGCCGCAGTCGTGCATCCACACCGCGGCATCCGCGGCAGCAGCGCTCAAGTCCTGACCCAGCGGCAACCGGCACTGCACGCAGCCGACCGTCCAGGTCCCATCCGGCATCCTGGTCTTCACGACCTTCGACCACCGCACCCCGGTCACCTCCCCAGCCAGTCCCGCACCGCGTTCACAACGTCCACACGGGCGTCCCAGCGCTGCAGCATCGCCTCGGTCTTCGGGTCATTCTTCGGCCAGTCCTTGAACGACTCCTGCTCCTGCCTGTCATCCTTCGCCATCAGTCACACCCCCTTTCCACGTGCATCTACCAGCGACCAGCAACGGTTACCGTGGCCACCGACGTGGCGGACCGCCCATCCAATAGCCACTCGACCGAGGACCCGAGACCCGCCGGCCAAGACAGGTCGTCATGTGCTCCCGCAGCAGCGCGCCGCCAACCGGGTCGCACGCCTCAGCGACCTGATCGCCGCAGCGGTCACACCACCACGACGAATTCCGCTTGAAAAACGCCGCCACCACTCACCCCCTCCATCCCATTTCCGCGCATGCCAAATAGGGCCACGCGACACCTGCCCGCGTGGCCCTATGGCATGTTGGTCATCTCAGCTCGGCTTGGAAGCCGACGCCGGCTCCAATACCATCGCCCGATAGGCGACCCCGCTCTTGCCGTTCTGGCTCCACGGGATCGCGATCAGCCCCACCGGACGCACCGGCGCACCAGGCGGCAGCGGCTTGCCCTCCGGCAGCCGCACCGTCAGCACCTCGCTTTGCGTCTTGCCCCACGGCGTCTTGAACGACGCGACAAGCGACACCTGCACCAGCGGCACGCCGTTGGCGTCCGCCTTCGGCTGCTTGGTCGCAAAGTCGGTCACCGGCTCGAAGTCACTGCCGATCGTGAAGTGGATCTCGCTGGTATCCAGCCGCAACGGCATGTTGTTCGGCATCTGTACCACCCTCCCACGGGTGTCCAGGCGGCTCCGGCCCATCATCTCGGGCAGCCACCATCTATAGAGGTATGGGCGAGCGACAGACCGACCGGGATATCCCGTTGACGAACATACGTTCGATCAGCAAAGATGGCTCGAACCGCCCACTCCGGTCCAGTCACCGGAGAGGAGGAACCACCATGCCCGACCGTCGGCATCGGCAACGCGCACGGGTCATCTGGGCACGACCACCCTCGATGGTCGCCCACGATCGACCGTCGCCCACCCCAACGCAGAGTCGGGACTGACCCGCTCTGCGTCACGCGCACGGCCAGCCTTCCCGCTGGTCGTGCGCCTCCTCCCTTCGTTAGGGAGGACGTCACCAGATGGCACAGGGACTATTACCGTCCCCTGCTCGGCCCCGGGACCTACCGGAGCGGACCGCCAACCCTGCCTGCCTACCGGCTCATGCGTGGCGTTGCCCTCGTGCCGTGTGACCTCGCTGTGTAGTTGTCAACGTGCTCGTACTACTTGACCTGCTCGCCTACCGACCTCGCGCGCCCGCGCGACCCATATGCAGTTGTCGTAGTTGGCTTGGTGACCTCCTTCGCCTTGATCCGATGTGTAGGGGCAGCATACTCACAAGATTCTTGTGGGTCAAGAGGTATAGCGCAAGAATCTTGCGGGTAGCAAGAAGTCGGCGAATCTGCAATGCTCACGGCGCGAGCAGGGGAGAACCAGGAGGAGCGATGGAAGACCACTTCGGCATACTTGTCCGCTTCACTCTCAAGGATGGAGCAGAGGAAGCCTTCGACAAGCTCGTAGCCGAAACCGTCGAGGAAATCCGCGCCCACGAGCCCGACACCCTCATCTACACGTGCCACACCGTTGAAGAACACCCTCAGCAGCGCATCTTCTACGAGCTCTACCGGAACAGGACAACCTTCAATGCCCACGAAGCTCAGCCACACATCGCGCGCTTCCTAGCTGATAGGGAGCAGTACCTTCTCAGCTACGAGGTCGACTTCCTCGCCCTTACAACCGGCAAAGGCGTGCCCATGACCGGTGAAGGTTCATGAGCAAGCGCGAGGACACGACTCTCGGGGAGCGCGTTGCCGAATTCAGGCGCCAGCGTGGACTCTCACAAAAAGAACTTGCTGCTGAGGTTCGCCGTTCGGAGAGTTGGATGTCACAAGTTGAACGCGGCGTGCACCGCGTCGAACGACTGTCCGTCCTTCAAGCGCTCGCTGACGCGCTCAGAGTCTCTATCAACGACCTTCGGCCGGATGCCGAGCCAATTGAGCCAGCGGCCCAAGAGGCGCCAGTAGTCAACGACCTTGACACGGTTCGACTGACACTCACAGGACATCCGGCGCTCGATTCGCTATTCGATAACGAGAGTGTGCCGATACAAGTCGATGTGAAACGGCTTCGCGAACACGTCCAGAAGGCATGGATGTTCGCGCACGGATCGCGCTATGCGGAGCTGAGTAGAGAACTCAGCGACCTTCTACCAAGACTTGAGAATGCCGTCCGCCATACGAACAAGAAGCAAAGCGCGGAGGTGCATGACCTTCGAGCAAGCGCCTACCAAGCCGCGGCAGCAGCATTCGCTAGGCAGGATGAGCCAGACGCCGCATGGGTAGCGGCGGATCGTGCTATCGCGGCAGCAGAAGCCTCAGGAGATCCGCTCCAGGTCATCGCCGGGCTGTTCCGTATGGCACACGCCTTCATGAGACTTGCACGGTTTGACCAAGCCGAGCGAACGGTAGGCTCTGCGATTGAGACACTTCAAAGACGAGTGGAGCAAAGCGATTACCGGCAGGAAGAACTTTCATTGTTCGGAGCCATGCATCTTGTCCTCGCGTTGATCAGCGCTCGGGAAGGACGGCGCAGCGATGCCCGGAAGCGCATCCAACAGGCGCGCGAGATAGCTCAGCGGTTGGGCGAGGATCGAAACGACTTTGAAACCGAGTTCGGTCCTACGAACGTCGAACTTCACGCTGTCTCCGTTGCCACGGATCTTGGCGACGCGGGAGAAGCACTAGATACAGCAAGAGAGATTAATGCCTCGCAGCTCTCTCCGGAACGACAAGCACGCTTCCTGCTCGATGTAGCACGAGCGCATGCACAACGGCGGCAGGTCGGAGAAGCCACCGCCGCACTACTAGAGGGAGAACAGCTCGCACCAGAGCTGGTCCACAGTCACCACCACGCCAGGGAAACGATTCAGGTGCTTCTCCAACTCACGGGACGACGGCCGCCCAAGGAGCTGCAAGACATCGCCCACCGTTCGGGTGCGATTCCATGAACGGCGGAAGTTCTGTGAGGAATTTCTCTACGGTTTCAAGCCAGCCTTCGGCTGGAGCAACCCAAGGACGATCTCAGCGGAAGGACCTGTACTCACCGCACGTCCCCGGCCGGCATCGGCCCTTGCGCGCGGCGGGGCCCCTACCCCGCCGTGCTCGGACCGCGGCCGGCCGAACCACCGGGGCACACTCCACCAATCACCCGAGACCTCAGACCCCGGCCGGGCGGCGAACCACCATCCTTCTAGCTTCAACCCGGCCGGCACGAGATGTACTCAACCCTGAGCCATCCTGGGGCATGTCTGGGGCATGCCCCAAGGGGCACCAAGGGGCAAGAACGGTAGCCAGCAGCACGGCTCTCCTGCTCTGATCAGGAACAGCCACATCTACTATAGACGAACACACGTTCGATGAACCTTCACACGGCAGAGGTCACAGGTTCGATACCTGTCGCGCCCACACTCTCTTTCCGCAGGTCAGCGCCCATCTACTCTGCCTCCGCTCCGTCTTGGTCGCTTGGCTTCCTGTCCTCGGGCAGCAACCGGGCAGCAACCGCCAGCGCAGCGGCTAGTCGTTGCTCGATCGAGGCGACGGCGCGGGCCTCCATCTCCGGCGTGGTCCACCGGTAGCGCGGCCCGGTGGCGCTGCTGTCGCGGCCATGCCGCCCGCTGGCGTGGCCCATCAGCTCATCGATCATCCGTGTGGGGATGCCGGCGTCCTCCAGCCAGGTCGCAAAGGTGTGGCGAAGGTCGTGCGGGCCATGCAGCTCCAGGCCGTCAAGCTCGGTTCCGCGCGCCGGCTCGGCGACGGACCAGCGCGGCGACTGCCCGTCGCTCGCTCGAGGGATGGCTCCGGGCCGAGCTGGCGAAGCGCCTTCATGACGCGCTTTGCGATCGGTGGTAGGCCGGCGGCCGGGTTGTCGATCCTGGCGACGGCGTCACGGTACGCGCGCCGCAGGTTGTAGCGTGACAGCTCTGTGCGTGTCCCAGCGGCCACACCGTTGCCGCCACCCGGCCCGGCAAAGACGAGTGCACGCGGGCCACTGGCCGCGTCGAGCTGCCGCGCAATTACCTCAACAACCTGGGCAGCCAGCGGCACGGCGCGGATACTGGCACGCGACTTGGGCCGATCCTTGTAGCCCCGGCCGAATCTGCCGGCGTCATAGCGGACACTGACCACTTCCAAGCGCTTCGCCGCCAGGTCGACTCGGGCGACACGAAGTCCGAGCAGTTCACCGGCGCGCAGCCCAGTGCCAGCCAGACACAGCAGGTGATCGCGGAAACCGGGCGAGGTCGCAGCGAGCAGGCGGCCGAATTCCTCCGGCGTATAAGCGCGTCGCTTGCCACGGCCCAGCAGCACATCAGGATCGTCCTTGGGCTTGGGCGCGGACACCTTGGCCACCGGGTTGCGCTCGATGCGACGGTCATCCTCGGCTGCTTGGAGGATGCTGTACAGCAGCGAGCGGCAGGCCATGACCGTCTCGCGCTCCCGCTTGGCTCTCAGCTCGTTCTGCCAGCGGCGCACCACCGAAACCGAGATGGAACGAAGCTGCCGCGCGCCGAAATAGGGGAGGATGTGTAGCCGCAGCCGGGTATCTGCGGCGGCGAGCGTCGATGGAGACTGGTCAGGGTCGGATTTGTAGGTCTCCCACCATCAGGGTCCCGGCAAAGTCGCGGTCTGTACCAAATGTCCGAACATGCTTGCCGCTGGAACTTGACTCCCGGCCTGGACCAACGCGGTCGCGTGGCGCCGGCCCACGACGTGGGGTCATCAGACAAATAGGACGATTCGCGCGCTTGTCGTAGCGGGTGGCGACCGCGCGCCACTGCTTGAGCCGATTGAAGCAGCGCTCCACCACGTTGCGAGCGCGGTAGCGCTCGCGGTCGAAGGCCAACGGCCGGCCTGGCCGGCTGGCCCGCCGCGCGCTGGTCGGACCGCTGGGGAATGGTGTGGGCAATCCCGCGGCGGCGCAGCAGCCGCCGGCAGGCCGCATAGCTGTAGCCCTTGTCGCCGATCAGATGGTCGGGCCGCTTGCGCGGGCGGCCCCGCCCGCCGGGCCGCGGCACCCCGATCCCGTCCAACACGCGCTCCAGTTGGTGCTGTCGTGGCGCTGCCCCTCGGTCACCACCACTGACAGGGGCCGGCCCTTGCCGTCACAGCTCAGGTGCAGCTAAATGCTTCCTGTGAGTGGTTGCGCGTGCTGGTTGAAAAGAGGCATGGTCAGGTCTCCTGATCGCAAGGGGGACGATCATGGCTCCGCCGCTGCGTGTGACGTTGGACCGGGCCGCCCACGACGAGCTGGAACGCCGCTACCAGACCACCCGCGACGCCACCACCCGCACCCGCTACCAGATGATCTTGTTGCGCGCCGAGGGCCACCAGGTCCAGAGGTCGCGCAGCTGACCCGCTGCAGCCCCGACACCGTCCGCCGGGTGCTCAAGCGCTATCTTGGCGGCGGGCCCGACGCCGTGCCGCACCGGCCCCATCTGGGCCAACCACCCCACGACCCGCCCGCCTGGGAGCAAGAGCTGGTCCGGGTCGCCGACCAGGACCCCACGAGGTTGGCGTGGACAGTGCGCTGTGGACGTGTCGGCTGCTGGCCGACTACCTGGCCGGGGTCACCGGGTATCGGGCGGGGATCGAGTCGGTGCGGGTCGCGCTGCACCGGGCCGGGTTTGTCTGCAAGCGGCCCCGCTGGGTGCTGACCCGCAAGGCCCACGCCCAGCCGGGGTGGGCAAAAAACGGCTGAGGTGGAGGCACTCCTGGCAGCCGCCGCCTCACCGGTGCCTCCACCCGCACACACCCTGATCCCCGACGCCACCCTGGCCGACGAGCTGTTCCCCGAGGATCTGCCCCGCCTGCTGGGGCTGCTTGCCCGCGCGGACCTGTATTTGCAAGACGAGGTCGAGGTCGCCCTGCACCCCACCCTGACCCGGGTCTGGTCGCGGGCCGGCAGGTCGGGGCAGCGGCTGGTCCAGGCCCCCGGCAAGAACGCCAAGCAGGACGGCTTTGGGCTGGTGGACTGGCGCGAGGGGCACCTGGACTGGGCCGTGGCCGACGGCCGCCGCGCCGTACCATTCTGCGCCCAGCCGCGCCGCGTGGTGGCCCGCTCCCAGGCTCGCGGCCGCATCGCCATGGTGATCCTGGACAACCTTGGCATCCACACCCCCAAGGGGTCGCGGCTGCTGCGAGCCCTGCTCGCCGAGCTGGGCGAGCAGCTGGTGCTGGCCGACACCCCCACCTACGACCCGGACGCCAACCGCATCGAGTGGCTGTGGCGGGCCTTGCGCCGCACGGTCACCCACACCCACCAGCGTCAGCGCCTCCAAGACCTGGTGGCCGACGCCGACCGGTGGGCACGCACGATCCCTGCGGCCAAGGTGCTGTCGCAGATCGGCAGCCCGTTCGCACCCAACCAGCAGCCGGTTCTCAGCGAGGAACTCAACCATGCGGCATGAACTCCCAGGAAGCATTTAGGTGGTCAACCCGCCCCGGGAGCGGCCCAGCGCCTCGTTCTGCGCGGTCGTGCTCCCCCCTTTGCCCCGGCGGCTCCGCCTTGGCCGGTTGCTTGCGCGCGCCGGCGGCGTGCTGGTGGGCACGGCTGCTGGTGGCGTCCACGCTGACGGTCCAGTCCAGCGCGCCGACCGCGTCGCTGCGGGTCTGGGCGTGGGCCAACAGCCGGTCCCAGGTGCCGTCGCGGCGCCAGCGTACGAACCGGTCGTAGCAGGTCGTCCATGGCCCGTACCGTGTGGGCACGTCACGCTAGGGCCAATGCCGGTCAGTTAGTTCCTTGTTTGGGTGGTAGTGTCCCCATCCTTCCCAACTGAGAAGGAGGGCGGATGCCACCAGCAGGGCAGCTCAAGCCGCCACTGGAGGAGCGGCTGTCGGACCGGGTCGCGATCGGCGCGTTGACCGCGACGTTCCCACCCGAGCTGGTCGACCGGGTACTGGCCCAGACCGGCAAGCGCGAGCAGCGCCGCCGGCTGCTGCCCGCCCGCATGGTGGTCTACTACCTGCTGGCGCTGGCGCTGTTTGCCGATGTCGCCTACCTGGAGGTGCTGCGGCTGCTGGTGGAGGCGCTGCGCCGGCCCGCCCGGCGGCGCCGGGCCGCCCTGGCGCCGCGGCTGCCGGTCAAGTCCGCGCTGGTCCAGGCCCGGGTGCGGCTGGGGCCGGAGCCGCTGCGCGCCCTGTTTGCGCAGGCCGCCCGGCCGCTGGCCACGCCAGCCACCGCGGGGGCGTGGTATCGGGGCTGGCGGCTGGGGGCGGTGGATGGGACCACGCTGGACGTGGCCGACACCCCCGCCAACGAGGCGGCGTTTGGCCGGGCCAAGAGCGGCCGGGGGGAGGGTGTCGGCGCCTTCCCGCAGGTGCGGGTGGTGGGGCTGGTGGAGTGCGGCACCCACGCCACCGTGGGCGCGGTGCTGGGGTCCTACCCGACGGGCGAGGTCACGCTGGCCGGTCGGCTGCTCGGTGGGCTGGAGGAGGGGGCCTTGGCGGGGGTGCTGTTGCTGGCCGACCGGTTGTTTGTGGGCGCGGCGCTGTGGCGCGCCGCCGCCGCGACCGGCGCGGAGCTGTTGTGGCGCGCCAAGACCGGCAAGACCGCCCCCAAGCTGCCCGTCGACCAGGTGCTTTCGGACGGCTCGTGGCTGTCGCGGCTGTACGCCGCCACCGACCGGCGCAAACGCCACCCGATCGTGGTGCGGGTGATCGAGTACACCCTTGCGGATCCAGGCCGGCCGCAGGCGGCCGGGGAGGTCTACCGGCTGGTGACCACGATCCTGGACCCCCAGGCGGCCCCCGCCGCCGAGCTGGCCGCGCTGTACGCCCAACGGTGGGAACACGAGACCACGCTGGATGAGCTCAAGACCCACCAGCGCGGCGCGCAGGTGGTGCTGCGGTCCAAGTCGCCCGAGATGGTGGAGCAGGAGGTCTGGGCGCACCTGCTGGTCCACTACGCCATCCGCAAGCTCATGCACCAGGCCGCCCTCGGACACGACCTCGACCCCGACCGGCTGTCGTTTATCGGCACGCTGCGGATCGTGCGCCGCCACCTGGCCAGCCACGCGGCGTTTTCCCCCTGACCAGACCGCCCGCGCGGTCCGCTGGGCGATCGCGGAGATCCTCACCGAGCAGCTGCCCAAGCGCAGACTGCGCGCCTACCCCCGCGCGGTCAAACGCAAGATGAGCGGCTACAAGCTCAAACGCGCCCACCATCGCACCTGGCCCCAGCCGACCAAGCCGGCCGCCGAGGCAGTAGTCATTCTCCCCAAGACCGGCTAACTGACCGGCATTGGCCCTAGCCTGGCCTTAGCCTGGCCTGGCCTTAGCCTGGCCTTAGCCTCGATTTTCGGTGCAGAAATCTGAT
>WNFU01003013.1_pt1 | contig 22516 bp, 18 predicted proteins | sample 5400121 | NCBI WGS metagenome assembly WNFU01 (sample SAMN13153360, study PRJNA577476) | soil metagenome | isolation source: 100 cm soil or saprolite under grassland replicate 1 | place: USA:California | collected 2016-06-15
TACCTCAGGGATTCCGGGCTCCGGCGAGCGGTCAAGGTCGCCGTGGATTTCTGCTGCGGTGTCCTGGCGGTGGCTATCGCTGTCGCGCTGGTTGAGGGTATCGGAACGATCGGCGTGCGGGAGACGGCCGGCCTCGCTGTCGCGGTCGGGTGCTTCCTCGTGGCGTCGGAGGCGCTGAGCGGCAGTTACCGCACGATCTGGCGGTATACCAGCCTGGCGGAAGCGATCGCGCTCGCGCTGTGCGGCTTCCTGATCCTGGCCGGGTTATTGATGGCGCGCTGGCTCGAACTGCTCACCGTTTCCCCGGCGACCATCCTCCTGGCAGTCCTGCTGATGCTGTTCGGCTGCGTCGGCGTGCGCGGATTGCGCCGCTGGCAGGTCGCACAGGCCAAGGTGCGCACCCGCAATGGGCGGCACGCGCCCGCCCCGGCGCAGACGCATCGCATCCTGATCGCCGGCGCGGGCGAGCATGGCCGCTCGATCAGCCGCGAGCTGCGGCGATCCAGGCCGCCGGGAGTCGAGCTGGTCGGGTTCCTGGACGACGATCCGGCCAAGCTCGGCGGCGTGCTCAACGGCGCGCCGGTGCTCGGTCCGCTCGCCGAGGTGCTCTCGGTCGCCGAGCGCTGTCACGCGAACGAGGTGCTCGTCGCGATGCCTTCGATCGACCCCGGGTTCGTCCGGAGCTTCGTCCGGAAGCTGGAAGACTCGGGGATCAAGGCGCGCGCGGTGCGCGGCATCCGGAGATTCGTGACCGGCGGCGACCTGTACCGGCCGGGCAACGCGACCCTCGACGAGCTGCTGGAGGGCGCGGGGTTGGGCGGCACAGCCAACGGCAAAGCCAACGGCACTGGCAACGGCACTGGCAACGGCAATGGCAACGGCAACGGCAACGGCAAGCACCACGCGGTGCGCAACGGCGCGCACCGTGTGCTCGTGACGGGCGGGGCGGGTTTCATCGGGTCGCATCTGACTCGGATGCTCCTGGACCGCGGGTACCACGTCCGCGTGTTGGATCGGTTCGCGTACGGCCGGTCGGGCCTTGCGGGACTCCAGCACCCCCGGCTCGAGGTTTTCGAGGGCGACATCTGCAACAGCCGCGACCTCGGTCATGCGGTCCGGGGCGTCGAGGGCGTCATCGCGCTCGCCGCGATCGTGGGCGATCCCGCCTGCAACCTCGACCCCGAGGAGACGATCAACCTCAATTACACCGCCACGAAGATGCTCATCGAGGCGTGCAGCTTCTACGGCGTGCGACGCCTGGTGTTCGCTTCGAGCTGCAGCGTGTACGGCGCCAGCAGTCACGCCCTGTTGACCGAGCGCTCACGCCTCAACCCCGTGTCGCTGTACGCGCGGACCCGGATCCTGAGCGAGAACATCATCTTCGATCGCCGGGGCGACGTGGAGCCCGTCGTCCTCCGCCTGTCGACGGTGTTCGGCCTGTCGCCGCGCATGCGCTTCGACCTGGTCGTGAACACGCTGACGGCGCAGGCGCTGGTGGACAAGCGCATTTCCATCTTCGGCGGCAATCAGTGGCGACCGAACGTCCACTGCCGTGACGCAGCCCGCGCCTTCATCCTGGCGCTGGAAGCGCCCGCCTCCGCGGTGGCGGGGGAGATCTTCAACGTGGGCGGAGACACGCTCAACCATCGCATCGGCGACCTCGGGTCGATGGTCGGCGAGATCGTGCGCGACGTCACGGTGGTCAGGAAGGACGAGGTCACCGATGCCCGAGACTACCGCGTGGGCTTCGACAAGATCCGTCACGTGCTGGGCTTCGAGCCCCAGTTCAGCGTCGCCGACGGCATCCGGGAGATCGCCGCGGCGATGAGCGCCGACCCGCAGCTGCAGCGCTACAGGGACCCCCTGTTTCACAACGTGCAGGCCCTGCAGCGGGACTTCCAGGAACACCCGCTGGCGCCGGAGCTGGTGGAAGCTTGAGCAGCGCCGTCGAGCTGATGCGTCCCGCAAGGCGGCGGGGGGATACGGGCCTCCCGCGTTGTACCGATTTCCTGGTCGTGGGCGGCGGCATCGTCGGCATCACTCTCGCGCTCCAGCTCAAACGGCGGCACCCCGACAGCCGGGTCACCCTGATCGAGAAGGAGGCCGGCTGCGGCCTGCACGCGAGCGGCCGCAACAGCGGCGTGCTGCACGCGGGCTTCTACTACACGGCCGACAGTCTGAAGGCGCGCTTCACGCGCGACGGCAACCGGCAGCTCACGGCGTACTGCCTGGAGCAGGGCCTGCGGGTCAACCGGTGCGGGAAGCTCGTCGTGGCGAAGACCCCGGCCGATCTCCCCGGCCTCGCGGAGCTGCTGCGTCGCGGACGGGCCGGCGGCATCCCCCTCGAAGAGGTATCCGTCGAAGAAGCGCGGCGGATCGAGCCCCGGGTGAAGACGTGCGAGCGCGCGCTGTTCTCCCCCTCGACCTCGTCCGTCGATCCCGCGGCGGTGGTCGCGTCGCTCGAGCGGGACCTGCGGAGCCAGGGCATCACGGTCGTGACCGGCACCGCCTATCTGGGACGCTCCGGAACCGAGGTCAGGACGTCGGCCGGGACCGTGGCCAGCGGCTACGTGGTCAACGCCGCCGGCCTGTACGCGGACCGCGTCGCGCGGGACTACGGGTTCGGGGAACGCTACCAGATCCTGCCGTTCAAAGGCCTGTATCTGCGTGCCGCCCGGGGCAGCCCGGGATTCCGCACGCACATTTACCCGGTGCCGGACCTGAAGGCCCCGTTCCTCGGCGTGCACGTGACCGTCACGGCGGACGGCGCGGTGAAGATCGGGCCGACGGCCGTGCCGGCGCTGTGGCGGGAGCACTACCACGGCGTTCGGAGCTTCAGTCTCGCGGAGTGCGTCGCCACCCTGTCGCTCGAGGCGGGGTTGTTTCTGCGAAACGAGGTCGATTTCCGCCGCCTGGCCGTCCGCGAGCTGCGGAAGTGCAGCCGCCGCGCGCTGGCGGCTCTGGCCTCGGAGCTGGCGGAAGGGATCCGCCCCGAGGACTACCTCCAGTGGGGACGGCCGGGCATCCGCGCCCAGCTCTTCGACCTCAAAGAACGCAAGCTGGAGATGGACTTTCGCTTCGAGGGCGACGATCGCTCGTTCCACGTGCTGAACGCCGTGTCACCCGCCTTCACCTGCGCGCTGCCCTTCAGCGCCTATCTCGTGGATCAGATCGAGCAGCTCGCGGGCTGACGTCCCGCCTCAGGGGCCGCGCACGCGCACTCAGTGGCACGTGCCGCGGCCCGAATCGGTGAACGTCGCGCCCGCAACCGGGATGAACTGCCATGCATACGACCCGACCGACAGCGTCAGCTTCAGCACGCCGTGGGTCGTCGCGTTGCCAACCTCGCTGTGCGGGAGCGGCGGGCCGAGCTTGTAGAGGCCTTCGCCCCCCGTCCCGACCACGAATGCGCCGCCTGCTCGCCGCGAGATCGGCCCGGAGCCAGCGTTTCTGCCGCGAGCCGGGACGCATCGTGACGTTGCTGTTGAGGGCGACGATATGCCACGCCGCGACGTCATAGCTATGGTCGGTGGTGACGGGGATCACACCCGGTGCGTCGCGGCGGGTCCTCGGAGTTGTAGCACGGGTGCGTCACTGCATCACCCGGGCGCTCACGGACCTTCGCTTTAACCACTTGCCCAGCAATAGGTTCGGCGCTGCCCCCCACGCGCATGTGACCTGCGTAGCGATGCCCGCGGCAATGGATCCGACTGGCCACCTCAACACCGCTGGAACCCTAATGACGACGGTCTTCACCCGAACCGAATATCTGCCGTTCTCGCGACCCGCGCTGGGGGAGGAAGAGATCGACGCGGTCGTCGACACGCTCCGCTCCAACTGGATCACGACCGGCCCGAAAACCAAGCGCTTCGAAGCCGACTTCGCGGCCTATCTCGGGGCGTCCGGCGCGCTGGCGCTGAACTCCTGCACGGCCGGCTTGCACACCGCCCTGGCGACGCTGGGCATCGGCCCGGGCGACGAAGTGATCACGACGCCGCTCACCTTTGCGGCTTCCGTCAACGTGATCGAGCACGTGGGCGCTCGCCCGGTGCTGGTCGACGTGGAAGCGGACACGCTCAACATCGACGCGGCCCGCGTCGCGGCGGCGGTCACGCCGCGCACCAAGGCCATTCTGCCGGTGCACTATGCCGGGCACCCCGTGGATCTCGACGCCATCTGGGAGATCGCGGCCCGGCACGGGCTGGCGGTGATCGAGGACGCCGCGCACGCCCTCCCCGCGAGGTTCAAGGGGAAGCTCATCGGCTCGGGCCCGAATCCGGCGGCGTTCAGCTTCTACGCGACGAAGAACCTGACCACCGCCGAGGGTGGGATGCTCACCGGCGCGCCGGAGTTCCTGGAGCGCGCCCGCGTGCGCAGCCTCCACGGCATGAGCGGCGACGCCTGGCGGCGGTACGGCAAGGGCGGCAAGTGGTTCTACGAGATCGTCTGCCCCGGCTTCAAGTACAACATGACCGACATCCAGGCCGCGCTCGGGCTGTGCCAGCTCAAGAAGCTGGAGCGGTTCCAGGAGCGGCGGCGGGAAGTGGTCGCCGCCTACAACCGCGGCTTCGCCGACACGTGCGCGCTCGAGACGCCGGTGGAGCGCCCGACGGTGGAGCACGCGTGGCACCTGTACGTGCTGCGGCTGCGGCCGGAAGCGCTGAGCATCGGCCGGGACCGCTTCATCGAGGAGCTCGCGACCCGGAACATCGGCACGTCGGTCCATTTCATTCCGATCCACCTGCACCCCTACTACCGGGACAAGTACGGCTACGCGCCCGAGGACTTCCCGGTCGCCTACTCCAACTACCGCCGGATGCTCAGCCTGCCGCTCCATCCGCAGCTCGGCGACCAGGACGTGGCGGACGTGATCGAGGCCGTGCTGGACGTGGTCCGGAGCCACCAGCGGTGAGATTCGGCTGGGTCGGGTTCCACGTCGAGGGGCTTCCCGCGCTCGCCGGCCTGATGGAAGCCGGCGCGCCGATCGTGGCCGCCATCACGCTCAAGCCGGAGCTCGCGGCGGCGCGCAGCGGCGCCGCCGATTACCGGGAGCTGTGCGGCAGATTCGGCCTGCCGCTGCACGAGGTGGCGAACATCAACGACGCGGCCTCGCTCGCGCTGTTGCGCGAGCTCGCGCTCGACGTGGTGATCGTGATCGGGTGGAGTCAGATTCTCAAGCCCGCGGCCCTGCAAACGGCACGCATCGGGGTGATCGGCGCCCACGCCTCCCCGTTGCCGCACAACCGCGGGAGCGCGCCGGTCAACTGGACGTTGATCCGGGGGGAGCGCACGGGCGGCAATTCGCTCATGTGGCTGGCGGAGGGGGTGGACGCCGGCGAGCTCATCGACCAGACGTCGTTCTGCGTCACCCCGTACGACACCTGCGCCACGCTGTACGAGCGCGTGGCCCAGTCCAACCGCGAGATGCTGTTGCGCCTGCTGCCCCGGCTGCTCGCCGGCGAGCGGCCCGGCGTGCCGCAGCAACACACCGACGAGCCGGTGCTGCCGCGGCGCCGGCCGGCCGACGGCCTCATCGATTGGAGTCAGCGCGGCGGCGCCGTGTACGACTTCGTGCGCGCGTTGACCAAGCCCTACCCGGGGGCGTTCGGCTGGCTGGACGGGAAACGGTGGCGGATCTGGCAGGCGGCGCTCGTGCCGGGCACGCCCGGCCCGGCGCGCCCAGGCGAGGTCATCGGGCCGGTGGTGTCCCCGCTCGAGGCGAGCTGCGGCCAGCTCGTGGCCTGCGGCACCGGCGCGGTGCTGCTGCTGGAGCTCGAGGCCGACGACGGCGAGATCCTCCGGGGCCGGCGCCTGAGCGAGCAGCCGTGGTCGGGCAAGGTCTGGACGAATGGCTAAGCGGATCCTGGTGATCGCCGCGCACCCCGACGATGAGCTGCTCGGGTGCGGCGGCACCGTCGCCCTGCACGTCAAGGCCGGCGACACCGTGACCTCGGTGATCGTGTGCGAAGGGGAATCGCTGCGCTACGGACCGGGCGGCGTGGGACAGGCCGAGCACATCCGGCGCGCCGCCGCGACGTTGGGCGTCGCGGAGGTGCGCACGCTGGGCTTCGCCGACCAGCGCCTCGAGACGCTGGTCCTCACGGACATCATCACGTCGCTCGAGCGCGTCGTTCGCGAAGTGCGGCCGCAAATCGTGTACTGCCAGTACGGCGGCGACGCGAATCTCGATCACGCGATCGTCTTCAAGGCGCTCCTCATCGCCACCCGGCCGATCGAGGCGTTCATCGAAGCGATCTACGCCTTCGATACCGCCAGCAGCACGGAATGGGCGTATCCGCGCACGTTCCTCCCCGATACGTGGGTCGACATCACCGCCACGCTCGAGCAGAAGCTCGCCGCCATGGCCTGCTATGAGAGTGAAGTGCGCGAGTACCCCCACCCCCGCTCCCTGGAAGCGCTGCGCCACCGCGCGCACGCGTGGGGCAACCAGACCTGCATGGATGCGGCGGAGGTGTTCATGACCGTTCGCCGGACGGTGCGCGATGGCCAGACGCCTGGTTGACGTCCTGCTGGCCTCGCTGGCGCTGATCGTCCTCGCCCCCGTGCTGCTGGTGGCGGCGGCCGGGATTCGCCTCTCGGACCCAGGACCGATCCTCTACCGCGGGCCGCGGGTCGGGTACCGCCGCAAGCTGTTTCCGATGTACAAGCTCCGCACGATGCGCGTGAACCAGGCCGGCTTTCGGAGCGCGATCACGGCGCAGCACGACCCGCGGGTGTTTCCGTTCGGCGCCCTGTTGCGCCGCTCGAAGATCGACGAGCTGCCGCAGCTCTTCAACGTGCTGCGCGGCGACATGTCCATCGTGGGGCCGCGGCCGGAGGATCCCGGCATGGTCGAGCAGCACTACACGCCCCTGGATCTGGAGACGCTGGACGTCCGGCCGGGGCTCGCGAGTCCGGGCAGCATCTACAACTTCACGCACGGCGAAACCCTGCTGGCGAGCGACGATCCGGAGAAGCACTATGTCGAGCAGCTGTTGCACCTGAAGCTCGCCCTGGACGTCGTGTACGTGCGCCGCGCGTCCAGCCGGTACGACGTGGCGATCATCGGCCGCACGCTGCGGGTCATCCTGGCGTCGCTCCTCGGGAGGCGCCGCTTTCCCGATCCCCCCGAGATGGCGGAAGCCCGACGGCTGCTCCGCGAGAGCGGCGTCGCGGCGTAATTTCAGCTATCTTGACGTGGCCCTAGGCGACTGCGCCCCCCGCGCCCCCCGCGCCCCCCCGTCCCCTCGCCAAGGGCTCTCGTATCGGCTGCGCCCCACATTGACCAGGAGCCCGTTCCCGTGTCGCTCAGCGCCGTGCACGAACCCGTGACCGCCTCCCCTTCCCTGGTCCATCGCCTCGGCCAGGCGCTGCGCGAGGAGGGGGTCGTGTACTGCCAGTGGAAGGGTCACTTCCGGGCGCAACGCTGGGCGAGCGGCGAGGGCGACATCGACCTGCTGGTCGATCCCGCGTCCGCGCCCGCGTTCACCGCGGTGCTCGGGCGGCTGGGGTTCAAGCCCGCGCTCGCGACGCCCGAGGAGCAGATCCCGGGAGTCGAGAGCTTCTTCGGGCACGATGCCCGCGTCGCCCGGCTGCTGCACGTCCACGCGCACTATCGCCTGGTGATCGGACGGTCGTGGACCACGCACTTCCGCGTGCCGATCGAGCGCCCGCTGCTCGCGACCGCCCTGCCGCTCGCGCCCTTCCCGGTGCCCGCGCCCGGGCTCGAGCTGATCGTTTTCGTGCTGCGCAAGCTCCTGGGACGCTCCCTGCGGCAGGAGATCGGGCCGGGAGGCGCCCGCTGGGTGGCGGCCACACAGGACGAGCTGCGCTTCCTCGTGGGGCAGGCCGACCAGCCGACGGTGCACGAGCTCCTCGTGCGGCACCTGCCGTGCGTCGAGCCGGCGCTGTTCGACGCCTGTCTCTTGTCGCTGCGCCCGGGGTTCTCGCCGTGGCGCCGCGCGGTGCTGCGGCGCCGGCTGGCGCGCCGCCTGCGCGCGCACGCCCGACGCCCGGCGGCCGGCGAGACGATGCGGCGACTCACACGGGACCTGGTGACGCTGCGCGGGCGCTGGGGCGGGCCGCCGCCCGGCAAGCGGCTCGCGCGCGGGGGAACGACGATCGCCCTCGTCGGCGGAGATGGGGCGGGCAAGTCCACGTGCGCCGCCGAGCTGTACCGCTGGCTTGCCCCCACGTTCGACATGATGACCGCGCATCTGGGCCGCCCGCCGCGCTCGTTCCTCACGCTCGCCGTGGGCGGGCTGCTCAAGGTGCGGAACGCGCTGTGGGCCTTGGGGAGCCGGGGGATCCGGGGGGGCGGTGAGGACCGGTCCGTCGGCGACACCGCGGACGGTGAGCCGGGCGTGTTTCCGGGGCATGTGGCGCTGTTGCGGGAGGTGTGCACCGCGCGCGACCGCTATCGGTTGTACGTGAAGGCCCGCCGGTTCGCGGCCGCGGGTGGCGTGGCGTTGGCCGAGCGGTATCCGATTCCGCAGAACCGCACGCTCGCCGGGCCATCCATCCGCCCGCTGCTGGCGGCCGCGCCCACCAAGCGACTGGCGGCACGCTTGTGCGCCGCCGAGGAGTGGTACTACCGCCAGATCCTCCCGCCGGACCGGGTGATCGTGCTGCTGGTCGATCCCGAGCTCGCCGTACGCCGCAAGACGACCGAGCCGGCCGACTATGTGCGCCGCCGCTGCCGGCTGGTGTGGGACGTCGACTGGGCCGCCGCGGGCGCCCGCGTGGTCGACGCCGGCCGGCCGCTCGCGGAGGTGCTGGCCGAGCTCAAGTCGGTGGTGTGGTCCGAGCTGTGAACGGAGCCACCGAGACGGCCGGCGGCCCCCCCCCGCCCGCCGCCGCGCCGGGCGGGTCGCTCACCCGACGCGCCGCGCTCACCGCCGTGGCGTCGCTGCTCGACTACGCCGCCAGGCTCCTGGTGGGCCTGGTGCTGACGCCGATCCTCGTGACCGGCTTGGGCCGGTCGCTCTTCGGCGTATGGACGATGCTGGGGCAGCTCGTCAACTACATGACCGCGACCGACGGGCGGCCCACGGAAGCGCTGCGCCTGACGATCTCGAGCCTGCAGGCGAGCGACGATGCCGCGCAGAAACGCCGCCAGGTGGGCGCGGCGCTGGTGGTGTGGCTGCTGTTCCTGCCCGTGGTCGCGCTCGCGGGCGGAGTGCTGGTGTGGTTGACCCCCACGATCACCAAGGTCCCGCCGGAGCTACGCGGCACGGTCCGTCTCACCTGCGCCCTGCTGGTGCTGAGCTTTCTCACGGCGACCCTCGCGTCCATCCCCGAATCCGTGCTGCGCGGGATGAACCTGGCGTACCGGCGGATGGGGTGGCAGGCCAGCCTGAACCTGATCGGCGGCGGGCTGATGGCCGGGGCCATCGCGCTCGGCCTCGGCCTCGCGGGCTTGGGGGTGGCGCAGGTCGCGGCCGCCGGGCTCACGGGCCTCTGCTTCTGGGTGCTGGTGAAGCAGTTCGTCCCCGGCTTCGGGGTCGCCCGGCCGGCCCGGCCCGAGGTCACCTCCCTGCTCACGATGAGCGCCTGGCTCAGCGGCGGCACGGTGCTCACGCACGTGCTGCTGCACAGCGACATGCTCATCCTGGGCATCGTCGTGTCGCCGGCGGCCGTCACCACGTACGCCGTCACGGAGTATGCCGCGCGGACCGCGCTCGGCGTGTTCGATTTCACCGTGGGCTCGGCCATGCCGGGGCTGGGCGGCGTGATCGGTCAGCGGCAGTTCGAGCGCGCGGCCCAGATCCGCGCGGAGCTCATGGCGCTGACGTGGCTCTTCGTGACCGCCGTCGGCGCCACGATCCTGCTGTGGAATCGCTCGTTCCTGTCGCTGTGGGTGGGCGGGCACCTCTACGCCGGCGTGTGGGCGAACCTGCTCATGGTCGGCATCACGGTGCAGACGGCGTTCGTCCGCAGCGACGCGTATATCCTGGATGCGGCGCTCCGGCCGCGGCTCCGAGTCGTCGTGACCGCCGTCGCGGCGGCGGTGACCATCCCCGCGGCGTTCGCGCTCACCCGCGCCTACGGGATCGTCGGCCTGTGCGCGGCCATTCTCCTCGGACGCTCGGTGCAGGCGATCGCGTATCCCCTACTGGTCGCGCGCTGCCTGGAGCGGGGGCGCTCCTTCCCGATCGGGGCCATCGCCCGGCCGGCGGCGGTCACGGCGCTCTTGTTCGGGGCGGGGACGTACTTCGGAGAGCGGCTGCTCGCCCATCACTGGATCGAGTGGGGCGCCGGGGTCGCGGCGAGCTTCGGGCTGATCCTCGCCCTGGCGCTCTGGGCCGGGCTGCCCGCGAGCGTTCGCGGGCCCGTGCTGGACCGGTGCCGGGCGATGCTCAGGGTATTCCGGCGGTAGGACCGCTCACCAGTGTCCAGACGCCAAGCCGCAAGCGGTTGTCAGCCGACGGCTGCAAGGGCCTTGCGCGGCAGAATCGATCGATAGACGTCCATTACGCGCGCGGTGATCACCCTCTCGTCCAGCTGGGTGACGGTGTCGCGCCCGTTGCTGCGCTGCCCGCGACGGAGTACCCGCTCCAGCGCCGCCGCGATCGTCTCGGGGCGATCGTCGGCGCACAGCTCGCATCCTGAAACACCCTGGAGCCGCAATGGCACGTCCCCCACCGAGACGGACACGACCGGGAGATTGCAGGCCAACGCTTCCTTGACGACGTTGGGAGAGCCCTCTTGCATGGACGTGAAGACGAGCGCGTCGCAGGCATTCATGTAGTAGGGCACGTCCGTATGCGGCACCCCCCACGCGACGATGAGGTCGGCCTGGAGCGACCGGTTCAGCAGCTCGACCGCCTGTTGCGCCAGCGCGTAGCGCTTCCGTCCCGTCGCCGGGTTGCCGGCAAACAGCACGAGTCGCTTGTCGAGCGGCCACCCGAGGTGGCGGCGCGCCTCATCCCGCGGGATCACCCGAAACCTCACCAGGTCGAGGCCCGAGGGGATGGTGTGCACCGGTGCCGCGGAATCCACGAGGGCGCGCATGTGGTCCGATACGACGATGACCGCGTCGGCGCGCGACGCGACCCAGCGTGAGAGCCACATGAGAATCCTGCCCTTCGGGGTAATGTGTCCACGCACGTCATGGATGATTCCTTGCAGATCATCGCCCCTGAGCGTCACCACGAGCGGCAGGCCCTTCGGGAACGCCAGCACGCCGCTCTGGCCGAACTGCGCGTGCACGAGATCGTATCGGCCGCGGGCCAGCCGGGATCGCACCCGCACCCAGGCAGCGACGTAGTTCCTGAGCTTCTGGCCTCCGCGGACGGGAAACACGTCGACGTCCACGCCGGCAGCCTGGAGGAACTCCGCCTGTCGCTTGATGAAATGCGTGGTCTGCGGCTGGCCCGGCTTGGGCCATCCGGCGGTGATCATCAGGACGCGGATCGGCGAATCTGCCATGGCGTACTCCCTCCTCCGGTATCTCGAGACGGGACACTCGCGATCAGATGCTGTCCCAGATGGCCTGCTGCAGCTCGGGCAGGACGCGCGCCGCGGGCTGGCCGGCATCGACATCCACGACGCGTGTGGCGGTGGGATACTGTGGGTGCGACAGCGTCGCCCCCGAGCCGCGCGGCGGCCGGAGCTGCACGACCAGGTCGAGCGGGCACAGGTCCGCCGGCGGCAGGCCGTCCAGGATGACGATCTTCCCCTGGTCGCGGGCGCTGCGGGCGCGCGCCGCGCGCCGGCGCCACCCCCGAGCAGTGCGCGGCGCGGTGATCGGCAGGACGGCCAGCTCCTCGCCGAGCCACGCCGCGATCTCGCTCGGGAGCGTGCTCCTCCCCGCTCCGCCCGGGCTGACGAAGGCAATGGCGAGCCCACCCTGGGGGCAGGTGCGCGACGAGTTCTTGGGGACATGGTAATAACGGTTCTCCGCGAGCCACCACAGCGTCCGTCCCTCCCGCAGCCACCTCCGGCGCCGAGCCTCCCACGCGCCATACGTCCGGTAGCCGCGCAGCGCCGGCACGGCGCTTTGGCGAAAGGCGAGGAGCTGGCGCTTGGACGGCGGCGACCCGCCGACCATCTCGACGAGGAGGCGGGCCGCCGTGTCTCCCACGAGCGGCCGCGCCAGCTCCAACAGCCGCTCCCGCTGAATCCTCCCGACCAGCCAGTGAAACTCCTGCACCACCTTGTCCGCCATGTACGTGCTTCTCAGGGCCGCCAGCAGACGGTCCCGCACCCGGAGCTTCACGGCGGCGCGAACCACGAGCAGCAACAGCTCCACGTGGGGATCCGCGACGTAGATCCCGTACGTTCCATCGAGCACTCTGGTCGAAAGAACGAGCTCCTCCCACGGCGGGCGATATCCCTTCAGGTGCTTCTCGCCCAGCGTCAGCTGATAATGGACGTGCAGGTGGATCAGCTTTCCGCTGTGCGGGTCGAAGCACACGTAATCCTCGACGCCCGGGTAGCGGTGGAATGGCTCCACGACAAAGCGCTTGACGCCCGCCTGGCTGAGTATCCGCGCGAGCGGCAACGCGGACTTTCGGTCGACGAGCAGATCGAGGTCCGTCGCTCCAACCATCGAGGCGCCCAGGTGCTCGTTGCTCTTCCAGTTGCAGTACACGATGTCTTCGGTGTGGAACCTTCCGAAGAGACTCGTGAGCACACCGAGCGATGCCGTCTCCATCACGAGCAGTTCCCTCATCGAGGCTTCGCCAGCTACAAGTTTCGCACCAAGCGCGTGATCCGGGCCAACCGAGTTCAAGCGGGGTCGCGCAGCCGCCGCACCCACCCATCCGTCGCAGCCCGCTTTCGATAATGTGGCACCCCTGCCGCACCGGGCGACGGGCCGCAGCGCACCCCCAGTTGATAACCGCTGGTCCTGCAACCGGTTATCCTGGACCGCGAGGCGCATGAGTTGTGCAGATCGGGGAACGGCTGAGCCCGTGGCGGGTCCAGGATTTGCTCCGACGAGAGTATCCTTCTTTCGAATGGTAGAACCCAGCTTGAGCATCGCAGGTATGACCCGGTCGGCGGCGCCGCTCCGCGGAGCCGACCGCCCGCTGGTCGTCGAGCTCGCCGGCCTCGCGGGGGCAGGCAAGAGCAGTCTCACGCGGGCGCTGGCGCGACTCGACCCCCAGATCCGTGCGCGCCCGCAGGTGTCGTGGGCGCGCTACCTCGCCTGCGTACCCCCGCTCGTCCCGACGCTCTTCAGTCTCCATTGGCCGTTTCGCGGCGTGCTCCGGAAGGAGATGAAGCGCGTGCTGCGGCTCCAGGCGCTCCGTCGCCTCGCGCAGGGAACGCTGGACTGCGGGACGCTGCTGTTCGACGAAGGCCCGGTGTACATGCTGGCCCGCACCCTCGTGTTCGGCGGGCGGAACATCCAGACCCACGGCTTCCAGCGGTGGTGGCGGCGCGCGATCGCCCGGTGGGCCGAGACGCTGGACGTCATCATCTGGCTCGAGGCACCGGATGACCTGCTGGCCGCGCGCCTGCGTACCCGGCCGGAGCATCCGTTCGGGGACGTCGACGACCGGGCCGTGAGCGCGCTGCTCTGCGCGTACCGGGAAGCCTTCACCCGTGTGATCGGGGAGCTGACCGCCGGCGCTGGACCACGGCTGTGGACGGTCCCGACCGATCGTGGCTCGGTGGACTCGCAGGCGCGGGAGCTGCTCGCGCGGCTCCGCGTTGCGCGGGGAACGGCGCGCCGCGTCCGGGAGATCGCCTGATGCGCGGGATGCGGGGAGGACTGGCCTGGGCTCCGTTCGAGCGCTCGCCCGCCGTCCCGGCCGCGAGCCCGGCGGCCGCGCCGTTTCACCCGGTCGTTCGGTGGGCCTTCTACTTGTTCGTGGCTTCGCTTCCGTTCGAATGGCCCAAGCGGAGCATCCCCATGGAGATCACCACCCTGACCGGCGCCGTGTTTCTGCTCGCGACACTGCTCCAGCCGAGCCGTTGCTACGCGCGACGACCCACCGCGCTGTGGTGGTTTGCCGCGTCGCTGTACGTGTATTGGATGAGCTGGATAGCCACCGGCCTGACGTATCCCGCCGACGTCCTGAAGCAGTTCCCGCTCCGCCTGGAGCTCGTGCTGGTCTTTTGGGCCGTCTTTAACCTGATGCTGGACGAGCGGATGGCCACGAGGGCGGCGTTGATCTTCGGCCTCGCCTGCGGCGCGCTCGCCGGGATCACCCTGGCCGGCGCCGTCAATCTCGACGAGGAGTGGGTGAAGAAATCGGGACGCGTCACGCTGTTCGGCCAGAACGCCAACCACGCCGGCCTGATGCTCGCTTCAGGGGCGCTCGCCCTGGTCGGCCTGACCTACGGCAGGGATCGTAAGCTGATCCGACCCCGCATCCTCGTCTGGCCAATCCTGGGGGCGATCGGCATGGCGATCCTGAAAACCGGGTCCCGCGGCAGCCTGCTGGCGCTCACGCTGGGCCTGTGGACGTACGCCGTGTGCGGTCAGAGCTTGAAGATGAAGATCCGGAACACGGTAGTTGCGCTGGTGGCGCTCGTCCTGCTGGCGTGGGCGGCCTGGCAGCTGCCGCTCATGCGCAAGCGATTCCAGCAGGCAGAGGGCGGAGACTTGGCCGGGCGCGAGCGAATCTTTCCCGCGGCCTGGGTGCTGTTCCTCGAACGGCCGCTGATGGGCTGGGGCCCGGCGCAAAATCACTACGAGCTGGCCAGGCGCCTGTATTCCGTGGAGTTTCGCCCGTGGAGAGACACGCACAACCTCGTGCTCGAGGTGCTGACGGCCGGCGGCCTGATGGGGGCGGTGGTGTTCTTCCCGGGCGTTGGGCTGTGCGTGTGGGGCGCGTGGAAGGCCCGACACGGCATCCAGGGCATCCTGCCGTTCGCCATGGCCGTAGCCCTCCTGATGGGCAACATGAGCGGCAATTACATTGCGCTGAAACTGTTCTGGCTCGTCCTCGCGTGGGGGCCGGCGGCGGCGGCGAGTCTGGCCGGCCCGCCGCGCGCGCCGCCGACGCGAGCGTCCGTGGGCGGAGGTACCGGCAGACCGCGCTCGGCGGCTCTGCTGACGTGACGCCGCGTGTAGCAGAGTTGCCACACGCCGCGTCCCGACGTGCGAGGCACACCGGGTGCCTTTCATCAAGTGGTGTCCCGGCAATGGCTTCGGTCCCGGGACGGAGCCGCCTGCTGGCACAGCGATTGCGCCACCGCGGGGCTGGCGCGGCATATCCTGCGGCGGCGCGCAACACTACGAATCACACTACGAATCGGATAGGGCCGTGCTGATCACGTTCTCCGGGTTAGATGGGTCGGGCAAGTCCACCCTCATCGAATGGCTGCGGGTGGCCCTGGAGCGGGAAGGCCGCTCCGTGGTCGTGCTCCACATGAACGACGACGTGGGGGTGTACGCATACCTGCGCCGGGGCCGTGACCGGCTGCTGCGCCTGCTCGGCCTCGAGGTCCCTCGACCGCTGCAACCCGGGGCCGATCCGCTCGACCCCTCCCGGCCCGGCAACCGCACCTGGCTGCGCCGCGTCGTGCGCCGCGCCCGGTACGCCGTGGTGTGGAGCGAGACGCTGCGGCGGTGCATCTATCTGATCGATCTCCTCGTCTTTGCGCTGTATCGGCTCGCCTTTGAGAAGCTGACGAAGCGTGTCTTCATCATGGACCGCTACTTCTACGATACTCTGGTCGATCTCTCGGAGGGCGGCAACAGCCCCTGGAACCGCCTGCTGGAAGCGCTCACGCCGACTCCCGACATGCCCGTGCTGCTGGAGGTGCCGCCCGAGAAGGCATTCGGGAGAAAGGGCGAGTATTCCGTCGACTACCTGCGGCGCCGGTGGGTGGGCTACCAAACGGTGCTGAGCTGGGTGCCGTCGTGCGTGAAGATCTCCGACATGGAGCTCGAGCGTACGCAAGCGGCGCTGTGGCAGGTCGTCGCCACCCGGATGCCCCACGCGCTGGAGCAGCGCATGCCCGGACTCGACGGCGCGAACGGACGGCCGCTGTAATGGCGCAGCGCGTTCTCGTACTGGACGGACAGACGACCCAGGCGCTCGCCTGCGTGCGCGCGCTCGGCCGGGCGGGGCATGCGGTGTTCGTGGCGAGCCCCCGGCGCCGGCCGCTGGCAGCCTGGTCGCGGTACTGCCGCGCCCACTTCCGCCTGGCCGGCGAGACCGTGGAAGCGTTTGCGGCGCTGCGCGCGTGGGCCCGGACGCAGGGGGTTCAGGTCGTGCTGCCCCAGCGAGAGCGCTCCTGCGTGCTGTGCAACGCGGAGCGGGAGCGCTGGGAAGCGCTGGGGATGACGTTGGGCTGCGGCCCGGCGGACATGCTCCGCTCCGCCTTCGACAAGGCGCGCACGCTCGAGCACGCGGAAGCCAGCGGGGTGCGGATTCCGCCCACCCGGCTGCCGGCGTCGCTCGCGGAATGTCGCGCGGCCGCGGAGGCGGTCGGCTACCCCTGCATCGTCAAGCCCCGCTTCAGCGACTTCTGGGACGGCAGCGGGTTCCTCCCGGACAAGGGCACGCAGTACGTGCGCGACCCCGCCGCACTCGAGGCGACCGTACTCGCCTGCCGGCAGGGCGAGCTCTGGCCGGTGATCCAGGGCATCGTTCCGGGGCAGGGCAAAGGGGTGTTCGCGCTGTGCGACCACGGCGAGCCCGTGGTCTGGTTCGCGCACGAGCGCCTCCGCGACGTCCGGCCGTCGGGATCGGGAAGCAGCCTGCGGCGCGCGATCCCGCTCGATCTCCGGCTCCAGGCGCCGGCGGCGCGGCTGCTCTCGGCGCTGGCATGGCATGGCCCCGCGATGGTCGAGTTCCGGGACGACGGCTCGGGCGAGCCCTGCCTCATCGAAGTCAACGGGCGGTTCTGGGGCTCGCTGGAGCTGGCGATCGCGGCCGGCGTCGACTTCCCGAGCCTGTGGGTGGGGCTCTTGTGCGGCACTCCGGTCGAGCCGCCAGCCGGTTACGATATCGGCGTGACGCGCCGCTGGTTGTGGGGCGACGTCAAGCGCCTCCTCTATATCCTGGCCGGACCGCCGCCGGGATGCCCCGAGCCGTACCCGAGCGTCCTGCAGGGCCTGCGCGAGATCCTCGGACCGCAGCCCCGCGGTACCAGGAGCGAGATGTGGGGAGCGGACGACCCGTGGCCGGCTGTGGGTGAATGGATCCAGGGAATGGGCGAGCTCACGGGCGCGTTGCGGCCGTTGATCGAGCGCTGGCGCGCGAGGGTGGCAGCGCCGCCGGCAGGCGACGCGACCCCCTCCCCCGCCCCCGCCGCCCCCGCCGCCCCGGCCCGCGAGCCCGCGGAGGCGATGCGCTCATGACGAACAGCGCCGGGCGCATCGCGCAGGTGTCGGTCATCGTGCCGTGCCGGAACGAGAAGCGCTACATCGCGCAATGCCTGGAATCGATCCTCGCCAGCGACTATCCCCGCGACCACCTCGAGGTGCTGGTGGTGGACGGTCGCAGCGACGATGGCACGCAGGCGATCCTCGACGAGTACGCATCGCGCTATCCGATCATCCGGGTCCTGGACAATCCCAGGCGCATCCAGCCGGTCGCCCTCAACATCGGCATCGGCGCCGCGCGGGGCGAGATTCTCGTGCGCATGGACGCCCACGTGACCTACCCGAAGAATTACATCGGCGATCTCGTGGCGATGCTCCAGCAGGCGCGCGCCGACAACGTGGGCGGCGTGGTGGTCACGCTGCCCGCCAGCCAGACTGCCATCGCGAAGGCGATCGCGAGCGCGATGTCGCACCCCTTCGGCGTGGGCAACTCCCACTTCCGCATCGGTGTCCAGCGACCGCGCTGGGTCGAGACCATCGCATTCTTCTGCTGCCGCCGCGAGACGTTCGAGCGCGTGGGGCTGTTCGACGAAGAGCTGGCGCGCGACGAGGACAGCGAGTTCAATGCCCGCCTGATCAAGCAGGGCGGGCGGATCCTGCTCGTGCCGAACGTGGTGTCCTACTACTACGCCAGGGACTCGCTGCGGCAGGTCGGACGGATGGCCTACCAGTACGGCTACTCCAAGCCGCTCGTGGCGCGCAAGCTGGGCCGCGTGATGACGCTGCGGCAGCTCGTGCCGCCCGGCCTCGTGCTCGCGCTGGTCGCGCCGGCGACCCTGAGCCCCTGGGTGGAGCCGGCCGGGGCGCTGTTCGGCGCCGTGGCCGGCACCTATCTGCTCGCGGTCCTGGGGTTCGCCATCGCCGCCGGGCGCAAAGTGGGCCTGCGGACCGCGGCGGCGCTCGCGCTGGCGTTTCCGGTGCTGCACTTCAGCTACGGCCTCGGGTTTCTGAGAGGCGTGCTGGAGCTCGCGCTGGGATCCGGACGCCACGCTCGGCACACCGAGCTGCCGCTGTCGCGCTGAGGTGGGTATGCCCGGCAGTAATCATGCGCCAGTCTCGGCAGCGGCCGCCGCGGCGTTCGCGGCGTTCGCCTACCACGACGTCGCGGACCAGCCGCAGGAGTCGGGGTTTCAGTCCTCGGGCGCCGCGGCCTACACGCTCAGCCGGGCGGCGTTCCGGCGGCACCTCGCCGCCCTGGCGCGCGCGTCGCTCCGCCCCGAGCTCGTGACGGGCATCGATCCGACCGTGCCGGGCCGGCACGTGCTGCTCACCTTCGACGACGGCGGCAACAGCGCGCGCCACGTGGGCGACGAGCTGTGCCGGCGGGGCTGGCTGGGCCACTTCTTCATCATCACCGGTCGCATCGGGCAGCGGACCTTCCTCGACGCGGCCGGGATCCGGGACCTGCGGCGGTGCGGCCACGTGATCGGCAGCCACTCGCACACGCACCCCGACATCTTCCGGGAGCAGACGATGGAGCAGATGGTCGAGCAGTGGCGCTCGAGCTGCGACCGCCTCGCGGACCTGCTGGGCGAGCCCTGCACGGTCGCGTCGGTCCCCGGGGGCGACATTTCCCCGCGGGTGCTCGAGTCCGCCGGCGCCGCGCGGCTGCGGTATCTCTTTACATCCGAGCCCACGGTCGTGCCCCGCTTGGTCGGCGGCTCCTGGGTGTTGGGCCGATTCTGTCCGAAGGTCACCACTGATCCGTCCCAGATCCGGGAGCTGGCGGATTTCCACGGCTGGAAGCGGGCGCGGCTCATCCGCCGGCTCAAGGACGTCGTGCGCGGTGTGCTTCCCGGCCCATACCGGCGGTACGTACGCTGGCAGACCCGCGAGCTGCAGGGCGCGGAGCGGAGCCCGTCCCCCGTGTCCGGGGAGCGCTGACCATGTGCGGCATCGCTGGATACCTGCGGGCGGGGGGCATACCGCCGGAGTCCGCGTCCGAGATCCTCGAGCGCATGACGGCGGCCCTGCGTCACCGCGGGCCCGACGATGACGGCGCGTGGATCGACGGCGAGGCGGGGATCGCCCTCGGCCATCGGCGGCTCTCGATCCTCGATCTGTCGCCGCTGGGGCATCAACCGATGCACTCGGCCTGCCGGCGCTACGTCATCGTCTTCAACGGCGAGATCTACAACTTCCGCGCGCTCCGCGCCGACCTGGAGGGGTTGGGGCACCGCTTCCGGGGCCACTCGGACACGGAGGTGCTGCTCGGCGCCGTGAGCGAGTGGGGTGTGCGGCGCGCGGTGGAGCGCTTCAACGGCATGTTCGCGTTCGCGCTCTGGGACCGGCAGGAGCGCACGCTGCATCTCGCGCGCGACCGTGCGGGCGAAAAGCCGCTGTACTATGCCCCGCTCGGCGACACGCTGCTGTTCGCGTCCGAGCTGAAGGCGCTCCGGGCGCACCCGGACTTCCGGGGGGAGATCGACCGGGACGCGCTGGCCTTGTTCCTCCGCCACGGCTACGTGCCGACCCCGCACACCATCTACCAGGGGGTCTACAAGCTGCCGCCGGCCACCCTGCTCAGCCTGCCCGCCGGGCGGGCGGGCCGCCGAGACGCGGTTCCGATCGAGTACTGGTCGGCCCGCGCGAGCGCAGAGCATGGCGTCGCGAACCCGTTCACCGGGTCGGAGCACGAAGCGGTCGAGCGCCTGGATGAGCTGCTGAAGGATGCGGTGAAGCTGCGGATGGAAGCGGACGTCCCGCTGGGCGCGTTTCTCTCGGGCGGCACCGACTCGTCGCTGGTGGTGGCGCTGATGCAGGCCCAGAGCCCGCGTCCGGTCCGGACGTTCACGATCGGTTTCCATGAGCCGCGCTACAACGAGGCGCACCACGCCGCGGCCGTCGCCCGCCATCTCGGCACCGATCACACCGAGCTGTACGTGACCCCGGCGGAGACGCTCGCCGTCGTCCCGCGTCTGCCGGTCATGTATGACGAGCCGTTCGCCGACCCGTCGCAGGTTCCCACGTTCCTCGTCTCCGAGCTGACGCGCCGCCACGTGACCGTGAGCCTGTCCGGCGACGCGGGCGACGAGCTGTTCGCCGGGTACCGGCGCTACCGCCTGGGGCCCAGCCTGTGGACGGCGATCCGCCGCCTGCCGCGGCCGGTGCGGCACGCGACGGCGGCGCTGCTCGCCGGCTGGCACGAGGCGGCGTGGCTCCCGGGCTCGCCCTTCCGGCGGTGGACCGGCAAGCGGAGTCTCAACGAGCGCGTGCGCCAAGCGGCCGAGGTGCTTCGGACCGACTCGCCCCACGCCCTGTACCGCTATCTCATGTCGTACTGGAAGGACCCCTCGGCCGTCGTCCTGGGCGCCCACGACGCGCCGACGGCGCTCACGGACCCGTCCCGCTGGGTGGCGTTCGATGCGACCCGCCAGATGATGTACCTGGACCTCATCACGTACCTGCCGGACGACATTCTGGTGAAGCTCGATCGGGCGAGCATGGCCGTGAGCCTGGAATCCCGCATTCCGCTGCTCGACCATCGCGTGATCGAGTTCGCCTGGCAGCTCCCGCTGTCCCTGAAGATGCGCCGCGACGGTGGGAAATGGGTGCTCCGGGAGCTGCTCGCCCGTTACGTGCCCAGGGCGCTCACCGACCGCCCCAAGAAGGGCTTCGACGTGCCCCTGGCCGCGTGGCTGCGGGGTCCCCTGCGCGACTGGGCGGCGGAGCTGCTGGACGAGGACCGCCTGCGCCGCGAGGGGATGCTGCGGCCGGAGCCCGTGCGGCGGAAGTGGCTCCAGCACGTCCGGGGTGAGACGAGCTGGGATTTCGACCTGTGGACGGTGCTCATGTTCCAGGCGTGGCTGGAGGGCACCCGCCAGCCGGCACCGCCGAGCCGGCCGGCGCGACCAGCCGAGGTGGCCGCGGCGCCGGACCCCTGAGCGCCGTCGTTAGTGGCAGCTCCCGCTGCCCGCGTCTCGGTACGACTGGCCCGCCACGGAGATGAACTTCCACGTGTACGAGCCGGTGCTCGACGTCCATCACGGCGTGAAGAACTCGCTCATATCGGGCGCACTGGCGGCGGCGCCGGGGAATACGGTCACGCCTAACGCCTGCAGCATCAGCCGCAGCGTGCTCTGATGCTTGTAGACCGTGGCCGACTGGTAGCCCCGTTTTGCCTTCGGGCTCACCACAACCCACTCGACTTTCCCGCCACCGTTCGTGTTGTCCCCGCCCGACTCGTCGAACGTGATGATCAGGAGCCCATCCTGCTGGAACGTCGGGCTGCTGATGAGTGGGCCGATATTGTCGCTCAGCCACCGGTCCGCCGTGCTCAACGAGCAGTCGTGCGCGTCGTTGCACAGATTGGGCACGATGTTCGAGAAGCTGGGCAGCGTCCCGTTCTTCAGGTCCGTGGCGAACTGTGTGAACGGCACCAGGTTCTTCACCTGGGTGGCGTCGTTGACCACATCGGACAGCAGGGCGAAGACGTTGTGCTTGCGGGCGTAGTCGCCCTGGTCGCCGCCCGTGTACCCCACCGACGGCAGATCTTCCGCGTACGACTTCCAGGTCTTCCCGGCCTTCAGCAGCTCCCGCACCATGTTGTCCACCGTCACGACGGTCGAGTAGCTATCGTTGTTCGAGATGATCTGACCAGTCGCCAGCATGAAGTAGTTGCCGATCGACGGGTGTGTGACGGCGTAGTACTCCGTCGCCAGCCCGGACTGAGCCGCGAGGCTGTTCAGGTAGGGCATCGACGACGCCGCGTCGACGTAATCCGTGTTCTCCTCCGTGACCAGGAACACGTGCCCAAACGCTGCGCCCCCGGAGACCGCCGTCACGGTGATCGCTGCGCTGCCGCTCTTGCCTTCGCTCGTGGCCGTGATCGTGGCCGAACCCGCCGCCACGCCCGTGACGAGGCCGCTCGCATTCACCGTCGCGATGGAGGTGCTGCCGCTCGCCCAGGTCACCGCCCGGCCCGCGAGCGGATTGCCGCTCGAGTCCTTCGGGGTGGCGGTCAGCTGCACCGTCTGGCCTGCCGGCACCGTGGCGGACGGAGGCGCCACGTCCACCGCAGCCACCGGCCGGGTGAGATCGGGGATGGGACTCTCGGTCACCCGGCAGGACGCGAGCGCGATCGTGGCGACGATCGTCGCACCGGCGAGGCCCGTCACTCCGCGAAACCGCTGCTGCGTGAGGCTCATGGGGAAACGCCTCCTCGCGGTAGACCCGTAAGCTCAGCGCACCGCCGTGTGGCGGTTGTGCTCTGCCCAGCGACTGCTT
>WNFU01003297.1_pt1 | contig 22514 bp, 30 predicted proteins | sample 5400121 | NCBI WGS metagenome assembly WNFU01 (sample SAMN13153360, study PRJNA577476) | soil metagenome | isolation source: 100 cm soil or saprolite under grassland replicate 1 | place: USA:California | collected 2016-06-15
CAGGCCATTCTTTCTTGCCGACTTGACAGCGCCGTAGCCCCACACGGTGGTCGCGGGTAAGCCATCAGGCAGAATCTGCTGCGCGAACTGCCTCATCGAAATCTCGTAATAGTCAACAGATCTGCCCCTGACCTTGAGCGTCCCGGCCTTGGGCATCACAGGTGGGATGAGCAGGGGTGTTTGATATTTGGGAACGGTCAGGGGATCTAGCGTCCCGCCTGGAATTTGTGCCTGGGCGCGCAGTGTGAATTTGCCGTGCGAAGCGGCATACAACGAAAGCATGCCTGCTCCGCTAAGTTTTAGAAATTCTCGTCTAGAAATCATTTTGCCCTCCAAATCTTGTAGTTTTGTTCCGACCCTCGTGTATTAAAGTAGTCTTCCATAAAAAACGTAAAGGAAAATTGACGCATTTGATGTGTGCCTCCTTTTTGAAAACAAAAAAAACCAACCCAACAGGGTCGGTTTCGCTATTGCTCGCCGGAGACTACACCCCAATAGGGGTTTTGCGACCAGATTTCGTGTCCGGGTCCAGGCATCCCAAAATCGAGCACTGAATTGTGAAAGAAATGACAATAAGACTATTAATCAAAGATAAGACGAGACTAAATCCCAGAAGTTACATTTTGTGGACCGAAATGTAACCTATTTCTTCTAGCACAGTTTGTTAGCTGAACTCAAGCGTTCTTTGAAACACCAGAAATACCAAATACGGTTTATTTTATTTTCTAAGTCCATATTAGTATTTAAAGAATGTCTTAACCTAGTGCTTTTTGTCACATTCTTGTCACTAACCGAATTTCGAAAATGAAAAGCAAGAGACTGGCAGAAGCTAATCTCTTGCTTTCTTGGCTTTTGAATTTTACTAAAAGGATGCTACCGCTTCATCCACTGTGTTATAAATTTCGATATATTGGGTCACACCCGAGACATCCAGCATTTCACGGAGATAGGGCATCGGGGCGGCTACCTTTACATGTTTTGCTCTGTCCGTTGCCAGCATTTTGTGAATGACCACGAGCGCCCGAATTCCGATACTGGTGAGAGAGACAGTCTGACTTAGATCAACGACCAGATCGCGCATTCCATTGTTATAAGCTTCTTTTGCAGATTCCTCCAATTCGGCAAAGTTGCCCAAGTTGACGCGCTCTGGCAACTGGAAAATTGTCACAGGGATGCGCCCCTGGGCTTGCGAAATTTGTATAGCGCCCATGTCTCTCCTCCGATGAAATGATTTAATAAATCATACTCCAAAATGCTATCGGGACGAATTAAATTTCCATATCCAATGGTTTGCCTAAGGGAAGCCATTGTACCTTGTCCTGTATGCCTGCCGCGCGGAAAACTCTTTCTGCCTGAACTCTTGGCTCTCGAAAGTGCTTCCAGCCTTCATAGTGGATGGGTATCACGCTTTGCGGCTGGAGCGCTTTTACTACTCGTACGGCTTCCTTTGCAGAAAAAGTAAACCAAACAGGTCCAGTGCTGGGGAAACTTGCCCTCCCAATATGAAGGATCGCGGTACTGATCCGAAAATGTTTGGTGATCTCACGAATCCCACTGAACCAGACCGAATCACCAGAGATGTAAAGCGCACCATGTTTTTGCCCAGGCCATTCCAGGACAAACCCAGTTGTTTCACCCACGAGCCAATGACTTCCCAAGGATCCATGCCGCGCGGGTACGGCTGTCACTTTGATTTCAAGACCATCTGATTTTATCGCCGTGCTTTGCCATGACTTCAAGCCGATGGCATGTCCATTTAATCGTTTTGCTCCTGCCGTTGTTGTCAGCACCTGCCTGGCGTTAGGCAGAAAGGCACGCCCTGAACGGTCAAGGTTATCTTCATGCTGGTCATGACTTAAGAGGATTGCATCCACCTTTCCGATATCTTCAGGTCGCATGGCTGGTGAGGTCAACTTTTTCGAATGGGTCCCATAGCCAAAATAATACTTCCCACCTGGTGAATCAAATACTGGATCGGTCAACAAGCGGATCGGACCAATTTCCAGGAGCAGGGTTGCTGTGCCGATATGGGTAATACGACAGTTCATCCGTTTTATCTCCCTTGATCCTCAGAACGTGCTTGCCACTCATGATAGAGAATAGCATAGATCAGTGTGTCCCACCATCTGTCTTTAAAATACAGGTTCTCTCGCAATCGTCCCTCCTGCCGCATCCCAAGTTTTTCAAGGACATGAGCGGAGCCGGTGTTATCCGCCACACACTGAGCTGAAATGCGATGAAGATTCACTTGTGTGAATCCAAAATGAAGGACAGCCTGGGCAGCCTCCGTGGCATAACCTTTATTCCAATGATCAGGATCGAGTTCATAGCCAATGTCGCCTTCATAAGCACCCACCGAGTCGCGTCGAACGCCGCAATTGCCAATCAATTGACCAGTGGATTTGAGTGTGACCGCAAACTGGAACTTGAGGCGCGGTGCCTGTTCTTGATGGTCCAGAAACATTTCGAGGAAATCACGAACCGCTTCAGGGGTTCTCTCGGTCCATTCGTTGTATCGCAAATAAAGCGGCTTCTGTTGGTATGCCAGCATAGCTTCCCAATCTGATTGGATGAAGTCACGCAGGATGAGACGTTCAGTGATTAGGATCATGAACCATGCTACCCATGCCTAATTAGTTTTAGTATCATTAAAACGAGAAACCCGATAAACAACATGATTGTGGAAAAGATACTTTCTTCTGCCTGGATCGTTTCCACGAGAAGTTCTTCCGCAATAAGATAGATCAATGCTGCGGCTCCAAAGGCTAGTACGACAGCCAGCGTGGCTTTCGAGGCATCTGCCAAGAAGAAGCTTGAACCAAATGCTCCAAGCAATAACATAAAGGCAATTCCAACTGTGATCGCCAGCGACTTCCAGATATCGATCTTTCCTTCACGAAGTTCGACTCCTACAGAGAGTGTCAGAAAGAAAAGTTCGAGTCCTAATGCAATTACCAGTAATGTCCCTAACTGTTGGTCCACAGAAAAACCTGCGCCGATGATCACTCCATCCAGTAAGGTGTCCACCGCGGCAGCAGTTGCCAAACCAACCGGTAAACCTCGTCCGCGTTTTTCCTCGCGTTCCAACCGGACCACCGCCCATTTGAGTCCGATCATCACCAGTCCACCGACCACAAAGCCGCTGATGACTCCCGTCAAGGTGCCCATACGTTCCACTTCAGGAATTACGTTGGACGCCACAGCCGCCAGAACAGCTCCCGCCGCAAAATGTTGGATCGCACTGCGCATCTTCGCTTTGGGACCCCAAAATAAAGCGATTATACTGCCCAGAATCCCAGCGCCGGTAGCAAGCAGAATATAGGGCAGGATGGAAGAGAACTGATCAGGCAAAGTTTAAGAGAACCCTTCTACCAAATATCATTTTGGGTTAATCCGCGCTGATGGGTGTAGGTTCTAGTTGCTCGGATAATTCTTTGTGGGGAGTGAAAAGTACAGTGATCATCGCAAACGCGGCAGCAATAAAAGCGATCACAAATACCAAATGGATGGCATCCGCCATGGCAGCCCGCGCACCCTCAGCAATGACAACCTCTGAACCCGGTAAAGGATCAAGCAGTTGCCTGACCAGTTCGAGGTCCAGGTGAGAGGCGATTAGGTTCGAAGCCAAGCGTGCACTGAGCGCCGCACCCATCACGCTGACGCCCAGAGTCCCGCCAATCGAACGGCTGAACTGAAGCGTTGACGTGGCAGTGCCAAGCTGTCGCCGTTCCACGCTCGTCTGCACGGCGATCAAAAAGGCTGGAATGGAAAGTCCCATGCCGATGCCCATCAGGGTCACAAAGACCATCAAACTGATCTGGCTGGTATTCATCCCCGCCCGCGACATCAAAAACGCGCCAACGGTGAACGTGGCAGTGCCAATCAGTCCCAGTTTGCGATAACCAATGCTGAGCAGCAGGCGCGTGCCAATAATACTTGCCATCACCCAGCCTAGTAACATGGGTGTGATCGTGATGCCCGCTTGTGTGGCACTGGTACCCATCACCGCCTGTACGAACAAGGGGATGAACGAAATACTGCCGAACAAAGCCCAACCCGTCAGGATGCCATGCGCGGTGGCGGTTGAAAAGAGACCATCCCGAAAAAGACGCAGGGGCAGAACAGGATCGGCTGCGCGGCGCTCCACCCAAATCAATAGGATGAAAAGAACGACTGCGCCCGCGATCAGAATCCAACTGAGTGCTCCAGCCTCCATGAGTCCCAGCAAAAGCATCACCACACTGACTGTTAAGAGGGCCGCACCTGCGTAATCGATAGCGGGTCGTTCGTGACTGCGGACCTGATCCCGCCAAGCCAACCCGACCAGCGCCGCGGCGAGCAGACCAGGCAAAACGTTGATGTAAAAGATCCAGCGCCAGGAAAGTTGGTCGACCAAGAAGCCACCTAATAGCGGCCCGACAATGGACGAGACGCCCCAGACGCCTGAGAAAAATCCCTGCATCTTGGCGCGCTGTTCGAGGCTAAACATTTCACCAATCAGAATGAAAGCCAATGGCAGGATGCCGCCCGCGCCGATTCCCTGTACCGCGCGCGCAAAGATGAGCGCAGTCATGCTGTTTGCCAATCCGCATAAAAGCGAGCCAATCAAAAACAGCCCCATCGCAAAGACGTACAATTTGCGGCGACCATAAATATCGGAGAGCTTGCCATAAATGGGAACAGTGGTAGTGGAGGCCAGCATGAACGCGGAGAAAACCCACGAATAATGTTCCAGCCCACCCAACTGACCGACAATGGTGGGCATGGCTGTCGCAACGACCGTCGATTCCATCGAGGCTAAAAACAGGCTGAGCATGATCCCAGCCGTGACGAGAAGTATTCGCTTACGTGACATTAACATCGTACCGCATAAATTGCTAAACCGGAAATTTGAACCTTGCTTGTGATTTCAGGCCAAGGTTTAGCAATGATTTTGGAAGCGGTAATCCTTTCAACATACACCCTCCCGCAGGTTTTTGGGACGTAGCTGTGTTTTGACAAGTGAACCTGCAAGATGTTTTCCTAGATGTAGTAAATTTAGACAATCATACCCCATGATGACAAGAGACTGGCATTTGCCAGTCTCCTATTTCTAAGCTGCAAGTCAGCGCCTTGGGTGCAAGGAACACTCAGTCTGCTACTTCACATTCTGTAACGCGCTTCGATATTTCGTAGGTAACTTCTGCGCGTTCCTGTAGAAGTGTATGTTTTGAGCATCCTGCGGAACTTCCAACACCTGTCGGAATTTTTGGGAGGTAGGTCCAGTCGAGGATGGTCTAACTGTGTAACTAGTTTGTCCTCGTTGAGCGGTGAAGCCTTTTCGCTGAAAGCCTTTGCGACTCTGTTCATACTCAATCGCGACCCCGTGCACGGTTCGACCGGATCGTTTCTTTATATCCCCGGTTTTCCAGTCTTTCACATCGCCGGCAATATAAACCCGTTTCACTTTCGGATAAAGCTTGCTATCGCCACTGCGGGTTTTCTGTTTCAGATCATAGGTGACGTACATTTCATGTGCCCCGCCTTTGTATTTCGATTCGGTAGGGCGATATCGGTGATTTGTTTTTGTAGCCATAGATCACTCTCCCCATTTCTCATCGAAGTCAGCCTCAGCGCCAATTTTCTTCGCGCGACTGTTGATCTTTTTGGCGGTGGTGCTAAATTCCTTCTCGCCGACCTCTCTAAGCTCGCGCGCCTCGCTACCAAATTTCTCCTTCCAGGAGGGGGCATGGGTAAGAGTAATGAGGTAACCTGCTCGCTTGTAAAGCTCAGTCAAAGCCGGGCGTGACTTGGCGTGCGTAATATCCTTGCGGATTTCTGAGAACACTTTTCGCATGCCCGTTTTGTTTTTAATTTCGCCGTATATATGTCGATTGGTTGCCATATTCAAGCTCCTTTCTTAAATAACTCTCGTTTATCCCAGATATATCATGTGTTCAGTCATCTTAAAAATCAATGGGGAATCACCCTAATCGGGCATGGATAACCCCCCGTTTTTATATGAATCTAAGTTTAGAGTTTTACTTGGGACAAAATAAAGTGCAAATCCTTTTCAAGGGTACATCGAAAGCGGAAACAAGTAGGCAATCATCTTGCAGCCCACAGCGTTTTGCTCCCTAAGAGACTGTTTCTTAAAGACTTCTTGAGACACGGATGCCACGGATTACACTGACACTACGCGCACAGAAAAAAGATTAAAAAACTGCTCTTTTCCGTGTACAAAAGAAGGTGCCAGAGATTTAAGAAACACTCTTTAAGCTGTCCACACGCTTCGTGTACTGTGCAAAGGAAAACGGCTTGAGCGTTTGAAGTAATTCAGGCAGTCATGCTGAATACTGTGAAAGGATTAAGGAATGATGAAATAACTGAACTTCCCGCAGTTCGTTGTGTTGGGTGGAGGCAAGAATGAAGACATACACAAGCCCCGAATTCGTGTACCTCGTCATGGTTGCGGTTGTAATCTTTTTGCTCAACAGATAAGCAGACTCTGCCTCGCAATCCATGAAGCATTGATTTTGTGCGGACTGAAAGAGGGAGGGAATGATGTGCTTCGCGGGAGTGTCTAACATCAGAAACATAATGTCATTCTGAACGACCGAAGGGAGTGACACTTGCGCCGGCACGCAGTGCAGGTGAGAATCCCCAGGAAATTGAGCCGAGAGGCTCAATTTCCTGGGAGACTCTTCGCTACGCTCAGAGCGACATGTTACAGGATCTCCTTGAAATTAGGCACTCCCTACTTCGCAAACCCATTATTCGAAAGAGCGTTTGAAGTAGAATACTTCGTGGTAGTCGGATTTTGCATGTGAAACCAATTCCCAGCCTTCTTCACCAAGACCATTGATATAAAGCTGTAAAGTATCCCAGTTCTCAGAATCTTCCTTACTAAACTTTTCCTTGCCATTTAAGACAATGTTATGAATTCCTGGATTTATTGTTCTGTCGTTATACGTCACGTCTAGACGTAGATACTCCCATTTCTGCATTGGATTCGATTCTCCTTTTCGTGATGTGGAGATTCTACAACAAAAAGCCCTTGTGTGAGAGAATAGCACAGGAGGCTTTTTGTTATGGCAGGCAAGAAAGGCATGAAACATTATCCGTTGGCGACCAAACTGGAAGCAGTGCGGTTGGATGCGGAAGAGGGGAAATCGTATCAGGAAATCGCAGCACAATTGAGGATCGGAGATCGCAAGCGTGTGGAGAAGTGGCTGCGGCAATACCGGACAGAAGGGGATGCTGCTTTTGGAAGAGGTCCAGGCCGCAAGAAGCGGGGCCGTCCACCCAAGCGGGAGAACACAGAAGCCTATATCGCTCGGTTGGAGATGGAGAATGATCTGCTAAAAAAATTCCATGCCGAGTTGCGCAAGCTGGAGCTCGCCAAGCGCAATATCGGCTCCTCTACCACCAAAAGGAAACATACGAAGTAAAAGCGATGTGTGAGTTCTTTGGGGTTTCGCGGGCAGCCTATTATGCGTGGGTGAAGCGCTTGGATCAGGCCGATCCAGATGCAGAGTGCATGGAGTTGGTCCAAGAAGCGTACGAGCAGTCTCACCGAACATATGGATACCGGAGAATTGTGTTATGGCTTCACAAGCACAAGGGAATGTGCATGAACCACAAGGCAGTCCTGCGCTTGATGAACAAACTGAACATTCGCTCGGTGGCGTGCAGGCGGAAGATCTTCCGCAACGTGGCGAGCGTCTGGGGCATCCATCATTATGAAAATGTGCTCAATCGGGAGTTTCGTGCCAGCCAACCCAACCAAAAATGGGTCACGGATGTCACCTATATCGCGACCCGAGGCGGCTGGGCGTATCTGTCCACGATCCAAGATCTGTTCGATGGCTTCATCGTGTCTCACCAATTGGGACGAGAAAACTCCCTGGTTCTTGTCCTCAAAACTCTCCAACAAGCCAAACAAAGAGAACCACTCTCCCATGACCTGCTGGTACATAGTGACCAGGGACACCAATATACTTCCCATGGCTATGCAGCTTTGACGAGGCGTTATGCCATTACCCCCTCCATGTCCCGACGTGGCAATTGCTGGGATAATGCCCTCATGGAAAACTTTTTCTCCCACTTGAAGGAAGAAGCGCTCCGCCAATTTTCCATTCCCAGTTTTGAAGAAGCAAAACAGATCATTGATGACTATATCCACTTCTACAATTATGAGCGGATCCAACTAAAAACAAGACAGACACCCTTTGAAACCAGGTGTCTATCTTCCTAACCACTTGAGGGCTTTCTTTTTTCTGTCTCGCCTACCGGGTGCAGTTCATAATCGCTGGGCTTTTTTTCATTAAATCAACCCTTATAGTATTTTATTGGGTCTGATGAGCGTATAGAATCTATAAGTCTCTTAATCTTCGCATTTAATTCTGTGATTGAACGAGATAATTCCATTTGCTTTGCTCTAAAGTTTTCCTGATCTCGTCCTTTCGTTCTTACAATTTCTAAGAGCAACTCATTTTCTGATACCACTAATGACTTTAATTCTTCGACCGATGAATTTAGCTCTTGGTCATTAAGGACCGTAAAAACATTACTTGCATAAGCTAATTTCTTAACCTTCTCTCTTAGTGCAGCTATATTTTGGCTTTTGCTGTCTTTCAAAAAGCTTTCTACAAAATCATCAATCTCTCTTAGCTCTTTTCTCTCTTCATCGCTCATAGTAAGTTTGTCAACATAATTGATAATGCTAAACCGTACAATCCTAGCCTCTCCCTGGCTTAGAGAAAGCACAGTTCTATTATCCTTATCTCCTTGAGTTTCTATTCGCGCAAATCTAGCCCTTGCCTCATTACTTGCTTGGATTGCCTTTTCTTGATTCCCAATAACCAATTCCGCAACTTCTAGGTCTTGAAATATATAAAGCAATACAGCCATCATTTTGTTTTCCAAATCTGTCTTGTCGAGATTTGGATTTTTTCTATACATATTGCTTTTATCTCTTTCACTCAGGCTCAGGTAGCCTACAGCAGCTATAGCTTGACTGATTGTATTTTCATCAATTCCTCTATCATGTAACAGCCTCGTTAGCCGCTTTTCCTTCACGTTTGAATTAACAATATCGGCAAGAGTAAATAATGCTCTTATGACCATTTCTTAGTCTTCCTTCCGTTATGGCAATAGGCAATCATGTTAGAAAATCCATCCCATGAAAAAATCATAATTTATAACTCGATTGCGCTATACTGGCAGAATCCTTACAGAGTAGTAAATTATGAAAGAATCCTAATTCATCAGTACCTTAATGCCATCGCACCCAGATTTTCAACCAATTATTTAGGAATTTGAAGCTTTGGTGGAGCAAGCACTACTTACGCCCCTGCATCTCTTTCACAAAAGCAGTAACGCGTTCGTCCAACTCAAGGGGATAGTCATAGCCCAACCCCTTGCCCACTTCCATCGCGACTTTGCGGAAGAGTGCCATCGTGCGAAATAATGCCTCCCAGTTCTCTGCGATGTCTGCGCCTGCGTAGGCAGCTTCCAGTTGAGACCAGATTTCGGGGGACAATTTCTTTTTCAAGCCCTTGCCAAGAGATCCAGCCGGGAGGGACCAGTTGTGATTTAGCCCCATAAGCCATTCCAGCATGGGACGCAGATAGACGTGTTTCATGTCATAGTCCAGGCACCATTTTGCGGGGAAAAGCTCCTCACGCAGAAGGCATTTCGCTACGTAGGGCGGGTCACTGAAGAAGTCATTGATCATTGTTTGATAAATTTCATTCGTCGGCGGGACCGGGATATAAGCCCTGTAGGTGGGTGCCTTTATTCCGTCGGTGAGGTTGTCTTTATCGAGCAGGATGCGATAGCCAGCATCCAGTTCGGCGGGGAGCACCGGCGCCTGGACGATTTTTCGCAGCATTTCAAGGGGGCAAAGGGTGAAATCGATCTTGAGTCCATCTGCATATTGCGTGACATTCCCAAATTTCTCGATGCCGTAATCCGGGTCAAGGTAAATGGGGTCCCAATAAGCGACCAGCACCTCGCCAAAATCCTCGAGCCAGCGCCGATTCTCATGAAACGGGTGGATATCTTCGACGATCAGCACCACGTCGTAATCGGAGAACTCATCTACAGGCGCATTGGGAACAGGAATGGCACGCGTGCTGGTGAGCAGCATGGCGCGGATTGAATCCTTCTGTTCCGCCCATTGGATTAAGTTGTTTATTACCTCAGCGGGTTGGTGAAACTTCATAGGCATAAAACAAGTTACTTGCTTGAGCGACGTTCTTTTCCATACAAGGCACGGAGTTCGTCCTTCGCGGCTTCAAGGCGCTCCCGCTGATCCTGAGGAAGTTTCTTGCCGGCGCGATTGATGTGAAACGTAAGCATGGACATTGCCGAACGGAAGGGACTGCTCTTGCGTCGCTGACTTCGTTCCGCAGACCGTTTCAACGAACGCGCAATGCGACGCGGATCGTCCCAGGTGAATACCCCTTTGTCCAGATCGAGTGCATTGCTAGTCTCCATCACGTGTCGAGACCAGCGTTTGGGGTCAGGTTTTTGTTTTTTGGTTGCCATAGCACACCTTTCTTTTTGCTTGAAAGACAACCTCTATGGATAAAATTAGACTCTCTCCGTCACGTTACAAAGTCCCAGAATGGGGAAAACGTGACCTACTTATTTAGCAGCGCCTCAATATCGTTGAGATGGCCATCGCGGTGTAGAGACCGATTCATGCGGAATTGCGTGTCGTTGGCTTGAGCATGCTTTTCCATTTGTTTGACAAGCTCCGGCGAAAGCGTTTCAAGTTCGGTATCCACGGCTTCCGCAGAAGATAGGCAAAGCTCGATCGCTGTGCGCGGCTCAAGGGCCTGACAGATCACTTTCAGCGAGTGGTTGACCGCCCGCGCGTCAATGGGGGATGGGTCAAAGCCCTCTTCTTGCCAACGGCGCAGAATCACCAGCACACGCTGATCCCAAAAGGCAAGATGCGCCAGCAGCGCAGGGACTGTCCAGCCATAATCAGTGGACAGCGCAAAGTCGATATTGGAAAGTCGGCGCACAAGGGAATCCAATCTGCGGCGAGAATCCGCGTTTTGTTGAGAATAAGGGAATGTCATGAGTTGCTCCTAGAATAGTTTTATAAATCAAGATTAAGGTGCTAAGAACGCGGCCGAGGACGGCGGCTTGAGCGATTGTCACTTCCACACGCTCGCATATTTCTTGCGGTATTTGAGGTCTTCTTCGGTTTCGATTAGTTCCAGTGCTTTCTTCTTTATTTTCTCATCCTTTACTTCGTCATAAAGATTTCTCAGACCCTGGATGATATCGTAGCGGATCAGTGTGCAGTTCTTTTCCGCAGCGCAATCTCTGAATCTCTCCGCGAACGCCTCCACGACTGTCTTTTGCATTTCCTTTCCAGAGGCACCCACCTTCCAAATGGATTGCAGGCAATGCCTGGCGGTGACGAAGCGTTCATCCTTTGTCACTGCCATCAGCGCAGGAAAATCTTTTTGCATCCTGTTTTCCGGGTCGCTCTTTGCCAGGTTGCAAAGCACTTGCGCCGAAATGGCACGCACATGATTGTCTTTGTGGTGTAAGCCTTCCACCAACTTATCCCAAACTTCATACGCCCAATCGACTGGTTTTTCAGTTGCTTCGAGAATGTAAAAGAACGCCTGGTTTTGTAATTCCCTCTCGTCCGAGCGCAAATTATCCAAATGCTTTCGTGTTTTGGTATCCATACACTTTTCCTTCTACAGAGTGCCGCACGCATGTCAGACATGCGTTACTTAACTCGATATTTGATTTTCAACCTACAAATCCATGTAAAAAGTTAATTTATTAATAAGACAAGCGGCAAAATGGATGACTACTCTAGTATGTCGGATTCAAATCTGCGCATGATTTCCTTATGCTGTTCGCGGGGTGCCTCTTGCAAGGCGGAAATCAGATCACGCAGCCGCGGGGTCAGGATGATGAGATAGCGCGTCGGTCCATGAGATTCAAAATAATCATGAGCAACGCCCGCGGGCACAAACACGGTTGTCCCGGCTGGGGCTTCTACTTGTTTATCACGGAACTTAAAAGTTAGGGTCCCTTCAAGAATATGCCAGGCTTCATCGTCCGCGTAGTGAACGTGGAGGTAACCAGCACCGCTCCCGCTCCATTCGTGAATGTCAAAGGATACTCCAGTCGCTGCGATCGGCGGCTGATCGTCTGCTCGCCCAGACTTATCTGGAACGATAATAGGATCGGTCATGCTCTTATCTGCTCCTTTTGGAAATCATGAACAAGAAAAGTTTCCGCCATTATACTGATGCCACAGATATTCAGGGGTAGCCGATGTGGCACCGAGATTAATCTATCAGGTGTTGACCCTCACCCACCTGATATGCCTCGCGAACCCAATTGGCGAACTCATCATCTAGCTGATCTAGCTTCGTCACACGAAACTGGTTTCCAAATAGTCGCTTTGTATAGGGTTGAGCCGCGCGAATCCTCGGGTCATATAAAGGGCGCGGAAGGACAAGAACTCCATCCAGCCAACGGGATTTTGGCTTCGCAACCGCAATGTTGCGTCGCTGTCCTTTGAAGGCGATCCCATCTTTGCCAACTACATATTCAAACGGCCCACAGGCCTGCACGAGTTCGACAAAATGCTCATAGAGCGAGACAACGGCTGGGTCTTTGCCAAGCAAATGGTCGTTGGTGGTGTAAATCTTCGGACTCATGGATTTGGATACGAGCTTTATGTGTTACCTCCGAGGCGAAGATACTTTTTCAGTGGAACATCATCCCATACTTGTGCTTCGATATAGCGCTCCGGGCCGCCCTTTCCATCAGGATTCCATTCTTGTGGCAACCCATAACGCTTGATAACTTCATATAATTCCTTGAATGTATATACTTGCCCGCGGTACGGTTTTCCATCCTGGTAATTCATCGCTGGGAATGAGTCTCCATAAGTGAAACTGACGGAGTCTTCCGGCATCGAGGAAATCTTTATTTGCAACTCCTGTCCATCCACGTACCAGTCCTTAAGCCAGGGACAGATTCCCAGGATCATGTAATGTGGACGTGTCAATTTCGGCCTGCCGCCTTTTTCTTCGAATCGCTGTCTGATCTTGATCTCCAACTCAAGACGTTTTTTCATATAATTGCTCGAACGTTGACTGGCAAATCGATTCCCATTCCTGCGAATCTCTTCCAAAATTTGTTCCGCCTGCTTAAGAGGCAACATGGATAGATTCGAGAAGGGTCCAGCCGAGTTTTCATAATAATGTGAAAGAAAATCTGGCATGATGATCTGGTTCATCGTCTCGACTCAACAACGTTCTTCCCTCATTCAGAAGTAGCCTCAGCTTGCCAAATGCCCGGATAGTCAACTACAAAACCTGAACGATTCACTTTGAGGTCAGCCACAAATTGACCACCCGCGCTTTCGTAGCGATACATATTCTCGTCCAGGCGGCGATATTGCTGTGGGAGCGGCTCGAGCCTAAAACTTGGAAATCGCAGCCAGGCAGCTCTGACCTCTGCCGCTTCTCCAACGGCCAAGCCCAAACGACGAATAGGAAGGAGGTTAGTGGAGGGACTGAAGTTAAGGTCCAGATCGGTGCAGCCCATTACATCTGGTTGCTCGATCTCGTTCAGCCACCAATGTCGAGTCGGATCCGTTTTAATCTGAATTCCGAGGACGGTATCCCCGAGCCAGCCTTTCACCTGCGCGGAAAGAGTCCGCCAAAGTGCATCACAAACAATTTGATAATCTAGTCGGCAAGGTTGATTCTCGTGAGAGAATAATGCGCTTCCCTCTAAATGCCATTGTGAATTTTGGGAAAACAACGAGCAAGCTTCATGACCTGGCAGGACAAAACCGTGCCAAAGGATGGATTTGATATCTACTCTATCTCTATTTGGTTCCATCGTCATTAAGAAAAGCACCTGAGTAAGGATTGTACAGCGTTTCATTGTTTAGCGAGTGGAGGCATCATCCACAGGATCATAACCTAACTCGGCATGGGCATTGCTGATATCCCAGAAGGCTCCCTTGTTATTCGAAACCCCATAGTAAACCCCAAACGTTACATTTGTAGCCAAACTTTTTTCCACGAGTTGTACCAGATCGCGATGACTGAGCCAAATCTTTCTGAGCCGAAGATTTTTGGTCGGGTCATCATTCGGCAACACCGCACCAATCCTGAGGCAGATCGCCTCGATCCCCCAACGCGCACAGTAATACCGTGCGATCGCTTCGCCAAAGGCTTTGCTCACCCCATAGTCGCTATCAGGTCGAATGGGATCCCGCACCGAGATTTTCGGCGGCTCCGGCTGGGTGTGAAGGTGCAGGTTTGGCTCGAAGCCCTCATACGCTCCCGTGACGTGGTTGGAACTGGCGAAGATCACTCGCCGTACCTGAAACTCGCGGGCGGCTTCGAAGATATTGCGCGTCCCAACAATATTGGCGCTCAAGACCGATTCCCAACTGGCAGATATATTTGGGTTGCCCGCCAGGTGGATGAGGCTATCTAGGGGACTGAACTGCTGAACGACCTGGGCGATTTGTGAGTATTCAGCAATATCTGCGGGGACTACTCGATCGGAGAAAGGTTGAACTTGATCCACCCCATACACATCGTGAGTCTCCTCGAGCGCGTTTCGGAGAATCGTGCCGATACGTCCATTAATTCCTGTGATCAGCAAACGGAACGAAGTCATATCGCCTCACACGTTCATTGCTTACAAAACAATGCCGCATAATCTCCTGAATTGGATTTCATGTGGCAGTGGATGAATATAGATTAAGTATAGCATCCAGGAATACTTTCTGAACATCTATAAACGAAACCTCTTGCTAACATCTTACATAGGCAGCCTTGTCACGGAGCATCCCCAATGGGGATAGACTGACACTTTTTAAACAAAATCTCCCACCAAACTTTCTTAAACAGGCGGGAGGTTGAGTTATCTTAGAGATGGTATCAGGAAGATGATGTTCCCATAGGGGTCTCGATCACAACACTTGTCCCTTTGCCTAGTTCTGAAGTGATGTTCAAACTGCAACCCATCAGGTTCAGGCGATCCTGAATGACCAGCAAGCCGTGGGCAGTTTTTGAGTCGTTCATCACCGTAGTGACGTCAAAGCCTCTGCCTGCATCGCTGATCGTAATCCGGCCGCGCTGATCATTCTGTTCCAGAGTGATTTTGGCATGTGAAGTTCCAGCATGTTTAACGACATTAAATAACAATTCACGGATGGTCTGGAACAACAGCATGCGCATATGATCGTCAAGTTGGTTGAGACTGTCTTTCGCATCGATCTGAATTTCTAAGCCATGCCAATCTTTCATTTGGGCAGATAACCACAGAATCGCTTCCGCCAGCCCTTCTCCCTGCAGAATGACCGGACTGAGATCAACGCTTAAGCTGCGCGTGATACCAATGGCATCCGAGAGCCAGCGTGGAATCTGCTTAAGTTCCTCTTTCATAGAAGAGAGGCTTTTGTCCTGTTCATTGCTGTTCAGGAGGAAAGCCAACTGTGTTTTGATTGCGAAGAGGCGCTGCTGCAGATCGTTGTGCAAAATCTGAGAGATGCGCTGCCGCTCCTCTTGCTCCGCAACAGCCAGGTATGCGCCATATAAGCCAATCATATAGGGGACTGACAAGAATAGATTCATGGATCATAAGAAAGTTCTGCTGGCTTTGGCTTCCAAGGCCGTCAAATCCCCAATGCAACCTTCATCCATTCTTCGTTCATTGTCAATGACGAGAATATCTCCTGGTTGGGCTGTGCCCATCGCTTCAAGGAAGATATCCACGCTGCCATAGTGTTTTACAGGCAAGGCCCGGCCGGCAATTTGGCTTTCCATTGTCAACGGGCGAATCCCCGCGGGAGAGAGTCGTAGAGGAATTTTCAGTCACAGGCAGGCGTCTGCGATGAGCGGGGTGGAAAGCTCAGAAAATGTTTCACTTAGTTCTTGATTGTTCATCTTCTAGTATCACTGCAATTGTGCAACTACCTCTTGTCCAAGCCGGACGACTTCTTTCGCGAGCAGGTCAAAATCCTCCTGCCGGCTGCGGTGATTTGCAATGGCGATGCGCAGACAATAACGACCATTCAAAGTCGTGTAAGAGGGCGCAGCGATGCCTTGTTCATGGAGCTGCATCAGGATTTCCTTGTTCAACGCATTCAGTGCTTCCTCATCCATGCCGCCCGGATTGAAACGAAAGCAAAGGATATCCATGCCGATGGGTGCCATCAACTCCAAGGTCGGATCGTTCTCCACCAGTTCACCGAAGTAATGTGCCTGCTCGACGTTGCGGGCGATCATTCGTCCGAACCGATCGAGTCCATGCTCCTTGATCGACATCCACACTTTAAGGGCGCGGAACTGACGGGACAGTTGCAGACCATATTCGCTGAACCAGAGATGTCCCGCCGCCAGTCCGCGCGTTTCGTGCGCGAGATATTCGGGCGTGAGGGAGAATGTATTCCGATGAGCCTTTTCCGAGCGGACGATGACACAGCCTGCTTCAAAGGGGATGTGCATCCACTTGTGCAGGTCGAGCGCAATGGAATCGGCTCGTTCAATCCCGGCCAGTTGAGGCTTCACATTTTCTGCCAGTACCGCCACCGCTCCAATTGCGCCGTCCACATGGAACCAAAGATCCTCATCCCGGCATAGATCGGCCAGCGCATTCAGATCATCGATCGCGCCTGTATTGACCGTGCCCGCGCTTCCAATCACACAGATGGGACGGTACCCGGCGGCGCGATCGGCTGCGAGAGCCTGTTTCAATGCGTCTAGATTGATGGTGTAGTCATCGTTCACAGGGAGCTTCCGAAAATTCTTGCTGCCAATTCCCAGCAATTCCACCGCCTTTTGATTGCAGCTATGTACTTCGGTGGAGGCATAAACCGTTAACTCTTGAGGAGCCGCATCCATCCCGTTCTCGCGGACGTTGAAGCCTGCTTTTGCGCTCCGAGCGACCGCCAGACCGACAAAGTTTGCCATCGAACCCCCGCTGACCAACAGACCGCTCGCCTCCTCGGGTAGTCCTATGATTTCCTTCATCCAGTTGACCACTTGGTCCTCAACCAAATTCGCGACATGATTCCCGCCTCCCAGGTTGGAATTTTGGGTGGATGCCATCAGGTCCGCCAGGGCGCCGAGGACAGTTCCCGCACCCATGTACCAACCCCAAAAACGCGGATGGGTGGTTCCCATGGGATATGGGAAGATGGTTTCCAAAAATTCCTGATACGCCGCCTCAGCACCTGCCGGTTCGTGAGGCGCCTGCTCCTCGAAACGGGCAGCCACCTCTTCCGGGATTGGCTGCCACACAGGCCGTTCGCGAACTGTTTCCAAATAAGTGATCGCGTCATCGACCATGCGGTGAGCGAGGATCCTCATTTCCTCCCAGTTTTCAGGGTCGAGCGTTTCATAGGGCTGCGAGTTATCCATTAAACTCTCCTTTTCATACGAATAAGATGCCAAGAATTCCGGAAATCATACTCCAAAATAAAAAGAGACTGGCGAAACATCCAGTCTCTTCATACAAAAAGGGACAGTCACCTCCCTTCCTGTGCTACTGTTTGATAGTGCTGCGCAAAGGTGATTGTCACTTTATTACAACTCCGCGGAGGGTGGTCCGCGTCGGATGCGCTCGACTGCTGCCTCTTCCGTTGCGTCCCAACCGGACTCTTCAGCCAATTGGGACAATCTTGCGACCACGCGCGGGGTGGTGTAAGGTAGTACTATGCCGTATTTCATTGTCAAATTCCTCATATTCGATGGTTCAGGCAGTCATGATTTATACTGATTATATGACAATGTGAGTTGGGAACCTGCTCCAGCTATATGGTGTAAATGAAGTGAGATTTGAACACTATATGATCGCCATGGAAGATCAAAATCGTCCAAACTACTTTCGTATTGCTTGGCAAAGCGCGCTCGCGGCGGCACTCTGTTTGGGGTTGCCTGCCGGGCTGTTGCTCTGGCTGATTCTTTTTCAGCAAATTATCCATTCGGCGATTATCGATCAAACCGTGACTCTTCTGCAAATCAATGGATTGATCAGTATTTTCGTGTTGGCAGTTTGTTCCCTGATGTGGAGTTACCTGCTTGCGAGGATCAGCGGCTATCGCCCCTGGTGGAAGATAGGATTGGCAACGGTTCTGGGAATCATCGTCGGCTGGTTCTCGCCACTTTCCAACCTCGACGGCGTATTCGCTGACCAATTCCCTATTCATACACTATATGTCGTTGCTATGTGCGGGATTGTCGGAGTCGTTACTGCCTGCGTGGGTCTGGCTTATGGATTGATCCTGCGAAATATGAAAGCCGCGCTGACGATGGCTTTTACAACCAGTCTTGTCTCTGTATTGACTCTTTTATTGACAGTTATTGTATTTGATCAGTTTGGCATCCGAGTAGGGGGAACAGTGCCTCTCGCGATGTCCAAAGTGACCGTGACAAGCTTGTTGACCTCCGCCATTACAGGCGGCATGGTGTTGGGGATTGGGTTTACAAAGTGCCGCATAATTAGCCAAACTTGAGATTCAAATTTCAGCCCGCAAACTCATTTGAAAACCTTAGTTGCTAATGAGACAAGCGGTAGTCGGTTTGTGAGAGAAGCAAGATCTCAATCTTCCTTTCAAACGCAGGAAAATTCATGATTTGCTTTTTCTCAATCGCTTCTAACTTTCGGTGACCAATTCTCCTAGTGGAGATGGCAAGTTTGCCATGCTCCGCTTACCAAATTCGTCCACCCTCGCATTCAATCGTCAATTGCTCATCGAGATTTAGTATAGGTGTTGCTGCCAAGCGTAATATCATTATGCCTGTTTGCTCAGGCGTTGGAATCACTCCTTGATCATTTCGTCCGCCCAAGGCGCCTCGCCAGACTTCCCAGCCCAAACGCTCATAAAAGAGAGGACGTTCAGTTTCCAGGCAGGCGATGGTATAGTCCTCAATATTCTTTGCCAGATACTGCATGACAGCGCTGCCGTATCCCTTGCCTTGGTAGTTCGGTAATGTCGCCACGGCATCCACATAGGCGGTTTTCAATATTGGCTGGCGCTCGGGTTGGAGCCAACGCGTTGTTACCACGGCATGGCTCACCAACTCATTTGCTTGATATGCCAAAAAATGCCGGCCACCCGTGGGAATGTAAAAGAAAAGACGTCTGAAGTCTTCCTCCTGATGAGCTACGACACACAATTCAATGATCGATGCCCGTGTAGCTACATTCAAGTCTTCTGTTTGTGCAAACGTGAGTTTGATGGATTCGGTCATAAATACAGCTTTGGTTCCACAATTCTAATGATGAAACTCACTACTCCTGAGCTTGCACCTTACAAATCGAAATAATGCTCGGACTTGTGGCAGATAGCGCTTCCTTATTCCAATTTCCATACCGTTGAATAACCTCGAATCCATTGTAATGCAGAAGTGCTTCAAGCTCCTGCGGATATGTAAAGCGGCAGGCAATATGCGTTTCCTTCTTGTGATCACGTTTCCCATCGTTCCAGCGACGGTAGGATGTCCAGTACATAATCTGAGGGAGGGGATCATAGACCTGTGTGAAGGAAACGGAAACCTGATAACCCTCCACGCTGCTATAGCTTTGATCGAATTCCTCTTCGGGCTGATGAGTGAGATCATGACCGGAAGGATTGCGTGTTTCAAAGGCGAAGATGCCATTCGGAGCGAGATGCCTCTTCACGGATGCAAGCAAAGCTTCCTGATCTTCGCGCCGCAGGAAAGCTTGAAAGGCATTTCCGGTCAGCAGGATGAACCGGTACTGCATTCCAAGGTCAAATGAACGCGCGTCAGCCTCCACCCAGCGGATATTCAAATTTTGTTCTTCTGCTTTTTTACGGGCATGTTCCAGCATCGAAGGGGCAAGGTCGACGCCGGTCACCTCCAAGCCTTGTGCCGCCAGAGGAATTGTCACCAGCCCCGAGCCGCACGCAATTTCCAGCGCTGGACCACCAGCCGTTTTCGCAAGATTGCAATAAAACGCAATTCTTGAGGCGGACCGTTCACCTTCTTCAATCTCATAGTTGGGAGGATCGCTGAATTCCTCCAGATTGTCATGAACATTATCCATGTTTATATTCCGATATTCAATATCAATCCTCTGTCTTGGCAAACTTGCTTAACCTGACTCAGGATGTCATCCGGTGGAAAGGACAATGTTTCTCTGGACGACCAGGTAACATATTGTCCAGCCGGGATTTTTTCAAGAGTGGACGTTAGCGCATCCACACCCGACAGAGCTACGTCAGCAGATCTAATTTCATCCAGAGTCTTTTCACGATTTGTCCCAACCAGTATTGAGAATTTCCATTGACCACCATCCTGCCAACTGTAGAGCTCGTAGCCTTTCATGGACTCGGGAAATGGAGTAGCGGTGGGTTGAGAGGCGGTTCTACAGCCTGAAAGCCATGATCCGAGCAGGATGACAAACAGAAGACATCGGATTGTTTTCATCGTTCGCACTCCTTATTCAAAATACAAAACAGAATCAAATCACTTTCCTCTCCAGACTATCTGCAACGCTCGATAATCTAAAAGAATGATGCCCTCTTCTTTCACGATATCTTCCGCCGCTTGAGACATCAAAAAATTGAAATCCGTCTGGCGGATATGCTTGCCATCGGGTTCTATAGCGAGTAACTCGGCGTTATCCAGGCCAGGATGGACCGCCCACTCGCTCAGTCCTGCCGGTAACTCGCGTAACATCTGTTCATAACGCGCGGATTTACCGACCGGATCAAGGAGGTAACTGTCCAAAAGATCGTAATCGTTGGTGGGGAACCCCTGGCTCTGTACTTTTTCGATCCAGGATTTTCCCATAAGCCGGAGAGCGAGTCCGTATTCTTTCGCCAGCTTGAACATCATCTCCAAAATATCCGCTCTGCCGCCAATACGCAGACGCAAAGCGTGCCAATCCAGGTGAGTGGGTTTAAGCCCGGCTGTCAGCACGGCTTCGATCTGCCCTCTGAATTCCATTTCCAGTTGATCTAATCTGACTTGAGCCAGAAATTCTGACATGTGCTCAAAGTTATAGAAATACCCTGTTTGATCAATAAGCGATGGCACCTTTTCCCTGGATGTTACCGGTCCCCAACGGTAATCGACCCAATCAGAGATCGCGGTCAGGTGAATGCCGAAGGGAATTTCGGGATGATCTGCAAGGAAATGCATAGCGTGCAAAGCCCAGGGGCAGGGCACCATCAAGGTTGTGGAACGGAGCACGCCTTTCTCGAGCGCACGGAAGACAGCCTCATTAATCGCATGACACATCCCGAAATCATCGGCGTTGATAATCAATAGACGAGCATCCACTGGATATCCCAGCAGACGGTTTGTTTGGCATTTCTTCAATGGGATCACCTCGCTACTCTCCTATTTCCATGATTAAGTTGTTCCTTCAGGCTGTCGCCCGACGGTGTGCGTTTTGCCCTGCCATAATTAGAAACAGCGGAATTCGTTTGCGCCGTTGATACGTATCCTCATCCTCATTAAAACGTTCGCGCTGTGGTTCGGCCTCGCGCAGACTTTCAACCACAAAGCCTGCACGTTGTAAACCAACAAAATAGTTCTCAACGGTTCTATGATACTTGATAACCTGCCCACCCATCCATGATGTGATCCGTTCTCCTATATCAAAGTAATTGTCAACTAACCAATCTTGGCGTGGACCGTTTCCCTGCCAACCCCGGTCGCAAGAAGTGATGACTGGGTGTTCAATGGAAAACACAAACCGCCCTTTATTCATAAGCGTTTGGTATACCTGCCTAAAAACGGAATCAACATCTTTGATGTAATGTAATACCAAACGGGAGATCACTAAATCAAAAGCCTGGGCGGGATAATTCCAATTTTCAACCTTGGCATGTACAACTTTGCCACTTGTTCCGTCAAGGACTTGTTGAGCCGAATTGACCATATTGCTCGAGCCTTCTATGCCAAGATAGGACCGGCAGCCTCTGGTCAGTGCTTCTCGACCAAAAGTTGCATCGCCACAGCCTAGATCAAGAATCCGTTGGTTGGTTAATTCGCCCGCCAATTCCAAGATAATAGGCTTCTCCAAAGTATCATTGGGGTTGTTTTCACGTTGTCGCCTTGCCATATAAGTTTTGAAAACAGCGTCATCATCATAGAAAGCAGAACCCTCATATGCCATCTGGATTTCCTTTCACTAATATTGATAACCAAGCGCCTAACGGTTTGCGTCAGCGTCCCTGAGGGTGCTCTTCCCGAGTGGAGTGCCCGCTGGTGTGTCTCGACAGACTCGACAACCAGGCGGGACGAGATAACGCCGCTTTGACGAACTGGCTTGAGCCCAGGAAACTGCCTGAAAACGCGCACGCCGTCCCTACGGGCGGCATGCTTCGCAGCCACCATCACGACCCCAGTGCTCGCGCGGGGGGTCGGGCGCACGTCGTAGATCCCGCGAGGCGGGGCTGTATTGGGCGGCAAAGCGAATCTGGATTACATCAAACCACATTCGTTTACTTTTGAGCTTCTAACAGGATCCAATCG
>WNFU01003015.1_pt1 | contig 22510 bp, 24 predicted proteins | sample 5400121 | NCBI WGS metagenome assembly WNFU01 (sample SAMN13153360, study PRJNA577476) | soil metagenome | isolation source: 100 cm soil or saprolite under grassland replicate 1 | place: USA:California | collected 2016-06-15
CAGCGCGATCACCAGCGCCGCAGCCAGCACCGGAAACGCGACGTCCACGCGCAGCAGGAGCGCGCCCAGCAGCGCCCCCGCGGCCATGAACCCGACGGCGGCCAAGCGACGCATTGCCCGTGGACTGTGGCCACCCGCGGGCCGGGAGTCGGCGGCGAGCCCGGTCAGCGTCAGCGTGAGCACCGTCGTGGTGAAGTCGGCGATCGCCAGGCGGCGGACAGTCGCGTTCTGCAGGCCCAGCGCCGCGGCCAGCAGCGCGATCGCCGCGTAGCGCCGACCGCCACCGCCGCCGACCGGCAGGCCCAATGCCACCACACCCGCCACGGCAACCAGCAGCAACTCGAGCAGCAGCGTGATGGTGACCCACCGGCGCCGGGCCCATGCGGACACCTCGGCGTTGGCCGGCCCGACCAGACTGGTGGCAAGGCGCCCACCCCCGGTGGCGCCGACCAGGAACACCACCAGCGACACGGTGGGCGCCAGCACCGGCAGCCCCTGAGCGCCGGTGGCGCCAAAGGCCAGCAGCACAACGTTGCCGGTCATGTTCGCGGTGAACACGCGACCCAGCCCGAGATAGCAGGCGGCATCGACCAGGCCGGTGACCAGGGTGAGCAACGACAGCGCGACCAGCAGCGGTTCCGCCCGTCGTGCGGCGTCAGGACGCTTGGACCTGGCCCCCACCGCCTCACCTCGCTCGCCGACCGATGCGTCCTCGAACCTGCGAACCCGTGCGCTGATAGCTACTCGACAGCGCCAACAGCATCAGGCCATTCACGAACCGCCGGCAAGCCTGGAGAGGCGCGCGGGTTATCGTGGCTTCTGCGCTTGGATGAGGACGCTGATCGTCGCTTGGTGACCGTTCTGCTGGGCGAAGTCGAGCGGGGTGAAGCCGTGGTCGCCTCTGCTGTCGGGGTCGGCGCCCGCGTCCAGGAGTCGCTTCGCGATCCCCGTGTGCCCGTGCTGGGCCGCAAACATCAGTGGCGTGCTGCCCTGCTTGTCAGCGGCGTTGGGGCTGGCGCCGTGGGCGAGGAGGCTGCGTACGCAGCCGTCGTGTCCCTGGTTGGCCGCGTACATGAGGGCGGTGTAGCCGTCGTCATCGCGCGCATCGGGCTCGGCTCCGCGTGCGAGGAGATCCTCGGCAAGCGCCTCCTCGCCGCGGTAGGCGAAGGCCATGAGGCTGGTCGCCCGCTCAGGGAGCGGGTTGGCGACATCAGGATGCGGTTGGTCGAGCAGTTTCATAGGCGACTGGTACTCGGCTATGCCCTTGAAGGTCTCGAAGGCGATCGGTGACGGGTCGCCAGCTGGGTCGTCCCGGCTGTAGAGCAAGGTCCCGCCCGCGGCCGACAGCGCCCCGAGCTCCTCGTCCAGTTGCCCTCGCGTGATCCATGCCTGCGTGCCGTTGCCACGGACGACGAAGATCGCGCCGTCTCGTGTCAGGTGGACGTAGAGGGCGTTCGGGGGCTCCGATGGCTTGTCGCCTCGACGAAACAGGGGCATACGCTCAACTATAGGGCGTGTTCGGCACGGACGCCGAGATCTTCTCCGGCTTGGAGGAGGCCGAGCCCGGGCCGAGCGACTGCCTGCTCGAGATCATCGGCACCCCGGACGACGTGGGCAGCCTCGTCGAGCCCCTGGCCGTCGGCCACCACGCCGTGCAGCGCGCCGAGCTGACCGGCGACGACACGGTCCTGGTCGTCGCCGGCGGGCCGATCGGCCAGGCCGTCGCGCTGGCCGCCAGGCGGCTCGGCGTCGCCACCGTGGTCGTCGCCGAGCTCGACGCGGTCCGCCGCGACCTCGTCACCCGGCTGGGCTTCGACGCCGTCGACCCGGCCACGCAGTCGACACACGACATCACGGCGGTGCTGGGCGGTCGGGCGACCGTGGTGGTCGACGCGGTCGGCACCTCCCGCACCCTGCAGACCGCCCTCGATACCTCCACGCTGGGCGCGCGGATCGTGCTGGTCGGCATGGGGGCGCCCCGCGTGGAGATCTCGGCCTACGCGGTCAGCACCGAGGAACGCACGATCCTTGGCAGCTTTTCCTACGACGAGGCCGGGTTCCGCGAGACGGCGGAGTGGTCCAGCGCCCACGCGGCGGAGCTGGCGCCGCTCATCGACGCCCGAGTGGACCTCGCCGACGCGCCGGAGACGTTCCGCGCGCTCGCCAACGGCGAGCTGCGGGTGAGCAAGGTCCTCGTCTACCCCTCCGGCTCACCGGCCACAGGCGCCGATGCATGATGTGCAGCCCGACAGACTCCTTGGTCGGGTTGGCCCATCCCGGTCCAGGACCACGCGTCAGAGGAGCTGACGAGCGCCTGGTGGCCGGCCGTCACAGTTCCCGGCGGACAACCGCGCTGCCAAGCTCCCTGGCCTTGGCCGACAAGGGCCGCGCTTGCCAGGTGGCCAGGTCCAGCTCGACCGCGTCGTCGGCGTCAGCCAGGAAGTGCTTTTCCAGTTCGGCGACCACGCCGGGGTCACGCAGCGACAGGTTCAGCTCGTCGTTGAGGGCGAACGAGCGGTTGTCGAAGTTGATCGACCCGACCGTGGCCCAGGCGGGGTCCACCAGCATGGCCTTGGCGTGGAGCATGGTGCGCTGGTATTCGAACAGCCGTACCCCGCAGGCGAGCAGCCGCCGGTAGCTTCGGCGGCCGGCCTGGCGGACGGCCTGCTTGTCGATGTGGGGGCCGTTGACGAGGACGCGGATGTCGACCCCGCGGCCGGCCGCTTCGCAGAGGGCGTCGACGAACGCCTGCCGCGGCGCGAAGTACGCGCTTGTCAGCCACAGCCGCGTTCGGGCGGACGCGATCGCCGCGTAGAACAGGTGCTCGGCGTCGGTGCTGCCCTTCTGCGCGGTGCTGCGGGTGACCTGCACCTGTACGCCGTCGTCGAAGCCGCGCAGATCGGGGAGGTGCTCCCGGCCGCTGAGGATGCACTGGGTCGCCTCGGACCAGTTGTCGAGGAAACCGCCGAGCAGGTCGCGGACGGCCGGACCCTCCACACGCACGTGGGTGTCGCGCCAATGGCCGGCGTCCTGACCGTTGCCGGTCCACTCCTCGGCGATGCCGACCCCGCCGGTGAAGCCGACGCGGCCGTCGACCACCAGGATCTTGCGGTGGGTGCGGTTGTTCAGCTTGTGCAGTGTCCACCAGCGCACCGGGCGGAACCAGGCGACGGTGGCCCCGGCGGCCTGGAGCCGTTCGACGAGCGCGCGGTCCATTTTGGCGGCGCCGACCGCGTCGAGCAGCACGTTGACCTCGACCCCGGCGCGGGCCCGTTGGGCGAGCACGTCGGCGAACTGCGGCGCGATGCTGCCGGTCCAGTACACGTAGGTCGCGAAGTCCACGGTGCGCTCGGCGGACTGGATCGCGCCCAGCATGGCCGGGAAGATCTGGTCGCCGTTGCGGAGCACGGTGACCCGGTTGCCCTGGCGCAGCGGCGCCGTGGTGAGCGCCTCCACCAGCCGGGCGAAGTCGGGGGTGCCCGGCGAGGGCGGGTCTTCCAGCTCGAACCCCTTGGCGCCGCTGCGGTGGTACTGGGCCGCCTCGAACGCATAGACGCCGGCCAGGCCGGCAGCGCCCAGGATGGCGGCCTTGCGGACGCTGCGGGCGGATGGCATCGCGCCTCCTCACCAACTCTGGTCCGGTCCGTTCCGTCACCGGCGCGCTCCGCTGGACGCTGGCGCGGGTATCTTGCCGACCCTCCCCAAGGATGGCAATCATCCCCCACGACCTGGCCCTGTCGAGATCACCCGTCTTCACCCTGATTCACGATGATCGTGCTAGCTCTGCTAAGTTTGCGTGCATCTGTAACTGGCACGCCGGACCCACCGGTCGGGCAAGGAGGGCTCACTGATGTTTGCCATCATCGCCGCCATCATCTTCGCCTTCGCATTGATCCTCGACTGGGCCGACGCCAACGTCGGTGACGCCTTCACCCCGGCCACGCTGCTGACGGCGGGCCTGCTGTGCATCGCCCTGCACCTGGCCGGCGTGGGCACCGCCTGGCGCACGGGACGACGCTGGCGGCGTTGAGCATCGGCGGGCGCCATGTGGGCCAGGCCCGGGCTGGCTGGCCGCGCTCTCCCCGGCGTGTCAGGGCTTACGCAGGCGGTAGTGCAGGTGAGTGACCCGATCTCCCTGAACGACCTGCGGGTTGTCCAGCAGCAGAGGGGATCCCGCGTAGTCGCCGAAGTACCGGACACCGGCACCGAACACGACCGGTACCAGGTCCACACGCACCTCGTCGACCAACCCGGCCTCGACTGCCTGCCCGCCGATGTTGCCCGGGCTGATAGAGATGTCCTTGTCTCCGGCGAAGGCCGTCGCCTGCGCCACGGCGCTGCGCACGCCGTCGGTGACGAAGGTGAAGGTGCGTCCGGAAAGTTCCAGTTGGTCGGCGCCTGGTGCGTCACCACGAACACAGCTTCGCCGACCGCTGGGCGGCCGTTCCAGCCGTTCGTATTGCATTAGACCTCCAGATCGGCCACGTCGCGGTCCTGATGACTTGCTGACACACGGTGACCGCTGCCAGGCGGAGCCCGTGTGGCGGTGGCGACCGCGGCGAGGACCAGCAGGCAGGGAACGGCGGCCACGAGGCTAAGGAGCGCAAAGCCACCCGTGGCCAGCAGGAGTCCGGCGCCGCTGCCACCAGCCGCGGCGGCGGCGCCCATGCCGAGCTCGCCGAGCCCCTCGGCGCGGGTCCGCAGCGACGGGTCGAGGTGCGTGTCGCGCAGCAGTGCGCTGCCGCCGATCAGCCCCGCATTCCAGCCGACTCCCAGCAGCAGCAGCGCAACCACGATCCCGACGTGACCCGAGCCCGCCAGGGCGGCGACGGCGCCCGCGCCCAGCAGCAGGAGCGCACCCATCCCGGCCACCAGGCGGCCGCCGAACGCGTCGGCGAGCCAACCGGTCAGCAGCGACGGCAGGTACATCGCCGCGATGTGGGCACTGACGATGAGCCCGATGATGCCCAGCCCGGTCCCATGGGCTGACAGGTGCACGGGCGCCACCGCCATCACCCCCACCATGCTGAGGTTGATGACGGCCAGCACTCCGACCCCAAGGCGGATGTGGCGGTCGCCGAGCATGGCCGCCCACGCACCGATGCCACGGGCGGGTGCGGTGAGCCCGCCGCCGGCTGGCGACGGGATGGCTCTGGCCAGCTGCAACGGGTCGGGCCGCAGGAACGCGAGCAGCACCAGCGCGGCGCCCGCAAACGCCGGTATCGCCACGATGAACAACCCGGTAGGTTCGGGCAGCCCGAGCGTCCGCGCCAGGCTGCCAGCCGGGCCCAGCAGGTTGGGACCGGCGATCGCGCCGACGGTGGCGGCGGCCACGACCGTGCCGGTCGAGCGTCCACGCCGGTCGCTGAGGTCCGCGGCGGCGTAGCGCGCCAGCATCACCGCGGTGTTGCCGCCGCCGAGCAGCACACAGCCCGCCAGGAGCGAGGGCCAGTGCCGCAGGGCCACCGCGGCGACCGCCACCCCGGCGCCCAGCGCCCCGGTCAGGTGGGCGGCCGCCAGCCCGACACGCCGTCCGGCGCGACTCATGACGCTCGTGGTGGCCACGGCGCCGACCCCAGATCCGAGCACCAGCAGCGACAGGGGTAGCCCGGCGGCTGCGGGGCTATCGGTGAGCTGCACGGCCAGTAGCGATCCGGCGGTGCCGCCGGCGGCCAGACCCACCGCGCCGAGCAGTTGCGCCACTACCAGGACCTGCATGGTGCGGCGCTGGAGCATCCGCAGCAGCGGCATGGAACGCGGGGGGAGCTGGGGCGTCACCACTGCTGTGCCTCCTGGCAGGATCACGATCCGAGGGGACACAGCCCAGCGTTGCGCAGCCGGTGCGGGGCGTCCAACACTCATTCGGGGCTGATTCACGCAGTTTGGATATCAATAGGGGCGGCAGGGAGGCGCAGCGGATGGCGGGCGAGCTGGACCAAATGGAGTCATCGCTGGCAGGCAAAGTGGCATTGGTCGCCGGAGCGACCAGAGGAGCGGGACGAGGGATAGCTGTGCAACTGGGCGCGGCCGGTGCGACCGTCTACGTCACAGGGCGAACCAGCGGGTCCAGTCGATCGGAAATGGACCGGCCGGAGACGATCGAACAGACCGCGACTCTCGTGGATGAGGCCGGCGGCCACGGGATCGCCGTCCAGGTTGACCATCTGGTGCCCGACGAAGTGCGCGCGCTACTGACTCGCATCGAAAGCGAACAGGGCAGCCTGCACATTCTCGTGAACAACATCTGGGGAGCCACCAAGATGGAGTGGAACAAATCGGTGTGGGAATCCGGTCTGGATACTGGGTTGCGCACCCTGCGCCTGGCCGTGGATGCGCACGCCATCACCAGCCACTTCGCGACAACTGGCTATCGCTGATCCCTCTACGGCCGAGCCCGCGCCGCGGCCGACCCGCCGCGACCCACCGGGCCCGCGGGTAGACTCGACGGCACCAGGCCCCGGGTACCCCAGCCTGCCCACGCAACCGCGCTACCCGCCAGGAGGCCCAGCCGTGCTCGCGAACGTGAACGGCATCCCAGTGCACTTCGCCCAACACGCCGGCGGCACGCCCGTCCTCGCGCTGCACGGCAGCGGCGTCGACCACCGCGAGATCATGGGCGCCCTGGAGCCGCTGTTTGCCGACCGGCCCGGGTACCGGCGCATCTACCCCGACCTGCCCGGCATGGGCCGCACCCCCGCACCCGAGACCATCGACAGCACCGACGCCGTCCTCGACACGCTGCTCGGGCTGGTCGACGCCGTCATCGGCGAGGAGGCGTTCCTGGTGGTTGGCCACTCCTACGGCGGCTACCTGGCCCGGGCGATCGCCAACCGGCGTCCGCGCCAGGTCGCCGGACTGGCGCTCCTCTGCTCCCTACTCGGCGAGCAGGGACGCGAGGACGAGCGCCCTGAGCACGTGGTCCTGCACGCCGCCGACGACCTGGACCTGGATGGCGCCCTGGAGCCCGCGATGGCCGCCGAATTCCGCGACTACCTGGTCGTGCACACGCCGGCGACGCTGCGGCGCTTCCAGGAGATGGTGGTGCCGGGCGTGGAGCTTGCCGACCGGGTCGCGCTGGAGCGGATCTTTGCGCGGTGGCGGTTGCGCACGGCGCCCGAGCAGGCACCGGCGTACGCCAACCCGACGCTGATCCTGGCCGGCCGCCAGGACGCCACCGTCGGCTACGCTGGGGTCTGGCGCCTGCTCGAGCACTACCCGCGCGCCACCTTCGCCGTGCTGGACCGCGCCGGCCACGGGCTCCCGCACGAGCAGATCGGGCTGCTTACCGCCCTGCTGGCGGAATGGCTGGACCGCGTCCGCGAGCATCGCGCCGCCACGGCCGCCGCGAATGACGCAGTTAGGTGACGCGGCTCGGCCGAGGCCGGCTGCGAGGTCGAGGCACAGTACGGTGGCTGGTTGCGGGGACTACCGTAGGCCGAGCATTCGAAGGTGGTCCGGGTCGACTGCCAGCCCGACCACGACGGCCACGCCGAACAGCACCGCAAGGGTGAGGCCGATGCGCCGCGGCGTGAAGCGCTGGATGGCGATCGGCCTGGGCGGCTCGGGCAGCAAATGGAGGAACTCGGCGTGCAGGTCCCGGCCCTGGGCGCGCAGCATCCGGCGCAGCTGCGAGGGCATGGCCAGGCCGCGGGTGGCCGCGAACGCCTCGCTGACCTCCCCGACGGAGAAGTGGCGCAGGGCTCGCTGGTAGACGTGTCTGGGCTCGCTGCGCAGGGCCAGGACCAGCAGCATGTTGGCCAGGTCGACCCCTTGGCGCCAGGGGCTTGGGCGCACCTCGGTGAAGAACACGTCAATCAGGTACAGCCTGCCGTCGCGCACCAGCAGATTGGCCGGCTTGATATCGCGGTGGGCCAGGCCCGCCTCCCAGAGCCTGCGGATGATCACCATGCCCTGGTCGATGATCGCGTCGTCCACCTCCGCCTGGCTGATCTCGCTGGCGCCGTCGAGGAACTCGGTGACTACCAGGTACTCGCGCTCCGGGGTCAGTTCGACGACGCCGTAGGGCTCGGCGCTGGGCACGCCGGCACGCTGCATCAGCGCCAGCGCATAGTCCTCCTGCTGCACGAACCGCCGCACGGTGTTGAACGGCTTTTCGTCCTCCAGCCGGCCGTACAGCAGGGCGCGGCCGAGCTTGTAGGAGCGGTCGGCTCGCAGGTGACTTTTGGCGTACAGCTTGGCGAACAGCCACGCGTCGTGGTCGCCCTTGAGCTTGATGCGCAGCGGAGTCGACCCGGCCGAGCCCTCCAAGCCGAACGGCTGGACGTCGTCCACGATGACGCCGAGCTGGTCTTGCAGGGCGTGGCGGATCGCCTCGCCGCGGCGTCCCCCGACGTCCAGGTGGGCACTGCGACCGCGGCGATAGGTCACCGGGAACACCTCGTCCGGGCAGAACAGCCGGAAGGCGACGAGCGGGATCGTGACCCCGATGATGCTGGCGACCAGGACCCCGGTCGGTGTGTCCACGGCAAGATACATGCGGGCCACGGCGAGCACCGTAATGATCCCGACGACCACCTTCTTGCCTACCTGCCGCGTCCGACCCTGCGGGATGAGGGCGTACAGGATGCTGACGAGTCGGCCCGACAGCACCGCAACCGGCAGCAGTGGATAGGCCGACGGCCCGGCTGGACCGAGCATCGCGACCCCGGCCGGTCGCAGCGGGGAGGCCTCCTCGAGGATGCCCTCGGCGAGGTAGGTGGCCAGCCCGTGGACGAGTACGGCTGCGCCAAGAAACACGAACAGGTGCCGGAACCGGCGGGTCGCGAGCAGCACCAGGATAGTCGCCCACCCGAGCGCGGCGATCACCCAGCGGGAGCCGAGCCCGGCGACAACGAGCATCACCCTGGTGAGGGCCGGTGTGCGCAAGCGAGCAAGCTCTTCGAGGACCCACTGGTCGAGGGGGAGGAGCGCCCCCCCGGTGTTGGCGGCGCCCAAGGCGATCGCCCACACGAAAATCGCCAGGATGCCAACGCCGAGCCACCACCAGCCGGTCGTGCCGAGCCGACGCGGCAGCGGCGGTGGCTCCCCCGCAGGCCGCCGGCGCCACTGCCCCCGGACGACCCCGACGCTGCCCGGGCCCGTCCCGGCGCGCCCGGGGACGCGGGGACGGGATGCGGATCCTGGTTCCATGCTGCTCCTGCCCTGCGGCCCGATCGGTCGCTAGCCTACCAACCACAGCGCAGCCCGGATACGCGCCCCGAGGAATGGGTTGGGGGGTCTCCTCGCCGCTGTGCGGGGAGCCGTCCAGGCCCCGCTACAGGGCCGTCCCCAATCCGAGTATCGACGCCAACTCGACAGTCTCAGCGTCCGTCAGGTCTTGCATCGCGCGGGACAGCACGTACCCGAGACTCATCGCATAGGAATACCGCACCACGATACGGTGACTGGGCGACCGCTCCACGGAGACAGGCCGTAGGTGCGGAGAACAGACAAGCGCGAACTTCACGACTCCTCACCTTCACTAGCTTCCGGACGGAGTACCGCGTGCAGCGCCTCCAGCGTTACGGGAGCGAACGACTCCTGCGCCCAGTCGAGCACGTGATGTGCGGTCGTGGTGACCTCGAAATCGGGAACCCATTCAACCTTCGGAGCCGACCCGTCGTCCTTGGTTGCGACGGAAGGAGTGCCCGTGCGTTGGAAGAGACGCTTCGAGGGGTTGGACACCCTCGTCATTGAACGCGGCAGTGCCCTGCTCGCGACGGCGATACTGCTCACCGGCAGTCGCGCCGCCGGAGAGGATCTGCTGCAGGCGGCGCTGGAGCGACTGATGCGCCACTGGAGCCGGGTCGGCGGCGACAGGGAGGCGTATCTGCGCCGCACGCTGTACCACCTCGCGGTCGACCAGTGGCGAAGCCGCAAGCGGCGACCGGAGGTCCTGGCCAAGGTGGAGCCGCCAGGCCAGCCTGACGGTACCGATGTACTGCACCTGCGGCAGGCACTCATCCAGGCGCTGGCCATGCTGCCGCCGCGGCAGCGGGCGGTGCTGGTGCTGCGCTACTGGGAGCAGTTCAGCGAGGCGGAGGCCGCCGAGATGCTCGGGTGCTCCATCGGCACCATCAAGTCCACCGCCTCGCGGGGGCTGTCCCGCCTGCGTGAGGTCACGGCTGCCTGGGCGGTTGAAGGCGCCCGGGCCTGGAACGGAGCGGAAAATGACCGGTGACATCGAAGACCAGTTGATCCAAGGAATGCGCCAGGAGGTCGCCGGCGTCGCGCTCACCACCGATATCCTCGGCGTGGCGCGACGCCACCGGCGGCGTGCCGCCGTGCGGCGCATCACGTACGCGGCCGGTGTGGTCGGCCTGGCCGGGGCGCTGGCCGTCGCCGTGTCGGTCGGCGGCGCCGGGCACCCGGCGCCGGGCACTCGCCAACCCCCTGTGGCGAGCGCCGATCCGGCGAACCCGCGGCTGAACATGCGGCTGGCCTCCGCGGTCGCGGCCACTGAGAACATCAGCTACAAGGTGAAGGTCACGGCTGGGAGCAAGACCGATCCCGGCAGCTGGGGGACCACGGAGGGCGCCTTCGATCCGGCGGCGGCCACCGGCTACCTGAACTCGTCGCAACCGGATGGTGGGGCTGTCTATTATCAGCGGCTGGTCAACGGTGTGCTGTTCGTCGGTTCCTCGGGTTCCAAGAGGTGGAAGCAGGAACCGAGCAACGGCAGGCTCGAGTATGTGGGTGCGCTCGGTGGGGCCGTGGGTTCCTCGGCAGACCCGAACCAGTTGTTCCAGGCGCTGCGGGAGCTTAACGCCACGATCACCCAGACCGGTGCCCGCACGTACCACTTCGAGAGCGTCCGGCCGTATGACGACCAGTACGCGACCGGAAGCGCCATTCTCGTTGGCGACGTGACGCTCGATACCGACAAGCGGATCGCGAAGGTCACGTACGAGTCGACAAATAAGGGGCAAATGAAACCAGGGGTGAAGGGCGGTGTGGCCTACACCTCCACCGACGTGGTGACCATGGAGCTGTCCGGTTATGGCACGCCGGTGAAGGTCGAACGGCCAACCGACGTGGTCGTCGCCCGGTAGGCGCGGAGAAGCCAGGAGGGACGCCTACCGCGATGCGTCCGCCTGCTCGCCTTGGCCGGGGGTGTCGGCCGGCTCCAGCCGGAAGACGGGGTACCGGCGGGCCAGCCGGTCGACCTCGGCCGGTGTCAGGTTCGCGGTGTCCGCCCTGAGTGCGGTTCGGGCGCGGAGCCGGTAGGCCGGGTGCTGGCAGTACCAGGTGAGGAAGGCCGCCTTCTCCTCGGCCCAGATCTCGCGGGCGGCGACTGGCTCGACGCTGGTCCCCACCAACAGTTGCGCCGCGCCGGCCGCGCGCAGGTTGCGGACCCACTGCGCCTCACCGAGCATCGACAGGATGTAGCGCTGGCCATCCCAGGTCGCGATCCGCACGGGGACGTCGTAGGAGCGCCCGCTGCGGCGGCCCCGCACGCGCAGGACGCGCATGACGTCCTGGCCGCCGCGGCCGCGGCGGCCGAGACCGGCGCGGAGCACCAGGGTGCGGAACAGGGGGTTGACGAGCCTGACGCGCACCCACGTGGGGCGGCGGTAGTAGCGATCGGTCATGGTCATGGCCTTTGGTTGGGGGCGGGCAGGCCGTCGGCGAGTTGCCCGAGCGCCTGGCTGACCACCCCGTGCAGCGGGATGGCCGGATCGGCGTCCAGCCAGTGGTCCAGCGCGGCCCGGACCGCGCTGATGAGCGCGGCGGCGGCCAGCCGCGGGTACAGGTCACGCTGGGGGCTGGTGCCGGTCCGGCGGGCGATCTCCTCGGCCCACATGGCCTGCACCAAGGCGTCGGACCGCAATTGCTCGATCCGCAGCGCCGGCGTCGCCTTGATCAGGCGCGCCTTGGTCACCCACGCCCGGTCGGGTTCGCCCTCGCTCGTGAGCGGCTCGGTCAGCACGTGCCGCAGCGCCGTCCACAGGGGCTCACCTTCCGGTCGGGCCCGCAGGGCGTCGCGCATCCGTGCGGCGCGGTCGGTGCCTTCGGCGACGATCGCGGCTTCTTTGCTGGGGAAGTAATTGTTGAAGGTGCGGGGCGCTACGCCCGCTGCGGCGGCGATGTCCTCGACCAGGACGTTCTCGGGGCCGCGTTCGATGGCCAGGCGCAGGGCGGCGGTGCTCAGGGCCGTCCGGGTCGCCAGCTTCTTGCGTTCTCGCAGGTTCAGCGCCTGGGTGTGGTCGGTGCTCATGCCGACCAGCGTACAGGAACTTGCGCGGCACGCAAGTTTGCGGTCCGCGCACATAGGCAGGATCGTGGCCGCCGCCGCAAGGACGTCGCGCTCATGGGCGCCGCTGTCTGAGCTGTGCGTCAGCCAGAGGCTATGGCTAACGGGTCAGCATGTCCTCTGACCTTCGCAGCGCGGGCGTGAGGACCTGGTCCTGGTTGGTCAGGATGACGACGGTGTAGCCGCGGTCGGGGTAGATGTCGAGCTGGCCTTCATATCCTGGACTGCCGCCGTTGTGGCCGACGATCCGCACGCCATTGATCCTCCTGTCACCGAAGCCGTAGGCGTACCTGTCCTCGCCGGGGCCGGGGCGGTTGGTGTCCACCTTGCCGGTGAGGACGGTGTCGGTGAGCGCTGGGCTGAGGAACTTGTGGCGGGTCAGGGCCTGGGCGAACTCGAGCATGTCGCCGACCGTGGAATAGGCCCCGCCGGAGGGGTTGCCGATCCGCACCTCGTCGTTGTCGCGCAGGGTTCCAGACCGTGCGGCCGAGCCCTGCCCGGGTCCGGATGGCCCGGAAGGCAAGGGTTGTCCGTCCTCGCCGACCAGCATGTACCCGTGTGCCATGCCCGGGATTTCGCTGGGCTTGTAGACGCGGATGTCGGTGTCGGTCATGCCGGCGGGCTTGAAGATGTGCTCGCGCACATAGTCCGCGTAGCGCTGCCCGGTGACGCGTTCGATGACCGCTCCGAGGACGATGAAGCCGTCGTTGCTGTAGTTGAACTGCGAGCCGGGTTCGAACTGGAGCGGTTCCTTGACGATCCGCTCCATCAGGCCTGCGAGCGTGTGGGGCGGTTCGGGGCGGTCTGGTCGCCGCATGAGTGCCGCGTCGTCCATGCCGGAGGTGTGGGTGAGCAGGTGGTGGATGGTGACCTTGCCGGCGACCTCGGGTGGGAATCCGGAAACGTAGTTGCCGATCTTGTCGTCGAACGAGAGCTTGCCCCGCTCGACGAGCTGGGCGATGGCGACCCCGGTGAACATCTTGCCCATCGAGGCGATATCGAACTTGGTCTGCGCGGTGTTGGCGATCCCCCGTTGCCGGTCCGCCATGCCATAGCCCTGTCGCAGCAGGGGCTTACCATGCCTCACCGCCAGGACCGCTCCGGAGAACTCTCCGGCGGCGGCACGCTGCTTCAGATATTCGGCGAAGCCTCGCCAATCCTCGGCCGGCACCGGCTTCCCAGCCGATACGGCAGCCATATCGGGCTGTGGCGCCTTGCCTCCACAAGCGGCGATAATCGCGGGAATCAGCAGCATTCCACCCACGAATGACCTGCGACGAATGACCATGCTTCGTTTCCTTTACGTGGTGGCGTCGAAAAGGACCGTAGGTTATCGTGATGGCATGATGCAACTGTTCAACCGATCAGTTGATCGGAGCCGGAGTGCTGGGCCATGACCATGCGTTTGCGGCTGGGTGACCTGGGCGTTGAGTCGGTGGCCTTCGGCTGCTCACCGGCGCACGAAGCGCTGCGCAGCCTGCACGTGCTCACCGACGTCAAGCATCACCCGCTGCATATTTCGTGGACGCTGCGAACACGTACCCGCATGGCCTCCCAGGTCAAAGACGAAACCGAAAAGTTCGCTTTCTGGTACCTGGACAGGCCGCTGGTGTTCCGGGAAATGTGGCCCCAGGCCGATGTCGCGTCCTGGGCCGACGAGCTATCCGCGCTGCACGAGGCGCCCATCAAACATTTCGCGGAGCAGCTGATCCACGGCGCCTTGATGCACAACAGGCCCGGACCTCGAGTCCCTCTGGACGTGTTTCTCCAGAGCCCAGATCTGCAGCAACAGGCGCTGGCGCAGATCGAAGCCCGCCATCCCGCGTCGCTGCCCGTCATGCGCGAGCTGATCGCCGACCCCGAGCACAGCCGCGAGCGTTTCGCCGAGTTCCTGTCGTCCTACTGGCAGGCCTGCATCGCCCCGGACTGGCCAGACCTGGAGGCGCATCTGCGCGACGACATCGCCCGCCGTGGCCGGGCCATGTCCCGGCGCGGCCTGCTCCGGATGCTGGAGGAGCTCTCGCCCCACGTCCGGGTCGACCACAGCACCGACGACGTGGTGATCCGGCCGCCGGGACGGCGAAAGGACGCCGACCAGATCGACCTCACCCTGACCGAACACGACCAGCTACTGCTCGTGCCCTCCCACTTCGTCTGGCCAGAGCTGACCGCCGTGGCCCAAAAGGACTTGGAGGATGGCCGGGAGCACCTGACCGTGCTGATCGTCTATGCCCTGGCCGAGATGCAGCGGGAAGGACGGGCTCCGGTACCCCCACAAGACCTGCTCAAGCTGCTGCGCTCAGCAGGCGACCCGACGCGGCTGCAAGTCCTGCGGCTGCTTGCCCAACAGCCGCGCTCAACCCGCGAGATCGCCGGGCTGACCGGGCTCACCGAAGCCGCGATCTCCAAACACCTGAAACTCTTGCAAGACGCCGGCTGGGTCACGCCGGAACGGCGCAGCTACTACGTCTACTACCGGCTGGTGCGTGAGTCACTCACCGATCTGTCACACGGGCTCGAACAGATGCTGGGATGAGGCAGGTGACTGCTTCAGGTCGGCATCACCCGAGAGACCTCAGGGTGCCGCCGGGCCGTCGCGGAGCACGCCGCGCACCTCGTCCAGCGAGACTGCTTCCGGCGAGAACTCCGCCATCCACCAGGTCGCGCCCGCCTTGGCGTAGGGCGCTGGGTCAGCGCCGGGTGGCAGGGCGACGGCGATGTCGTACGGCGCTGTCGTGTGCTGGCGGAGGTCGGTGATGGTGGCGACGATTTCGGCCAGCTGATCCGGGTGTTCGAGGTTGACCGGGAAGAAGCCGTCGTGCCCGGCGGCCCGGCGCAGCGGTTTGACGTTTCCGGGGAATCCCGCGGCCCACACCGGCACCCCGGGCTGCTGCGCCGGTCGGGGGAGGAACTGGATGCCGTCGACGGTGTAGTGCTCGCCGCGGTGGTGCACCGGCTCACCGGACCAGGCGGCGGTGAGGATCTCGAGTGCCTCGTCGAGCATCTGGCCTCGCAGCCGGTCATCGAGTTGCTCGCCGGTCTTGGACAGCTCGCTGCCGAAGCGGTCGCTGCCGAGGCCGACGCCGAGGGTGAGGCGGCCACCGCTGAGCCTGTCCAGCGTCGTGGTTTCCCTGGCGACCTTGGCCGGCCGGCGGCGGGCAAGGGGCGTGACCATGGGGCCGAGCCGCAGGTGTTGGGTGGCGGTGGCGATCGCCGCCAGCGTGATCCACGGGTCGGCCACCTGCCGGACCGGCGCCCGCCAGCGCAGGTGGTCCCACACGAAGAACCCGTGCCAGCCGGCCTGCTCCGCCTCGGCGGCCAGACGCACGATCACCGCCGGGTCGGCAAGACCGTCGAAGATCGGCAGCCAGAGGGCCGAGCGCATACCGGTACGGTCGGTGTGCGCACGCGCTGGCGTGCTGTGCTGCTGTCGTGCCATGTCGGCCTCCTGACTTCCGCGGATGCGGTGGCCGAAGCCGTCCAGCGGTGGACGGACGCTCGGCGCCGACATCGTGGTCCTCCAGCCAACCGTCGACGACCGGTCTGACTGTACGGCATCCGAACCTTTCGCTCCTGCTCGCCGGCTCCACCGTCCGGCTCAGCCAGCGACACGCCAAGGTCCGGCGAGTTGGTTACCGCCGCTGATCTCCTTCTTGCTCCCCGCCTGAGCGGAGGTTGCAGGCCAACAGGCTCACGCCCGGAGCGGAATCGCCGTCGCCACAGGCCGCAGAGGGGTAGGGTCTGACCATGCGGGTCGCGGTCCTCGCCGATGTCCATGGCAACCTCCCGGCGTTGGAGGCGGTGCTCGGCGAGGTCGAGGCCGCCGGGGTCGACGCGATCGTGCTGCCCGGCGACATGACCGTCGGGCCGCTACAGGCGGAGACGCTCGACCTGCTCGGAACACTCGGCGACCGGGTCGTTTGGGTGCGCGGCAACTGCGAGCGCACCCTGGTCCAAGTCTTCGACGGCACCTACATGACGACCGGAGCCGAGCACGAGGCCGAGACCGTCTGGTGCGGCCGGCAGCTCATCCAGCAGTGGCGCGACCGGCTCGCCGTGCTGCCGCTGACCATGCGCCTCGAGGTGGACGGCCTCGGCCCGGTGCTGTTCTGCCACGCGACCGCCCGCGATGACGAGGAGATCATCCTGGTCGACAGCCCGGTGGAGTGCCGCTCATCTTGACCGTCAGGTGGCCCCAGCCGGAGTCCATGATGTGAAACGAGTAATGGTGACATAGGCGGTCTTCTTCTCGAGGTTGCCGATCACCCCGCTGGCGGAGCGCTTGACCTCCCAGACCGACGCCGCCGCGCGCGACCAGGATCAAGAACACCCCCGCTCCCACGGTGTGGGCGGCCAGGTACTCCTCAGCGATGCGGTGCTTGCGCTCCCCGCGGGCGCAGTCGATGACCAGGATCTGGTTGGTGTGGCCCAGGAGGAAGCGCTGGAGGCCCTCCGCAAGCTCAGCGAACGCCCGGACAGCGCGGGCGCCGCTCACCGGCGTGTCAACATCGGCGTGTCCGACGTCCCAGCGCAAGCGACATAGGCGGTCGGGAGGGGCCAGGAGTGGCAGCGCAGGGTGAACCGGCTTACCTGCAGGGTCGTTAGAGGACTCAGAGCGGCGCGAGCGAACAGCCCGCCGGTTGGGTCCCCGGCCGACACCCGGCCGACAGGGTGTTCGGACAATGTACGGGTCGGCCCGCGCCAGAAACCGTTCTCCCCGTAGGTGTCCTGGACTGCTGCCAGGTACAGCCAGCCCTCCCAGGTGCGCAGGTAGGTCAGGGCGGCGGCCCGGAGCACGTTGGCCGCGCCCGGCCGGAACTCGCGGCCCACGAGGTCATCGGCGGCGGCGCGGCGGTCTCGGGTCGGGCTGCCGTGGGCTCGAGGAGTGGTGGCTTGACGGCGCCATATCTAACGGTTATCTTGCCACAGATAACGGTTAGAGAGGTGCGTTGGTGCCAGACCCTGTCGAGGTGTCGGTCAAGGAGCCGTCTCACGGCTACCAGCTGCGGGTCGTGCAGGAGGTTCTGCTCGCGCTGCTGGCCAAGGAGGCGTCGCACGGCTATCAGCTGCGTGCGCGGCTTCAGCTTGCGCTTGGCCCGTTGGCCGAGGCCCTAAATGCCGGCCAGGTGTATGTGACGCTGAACCGGCTTGAGAAGGCCGGTCTGGTGACCTCGGAGCGGGTCGGCCAGGCCGATCGCCCGGACCGCAAGGTCTACGAGCTGACGGCGGCGGGGCGCGCGCGGGTCGTGGAGTGGCTGGAGGACACGAGCTGGCCGAAGCCCGCGCCGGCGGAGTTCCATCTGAAGCTGGTTGCCGCCGCGGCGGCCGGACTGGGCGATCCGGTGCGGCTTGTAGACGTGCAGCGGCAGGCGCTGTTGGTCGGGTTGGCCGCTGCGCAGCGAGCCGCGATGGCCGAGCAAGACGGTTCGGTTGCGGGCCTCCTGCTCGAGGGCGTCGTGCTCAGGCTGCAGGCGGACCTGCGCTGGCTTGAAGCCTGCGCTCAGTATTGGACCTCGACGAAGGAACGATGATGAAAACGGGCGAGTCGCTAACGACTACAGCCCCCGCCTTGCGCACGCGGGGGTTGCAGATGCAATACGGCCAGGGAGCAGGGCTGGTCCGCGCGCTCAACGGAGTCGAGCTGGAGGCGGCCGTTGGCGAGACGCTAGCCGTGATGGGCCCCAGCGGCTGCGGAAAGTCGACGCTGCTGCACCTGTTGGGTGGCCTGGAACGCCCTTCGGCCGGGGAGGTGTGGCTGGCGGGGCGCCGCATCGACCAGCTGAGCGAGAAGGCGCTGGCGCGACTGCGCCGCCACGCGATCGGCTTCGTCTTCCAGGCCTTCCACCTGATGGACGAGCTCACCGCCGCGGAGAACGTCGAGCTGCCCGCGCTGCTGGCCGGACGCTCGCCCGGCGCGGCACGCCGCCGGGCCGCGGAGCTGCTGGAACAGGTCGGACTCACCGACCGCGCCGAGCATCTGCCCGCGGCGCTCTCCGGCGGCGAGCGGCAGCGGGTCGCGATCGCCCGCGCGCTCAGCAACGAGCCGCTCGTCGTGCTCGCCGACGAACCAACCGGCAACCTCGACAGCGCCGCAACCCTCGACGTGCTCCGGCTCCTCGACAGTCTGCCCGCGGCCGGGCAGACGCTGGTGATCGTCACCCACGACTCCCGGATCGCTGCCACCGCCGACCGGCTGATCTCGATGCGCGACGGCGCCTTCGTCGAGGAGACCAGACTCACCCACGGCACCACCGGGCCGCTCGGCCAGCTCGCCGGACTGGAGGGCTGACGCGATGGGCCGCCTGCTGGTCGTCTCCCGCCTCGCCGCGCGAGACCTACGCCGGCGCCCGGCCGAAGCCGCGCTGCTCTTGATCGCGATCACGGCCGCCACCGCCACGCTCACGCTCGGGCTCGTCCTGCACGGCGTGACCGACAAGCCGTACGAGCGCACCCGGGAAGCGACCGCCGGGCCCGACGTCGTGGCGAGTGTCGCCCCGCCCGCTTTCAGCAGCCAGCCCGCCGACCTCGCCGGCATGAAAACGCTCGCGGATGCTCCCGGCGTCGTCGGCCACAGCGGTCCGTACCCGTACACGCAGGCGGTCACGAAGGCAAACGGCGTCACCGCGACAGCGTGGGCACAAGGGCGCGACACCACACGTGCCCCGGTCGACCAACCCAAGCCGACCGAGGGCAGCTGGGTACGCGACGGCGGCGCGGTGATCGAGGCCACCTTCGCCGACGCGCTCGGCATCGGCGCCGGGGATTCGATCACCCTGGACGGCCGGTCGTTCCGGGTCGCCGGTGTTGCCGTCACCGCCACGACGCCGCCCTACCCGAAGGCGTGCTTTGCCCCCTGCTGGTTCGGAGCCGCAGCCAACGCCGCCGAGCGCAACGCCGCCAATCTTCCTCCGCCCAGCGGCCCGGTGAGGTCGCAAGCCGGCTTGGCCTGGAGCGCATTCCGGGTCGGCCCGGTCGGCCTCGTCTGGGTCACCGAGGCGGATGTTCGCAGCCTTGTCCCACAGGTGGAATCGCTCGCCTACGTCGTGAACCTGAAGCTGGCCGATCCGGGCGCAGCCCCGGCGTTCGTCAACATCCACCCCGAGGAGGGCAAGGACGCACCGCGCCTGGAGACCTGGCAGGACATCCTCGAAGGGCACGACAAGGTGTTCGAGAACAAACAGGACGCCCTATTGTTCGGAAGCTCGTTGCTCAGCCTGCTCGCGCTGGCCGGCATCGCCGTGCTCGTCGGAGGCCGGATGGCCGACCAGATCCGACGCGTCGGACTGCTCAAAGCGGTCGGCGGCACACCGAGCCTGATCGCAGCCGTGCTGCTCGCGGAATACGTCGCCGTCGCCCTCCTCGGGGCAGCGGCCGGGCTGGCGGTCGGACGGTTGGCGGCACCACTGCTCACCGATCCCGGCGCCGGCCTGGTCGGCAGCGCGGGCGCGGTGCCGTTCACCCTGTCCACGGTCGGGCTGGTGACCGCGGCCGCGCTCGGGGTCTCGGCCGTTGCGACCTTCGTTCCCGCCCTCCGCGCCTCCCGCACCAGCACCGTCCTCGCGCTGGCCGACTCGGCCCGCCCACCCCGGCGCATACCTCGGCTGATCGCGCTCTCGGCGCGGCTGCCCGTCCCGCTGCTGCTCGGGTTGCGGATCGCCGCCCGGCGGCCGCGCCGCACCCTGCTAGGCGTGGCCAGTATCGCGATCGCGGTCAGCGGGATCGTCGCCGCGCTGGCCGCCACTGCTCACTTCGACACGGAGAAAGCCCCGGGCGCCGATCCTCGCGGCGTGGTGGGCCAGGTTCTGCTGCTGATCACGCTCATGCTGGTCGCCCAGGCGGCCGTCAACGCGATCTTCATCACCTGGGCGACCGCGCTCGACGCCAGGCGCTCCTCGGCGCTGGCCCGCGCGCTCGGCACGACCCCGGATCAGCTCAGCACAGGACTGTCCGCGGCGCAGGCGCTCCCCGCGCTCGTCGGCGCCATCCTGGGCCTCGCCGGGGGAATCGCACTGGCCGAGGCCCTCGACGACGATCCTGTGACCATCCCGCCGACCTGGCAGCTGCTCGCCGTGGTCCTGGGGTGCGTCGTCGTGATTACCGCACTCACCGCCATACCAGCCCGCATCAGCGCCCGCCGCCCCGCGGGGCAGATCCTGCAAACCGAGCTCACCTGATGGTCCGGAGACTGATCGTGTACCTGCTGAGCAGGCACACACCGTTCCGAAGCGCCAGCGCGTCTCGATGAGCTCGGCCTTGGCAAGACCGAACGCCCGCGACGGCGCGACCTCGAACACGACAGCGGTATGCCCGCCTCGTGGGCAAACCCGCGGTCGCGGACGTCGTGGAGTTCCCTCGTTTCCCGGACTCCTCATCGCTTGCGTCGCACAGCGCGGCGCGAGCCGAAAGGATAGTGTCGGTGCCGACGAGAGGGCGCTGTACCCGGAGCAGTTCCGCCGTGAGCGGTCGAACTCGTGCGCTCCGGCCGGTCGATCCGCGACGTGTCGAGAGCCTGGGGTGGAGTGGGCCCTTGGCCGCGAGCACGCTGAACAATGCGCGGCCGGCAGGATCTTGCGAGAGTAGTGGCGCTGGAGCTCGCATCGTGACGGGTACTCTTGCCCGCGTGTCAATGGCGATTGAGGTTTCCCGTGACCGCTGACACCCGCGACGACGACCGCACGCCTGGGAGCGCGCTGGATCAATCGGGTTGACCCGGAGGTGCGGTGGCTAACCCTATCGGATTCCTGTGGGCGCGACAGGTATCGAACCTGTGACCTCTGCCGTGTGAATTGTTCGAGGCTGGCTGCCCTGCCTTCTCAAACCCGCCTGCCGCTGCTTCCTTGCCTGGTCACGGGCGGTGCCCGATGCAGCCCGCTCCCCCACTACCGGCAGCGTTCGGCAGTGAATGACTGGAAAACTGCTGGATCATCAGTACCCGCTACGGGCGCCTGCCGCTGGAGCATTCAGCAGCCGCGTCAGCCGACCGACCGCGCTGCCGGGCGTGTTGGGGCTGCTGCAAGCCCGCAGCTATTGGGCCCTCGCACTCCCCCATGCCGCCGGGTCGCCGCTGTTCCACGCCGCGGAGGGGGCCAGGGAAGCTGCCTCAGCCCGCTCACAATAGTCGTAGTTGTGTTCTGCGAGGTTTGCCACCTGGCTCGATATCTCCCGTCCCGTCGGTGACCTGCGCGTTCGTCTCTCAGCGATTGCCAGCCTCTGCCGAGGTTCGCCGACCTCGCACGGCCTGACGACGGCCTGGACCTGGTCCCGAAGCCGGACGAGCCTGGGCGGCTCTGCCGAGCGGGCGCCGGTCCCGCTGTGCGGCAAACCGGGCTATGCAGCACTAGACCGCAGGCACGCGAAAACAACCCAATCGGGCTATGGCGGGCAGTTAAGCCGGTCTACATAATTCTCTTGTTCGTACTGCACCCAGCCGGGTGACCGGCAGCATCGTCACTGCCGCACATCCCCTGTTGAGGCCGGACGAACACCCGGTCCAGTCTGGCCCCAGCACAGCATCGGGGCCGCCCGCACGAAAGGGATGCGCCGTGGCAGCCCAGCGCAGCGGCAACACCGCAACCGACACTGCCCCCTACCTCCACACCGCCGAGGTGGCCGACATCCTGCACGTATCACCCAAGACCGTGGCCCGCTGGGCCAAGGAGGGCAAGCTGCCGTTCCTGAAGACGCTTGGGGGGCACCGCCGCTACCCGGCTACCAAGATCAACGAGCTGGCCGACCAGCTGCAGGTGCGGCCGACGGCCTAACTAAGCCGCCGTAGGCACGGCGTGCAGCGAGGTGCGTCGCTCGACGCCGAGCGCGTTGGAGACCAAGAATAGCTCGCCGTGTGCGGCGGGCGGGGATGTATCCGGGCGACGACCAGAGCGCCGGCAGGCGGCGCGGCGGCAAGGCCCGCTCAGGCAGCCCGCGGCTGCGCCAAGCCCTGGTCGAGGCGGCGCAGGCGGCCGGGCGGACCAACGACACCTAGCCGGAGCCTAGCGCGAGTTTCCGGCTTTGGTGACTGATCGGTGCGGAATGCGTTGTGGTGTTTGGCTTTCAGCCCTGGATGGTGTAGTACCCACATATGGCATCGATTGTGGGGAAGCGTCGGGGGAAGCGGACCTACTACTAGAAAGCGCCGGGATAAGCCGGCATCGAGGAGGGAATGAGAGAGTCCTACACCGAAGGAGTAGCGACCCACGGTGGCCGCGAGCCGTGCGTCGACGACCCGCAAGGGCGTGGCGAAGCGTCGGTAGCGGTACG
>WNFU01003016.1_pt1 | contig 22507 bp, 23 predicted proteins | sample 5400121 | NCBI WGS metagenome assembly WNFU01 (sample SAMN13153360, study PRJNA577476) | soil metagenome | isolation source: 100 cm soil or saprolite under grassland replicate 1 | place: USA:California | collected 2016-06-15
TGCGGCCCGCCAAAGAGTCGACATAGCGGCTGCAATGAGTCTGCACGGAAACTGCTGCCTGAGCGCTTCGCCTGGTTCTTGTCAGATCGCAACTTAGCGAAGAATTGTGCGGGACTGGCGAGGCGCAGACCGCCGACCGGTAAGCGTCCGGGTCTCGCACGTGGCTTCAGGTCTTGACAGACTCTGCGGGTTGCCAGTTCCACGGCAGCAGCTCATCGAGTCGATTGACAAGATGTCCATCGACCATGCGCTCGAGCACATCGCGCAGGTAGGCGTAGGGTTCGACGTCATTCATTTTGGCGGTTTCAATCAACGAACACAGCGTCGCCCAGCGCGCTCCACCACCATCCGATCCGGCGAACAAATGATTTTTACGACCCAATGCAACGGGCCTGATCGCGCGCTCAACCGGATTGGTGTCGAGCTCGATACGACCGTCATGCAGGAACCGCGTGAGGCCGTCCCAGCGCACCAGCGCGTAGCGAATCGCGTCGGCGAGCTTGCCGCGGCGAGGCCCGCGGCTGAGTTGCTGCTCGAACCAGACCTTCAGCTTTTCGACAAGCGGCTTGGAGAACGTCCGCCGCTCGGCCAAGCGAAGCGCCGGCGACTGGCCGCGGATGCGCTCTTCGATCGCATAGAGTTCGCCGATCCGCCGCAGCGCCTCAGCCGCGACAGGCGAGCCACTTGCCTCGAAGAATTCGTAGAAGTAGCGACGCGTATGCGCCCAACAGGCGGCCAGGACGACATTGCCGCGTGCCTGCAACCGCTCGAAGCCGGCGTAGCCATCGACGTGGAGAACCCCGGAGAAGTGTTCCAGATGCGCCGCCGGCCGCTCGCTCTTGCGATCAGGCGCGAACACGAAGATGGCTGCCGGCGGCGTTGGTCCGCCCCACGGCCTTTGGTCGCGCGCGTACACCCAAAGCCGTCCCGTCTTGGTGCGACCGCGGCCGGGATCGAGCACCGGGATCGGCGTGTCGTCGGCAAACAGGTGATCCGATGCAAAGACGTTCGCGCAGAGCCTTTCGTGCAGCGCGTCGAGCCACCAGCATGCGCCGCCAACCCATCCGGCCAGCGTCGAGCGATCGAGCTCAACGCCGTGGCGCGCGAAGATTTGCGATTGTCGATACAGCGGCGTGTGATCGCAATATTTGCTGACCAGGACCTGCGCGAGCAGCGCCGGCGTCGCCAAGCCACCTGCGATCGGACGCTCCGGCGCCGGCGCCTGGTGCACGGTCCCACAGGCCCGGCAGCCATATTTGGGGCGGCGAATCCGGATGACACGGAGCCGCGCGGGCACCCAGTCCAGCATCTCGCTGACGCTCTCGCCGATGCTATGCAGTGTGCCGCCACAGCACGGACAGGCGTCCGCCGCAGCGTCGAGCACGACGTCTTCGCGTGGGAGGTTATTGGGCAGTGGCTTGCGCCTGGGCTTGGCGTCCTTTGGTTTGGCCTCGGGCTTTGGTTGTGCCTCGGCATGCGCAAGGTCGCTCTCGACGTCCTCCAATCCAAGCGCGAGCTGGTCGGCATCAAGACGTTCGGAGCGACGCCCATACTGCGCCCGTTGAAGCTGCCGGATGATCAGCTGGAGCCTTTCGATCTCGCCGTCGCGCCGCTCAACGACAGCGGCCATGTCGCGCACGAGACGATGCAGCAGCGTCGTATCGGAAGGAAGATTGTCGAGATCAAGCTGCATGACGAATCGTACTCGAACACGCTGATTCGATCCAGCAACTTCGCTATATTCCATGCGGGTTTCTGCACTTTTTCAGCCCGCAAGCGCGGGCTTCCAGGTGCGCTGCGGAGCGCGCCAATCGATGCCTTCAATCAGCATCGCGAGCTGTGCCGGTGTGAGTGTCACCGTGCCGCCCGTCTCGCACAGCGAAGGCCAGACGAAGCGGCCGTGCTGCAGCCGCTTGTGGAACAGACACAGCCCGTTCCCATCCCAGAACAGGATCTTCATGGTGTCGGCCTTCTTGCCGCGGAACGCGAAGAGATGACCCGAGAACGGGTCCTTCTTGAGCACCTCCTGCACCAGGACTGCGAGGCTGTCGAAGCCCTTTCGCATGTCCGTGCGGCCGAGCGCCAAATGGATCTTCACGCCCGAGGGTATGATCAGCATCGCGCCTTCTCCTCTCGCTCCGCGACGTACCGTCGAACGGCCTCGGGGTCGCTCCCGGCGGGTGCGAACACGCGTCGGCCGTCGGCAAGTTCAACTGCGATCGCGCCGGGCGGAATCGGCAACATCTCTTGCAGGATCGCGACCCCCGGACCTGCATCACGCGTGCCACGGCGCTGCTCATCGGCGATCCGCACCGCAGCCAAGTTGGCCGGCTTGCCCCTGCCCAAGCCGAGCTCGGCGCGCCATCGGAACACCACGCTAGCGACGATCCCGTGCGTGCGGGCAACCTGCGACACTGTTGCACCGGGCTGCTCGGTCTCGAGCACGATCGTCCGCTTCTCGGCGTCGGTGAAGCTGCGGCGACGCTTGTGGGCGAATGGGGGCGGATCAGCTGCCGGCGCCGTTGTCAAGATGTTCTCGACCGGCGGCTCCTTAGCATTATCGCTAGCACTAGTGCTTATTGGCGGGCGGACACTCGGATGAAGGCGCGCACGCCAATCGATTTGCAGCGGATCGGCGTCGAGCCGCGCGCGCCACGTGCGCAGGCTGTAGACCGAGATGTGGTGGGCTGCGGCGTAATCCTTGGCACTCACGCCACTCCAGTTCAGCGCCTCGACATGCATCGCCCAGAACGCCTGGACGGCCTTGTTGCGGTTGTCCGTCGACACCGGCTCGCGCGTGCGCGTGCGCCGCTTGCGTGCTGCCTCACGCGCAGATTCCAGCAGATTCAGCGCATTGAGCCAGCGGTCGAAGGTGCTCTTGTTCAGCCGATGGAGCCGACAATATTCGGTGCGAGTGACACCGCTCCGACGCCATGCCTCCAGGTGAGTCGCCCACCAGGCCCGTCGTGCTTTGTGCTCGAAGTATCTTGCCCCCACCGGAGATCCTCCCATGCGCGAAGGAACCCGATATGGTTCGCCAGTGCACCACCGAACAGATGTGCGAGACCCGGACGCTTACGCCGACCGAGCGATGGCAAGATAAAAGGGCGCGAGGTGCGCGGCGGTCGGGTGGCTGAGGAACGCAGGCACATCAAGCACTTCACACGAGGTGCGAAATAACGCGACAGCCTGCCGATTCGTCCAACCCATTGAGTCAGCGCCAGTTCAGGCACCTCGAGGCAGATGTCACGCGCTGACGCCGAAGCTCACACGGCTTCCGTTGCGACCGCCGTGTAGGTCCTGGCGTAGCACCGCGCGCACATCGGCCATTCTTTTGGCGGAAGTCCCGTGCGACAGTTCGCGCATGACGCGCACACGCACATCCAGAGTCCACGACCGCACAAGCGACGAGCCACTTGATGTGTACGACTATGCACGTCCGCGCGCACGTCGCTCGCGCCGCCCGATGCCGGACGACTCGACCAGCTGGACCGTGACCGACGATTGGCCCGAGGACGTGCCGGTGACCGAGGCCGAGATCGAGGTCTTCGAAGCCTGGTTCGGTGACCTGTTCGACGAGTTGTTCTCGACGCGCCACTGAGGGGAGATCACCATGACCGCTCCGGTTCGTGCCGCCCTTTACCTCCGGGTCTCGACCGGCCGGCAGGCGGACAACGACCTCTCCATCCCGGACCAGCGCCGCCAGGCCAGGGCCTATTGCGCGTCCCGCGGCTGGGAGATTGTCGCCGACTACGTCGAGCCCGGCGTCTCCGCGACCGATGACCGTCGGCCAGAATTCCAGCGGATGATCGATGCGGCGACGACCAAGCCACCGGCGTTTGACGTGATCGTCGTGCACAGCTTCAGCCGGTTCTTCCGTGACCAGTTCCAGCTCGAGTTCTATGTCCGCCGCCTCGCCAAGAGCGGCGTACGGCTGGTGTCGATCACCCAGGAGCTCGGCGACGACCCGATGAGCAACATGATCCGGCAGATCATGGCCTTGTTCGACGAGTACCAGTCCAAGGAGAACGCCAAGCACACCCTGCGGGCCATGAACGAGAACGCCCGTCAGGGTTTTTGGAACGGCTCCCGGCCGCCGATCGGTTACCGCATCGTGGAAGCCGCCGAGCAGCGCGGCCATCGCACCAAGAAGATCTTGGAGATCGACCCCATTCAGGCCGAGACAGTGCGGCTGATCTTCCGCCTGGCACGCGAGGGCGACGGCAGCTCGGGGCCGATGGGCGTCAAGTCGATCACCAAGCATCTGAACGCCGCCGGCGTCCGCACTCGCGACGGCGGACGGTGGGGCCTCGCGGCCGTGCACGACGTGCTCACCCGTACGACCTATATCGGCCGCCACCGGTTCAACACCAGGTTCTGGAAGACGCGCGAGCGGAAGCCCGAGGCCGAGGTGGTCGAGATGACCGTGCCGCCGATCATCGACACGGCCGAGTTCGAGGCCGTGCAGGCTCTCCTCAAGACGCGCAGCCCGGCGCTGACGGCGCCGCGCATCGTGAGCGGTCCAACACTGCTCACGGGCATCTGCTTTTGTGCCGGCTGCGGCATGGCCATGACGTTGCGGACCGGGAAGGGAGGGCGCTACCGGTATTACACCTGCTCCACCAAGGTCCGCCAGGGCGAAACCGGTTGCCTTGGTCGCACTTTGCCGATGGATAGGCTCGACCGCGTTGTGGCCGATCACATCGAGCAGCGCCTGCTGCAACCCAAGCGTCTCGAGCAAATCTTGTCGTCCGTGCTCGACCGCCGCGAGGAGCGCGCGGAACGCCGATCGGCGCATATCGCCGAATTGCGCAAGCGTGTGTCCGAAGCCGACGCCAAGCTCAAGCGGCTCTACGACGCCATCGAGAACGGTATCACCGATCTCTCCGATCCGATGCTGAAGGACCGAATTGCCGAGCTCAAGGCGATCCGCGACCAGGCCCGCGCTGACGCAGAGCGGGCCGAGGACGCGATCGAACGGCTGGGGCCGAGCATCACGCCGCAGGCACTCACGACGTTTGCCAGGCAGGCCCGCAAGCGCATGCGGACCGACAGCGGCGGCTACCGCCGCGACCACCTCCGCGCGCTCGCCCAGCGCGTCGAGGTCGATGCGAAAGAAGTTCGCATCATGGGATCGAAGAGCGTGCTGCTGCGTACGCTCGTCGCCACCTCAAGCGCAAAAACGGCGGATTTTGGCGTGCCCAGTTTTGTACCGAAGTGGCGCGCCCGACAAGATTCGAACTTGTGACCTCTGCCTTCGGAGGGCAGTTCCTTAGGTTTGCGGTAGGTTGCGCCGGTTTGCGCGGTGTGGATAAGTGCCTAGCTTTTCAATGTTATCCAATTGAATGTTTTTGCGCTCGCTTGCTTGGGCTTGTGACGAGCTGGTAGCTATGTGGTAGCTGACGCCAAGCAACGGGCATAGCGGCATGGCAGCGCGCCCTCGGATCGGATTGCGACAGGTACGCGCACTGCAGCCCGGCCAAACGCTTTGGGATCCATCGCTTCCGGGTTTTGGCGCGCGACGGCAGCAAGGTGAAGCTATTGCCTATGTGCTGAAGTACCGGACAGCGGAAGGGCGCCAGCGGTGGTTCACCATAGGCCAGCATGGCGCGCCTTGGACCCCCGAGAGTGCGCGCCAGCAAGCGAGACAACTCCTCGGCGACGTCGCGCGAAAGGCCGATCCCGCCGCCGAAAAACGGGCAGCGCGAAAGGCTCAGACCATCTCCGAACTTTGTAATCTATATCTCGCGGATGCCATTGCCGGACGGCTCATGACCCGGCGTCGGTCAGCAAAGAAGACCTCGACACTCGCTACTGATCGGGGTCGCGTTGAACGTCACATCAAGCCGCTGCTGGGCCGTCGGACCGTGGGCGCTGTCACGCGCGAAGATGTCGAAGCCTTCATGCATGATGTCGCGGCCGGTAAAACCGCCAGCAGGACCAAAACAAAGCCCAGGGGACTTGCTCGCGTTCGCGGCGGCAGAGGCACCGCCACCCGTACCGTAGGATTACTGGGTGCAATTTTCGCTTATGCGGTCCGACACCGAATGCGTGCCGATAATCCGGTGCATGGCGTTACACGGTTTGCAGATGGTAAGCGTCATCGACGGCTTAGCGACGATGAATACAAAGCTTTGGGTGACGCACTCCGTCAGGCGAATACTGAGAATGTGTGGCCGGCTGCTATAGCGGCGGCCCGCTTCCTTGCCCTCAACGGTTGGCGAAGCGGAGAGGTATTAGGGTTGCGTTGGGATGAAATCGACCTAGCTCGTCGGACGGCAACACTCGGCGACACGAAAACCGGTCGAAGTGTGCGTCCGCTCTCCCATGCAGCCTGCGATGTGATGCGAAATCTTGCGCGCTCGGGTGACTTGGTATTTCCCGCAACGCGGGGTAGCGGTGATGTAGTCATGTCCGGCTTCAAAAAGTTGTGGAAGCGAATTGCCAAGCTCGGCGGATTGCCGTCTGACGTGACGCCGCACGTCTTGCGGCACAGCTTCGCGAGCCTCGCCGCGGACCTCGGTTACAGCGAGCCGGTTATCGCCTCGCTTGTCGGGCACCAAGGACGCTCGACTACTTCCAGGTATTTGCATTCGGCGGATCGTGTCTTGCTCGCGGCTGTAGATGCAGTATCGAACCGCACAGCGGAGTTGATGGGCGAAGAAAGAACAGCGCGCCAAATGATAGAACTGAAGCGCGCCAGCCGGTGAGTCCAGCAAGGTGGCGGCTCCCACACTCATATCCGCGCTCAATTACCACTTGCAAAGGCTTGGGCTGAGCGAGGCCGACCGAGCACACCTAGAGAGATGGTTCGCGGTGGTGCGGGACCCCGCGTGGAAGAAATTAGCGGCCTACATTATGAGGTGTGGTGAACTGCCTCAGGTCGTCGAGGGCCCTTACTCTATTTTCATCAGTTCGGCCCTTCGCGCTCGGCAATTTGCGGAGAGCCAGAAGGATAGTCCCGCCATACAGAGGAAACTAAAGGAGCAACACGAGCAGCAGGAGCGCTCAGACTTGCTCGCACTCGCTGAGAAGATCGATGACGTGGTTCGGCATCGCCAGTCCTGCAGGAAAGCTCAACACCCGCAGCGGGTACCATCGCCGACGGGTCCACTGCCCGACCTACCCCAGGAAGCAGAAGCGAAACGGTCCCTAGAGTGGCTTAGGCGAGAGGCGCACAGGATCCGGCAAGTTGCCGAGAAAGTCTCCGCGGGCGAGCCGAATTGGGACTGGGGCCCGATCCCCGTCCGCGTCAGCAGGCAGAGTGGTGGAAAGGGAAAGCGCAATCAGTCACGAAAACTGGGTGTGTTCATGCAGCGGATGGTCAACTGCATGTACCAATGGTGTGGGCAGCCTCGCCACGATGCCGTTGCCACGATCACGAACATTGCGTTTCCGGATGCTGATGTGGTGGCGGAAGATGTCCGTTCGGCCTGCAGGCCGACGACACGGACAGCCAGGCGGAAGCGGTGCACTCAACCAATGAAATGATCTAAAAAATTGGGGCGTGTGCCCCGCGGTCAAACTGCCAATCTGGGATATCAAATCACCGCAAGCGCTTCCATTAGAGCGCAAACGTGAAAGGTCGCGCGGTGATCCCCGAAGATCCTAATGCGCTCTTAACGCGCCCCAAGACGGCCGATGCACTAACTGAGGCGGGCTACCCTATTAGGCCGGGAACGCTCGCAACTAAGGCGACGCGCGGCGGAGGGCCACCCTATCGAAAGTTTGGAGCGCGTCCGCTGTACCGTTGGGGCGACGCGCTGCTGTGGGCGAAGGGGCGCCTGAGCGCGCCGCGGCGGTCAACGTCCGAAGGCGATGCGCCGCGTCCGCCGCAGCGCGGCGTGCGCGCCCGGCACCAGCACAGCTTATTTCGTCAGGACTACCAATGCGCAATCAGCCGACTCGACCTCGGTCGAGCCTGCCCAGCCTCAGATTGCTGCAGGAGCGGCCCCATGAACGGCAGTCGGCGGATGAGCACTACGGTTCACAGGGTGGAAGCACGGTTCACAGGGTGGAAGCGCCACTGATCGGCAACGGACGACTTGACACAGATGCCGACGAGGCGAGGCCACCCGCATTCACGGACGAAGCGCTCGCACTGCGCTTCGCGGACAAGCACGCCAGCAACCTTCGTTATGTCGATGTATGGGGACGGTGGCTCACGTGGGACGGAATACGCTGGCAGTTCGACGACACGTTGGCGGCATACGATTTGGTGCGCGAGACCTGCCGCATCGCATCGGCCGAGTGCAATAGGGAAAACGTTGCCGCAGCGCTGGCCTCCGCGAAGACCGTGGCGGCCGTCGAACGACTAGCCCGATCTGATCGTCGTTTGGCGGCCACGGTCGATCAATGGGATGTCGATCCTTGGTTGCTTAACACGCCCGGCGGAATTGTAGATTTGCGGTCAGGCAAAAAGTTTGCCCATCGAGCAATTGCCTACATGACAAAAATTACCGCCGTCGCGCCGCAAGAGGGGCCAACGACCGTGTGGGAAGCATTCCTCCGACGTGTGACTGGGGGCGACGACAAAATACTGGCGTTCCTCAGACGAATGGCTGGGTACTCACTCACCGGGTCGACAAAGGTGCACGCGCTCTTTTTCATGTATGGCGCGGGCGCAAACGGCAAATCTACGTTTATCAACGCATTAACTGGGTGTCTGGGTGAGTATCACCGGACGGCACCCATCGAGGCTTTCATCGCGTCCGCACAAGACCGACATCCGACGGATTTGGCTGGCCTGAGGGGCGCGCGTCTAGTGACAGCCGTGGAGACCGAGGAAGGTCGCCGGTGGAATGAAAGCAAAATCAAAACGCTCACCGGCGGCGACAAAATCGCGGCGCGATTCATGCGGCAGGATTTCTTCGAGTTCGTGCCGCAATTCAAACTGCTGTTTGCCGGGAACCATAAACCAGGCCTCCAATCGGTCGACGAGGCCATTCGACGTCGTATCCATTTAATTCCCTTCACGGTCACCATTCCCCCAGCGGAACGGGACGAAGCATTGGGCGAATGCCTCCGTGCCGAGGGGCCTGGCATTCTCGCCTGGGCGATTGCGGGCTGCTTGGAATGGCAAGAGCACGGTCTCGCACCGCCTGAAGCCGTCACCGCTGCAACGGTTTCCTACCTTGAGGCCGAAGACGCCATTGCGGCTTGGATCGATGAAAGATGCCAACGCCGCTCGGACGCCTGGGAGAGTTCGAGCATGCTATTCGCTTCGTGGAAGGATTGGGCCGACAAGGCAGGCGAGCCTGCCGGAAGCATGAAGCGGTTTGTGCAGTGCCTCGAAAATCGTGGATTCAAATGGCGGCGCCAGGCAACTGCGCGCGGCTTCGACGGACTTGCGCTCTTGCCGTCGGCAGAAGGTGACCGATGACGCATGTGACGGGAGCCCCCCTTATGGACGTTACGCGCGCGCGTGACGGCTCGATATGGACTTGCCGTCACATGCGTCATCCCGTGCTTGCTGGGAAGAGTGAGCGACAAGAAGATGAAGACGAGCAACACGCCAGAAGTTTTTGTGCCGACCTTCATTCTGTTCCGAAAATCAATCGGTTAATGCCCAATTTGACTGGAACACGAGGGACAGCGCCACTGTGACATTCGCCCCGCCGGTTTCAGGAAACCCTCGCGGGCCTTATGAGGCCTCGCGTCAGCGGGCGCGGTTCAGCGCCGAGTTCATCTCGGCGTTGTTAAGAGACTTTCGGCAAGGCGGCCCAAAGGCGATCGAGCGCGTGCGTCGGACGCAGCCAGGGCAATACATGAAGATTTGCGCGCTTTTGATTCCCAAGGAGATGAAAGTCGCGCATTCCACGGGAGTAAAGGACTGGACGGACGCAGAGCTAGAGGACGCGATTGTCGTCCTCAAGGATATGATGGCGGCTCAAGCCAGTAAGGCCGCAAAGTTAATTGATGGAATTGCGGAGCCCGCCGCGCTCCCGGCACCCGAGGCGCAGTCCATCGGGGCTGGGCTTGAGTCAAAGCGCCAGCGCAGGCCGAACCGATCCGCGGTCGGCCCGCGGGAGCGCAAGCCGAGGAAGCGCGAGGGAGGAAGAGGATGAATAATCGTCAGGACGCCGTCTTAAGAGAGCTTAGGTACTGCCCGTTCGACCTGAAGCCTGGCGCTAACGGGCGCGTCCTCATGTGGTGGCGCGAAGAAAAGACGTGGATTGCAGCGTTTTCTTCCCTACAGGCCGCGCACGACTTCATTATCGGTCTTGAAGAGGGCTGGCCTCGCAATCCCGGTTGGGACCGCTCCGACACGAGCATAGACTTAAAGCCGGCGCTCTACGAATATCGAGAGAAGAACGGGAAATTTCCCCAGTTCGAATTTTCCGAAAGCTCGAACGTATTCGATCTCTACATGCCCCTCGGCCTCGGCCCTGAGGCCCTGTCTCGCCTGATCTATTATGAGGCATACGTCAATTGGGTCTACGTCGATCAAGACTTGATCGATGTGTGGTGCCCGCTCATAGCGCAGGTTCTTTCTGGTGGCGGCTGGGGCTTGGAGCCGGAGCTCGTCGCGCGCATTGCGCCAGTGATGACGGAGATCTTGCTGCGCACGAACAAGCATCAAGTCGAACTCGAGCGTGCTCTCGATCAGCGGCTAAGGGACGAGGGCTTCACATGGTCATTGAAGGGATAGCGGAACCTGCTGCATTGCCGGCCCCTGAGCTTGAACCCCAGCGCAAGCGTCCAAACCGGCTGCTCGAGCACGCCGACACCGCGGTTGGCCCGCGGGAGCGCAAGCCGAGAAAGCGCAAGGTGCCACCGCCATCGGGCGGGTGATCTCCACGTTTTGCCGGGTTCCGAAACCACCGAGCAACCGGCGCTACCGTTGCACATGCATGCTTCGCCCGGAAGGGAAGAGTGAACATGGATTGGAAGACGCACAACCCTGATGGCGCGTGCAAGAAGTGCGGCGGGCCTTGCCAGCGCAAGTACACCTACGACGCGGACGGTAACCTGGTGGACGGCTGGTACTGGTCTTTGATGGAGGAGACCTTTCAGAAGGCCGTCGGGATCTTCCGCAGTGCCGGAAACGAGGCGGCCGTGGCGATCGCCCAGCGGCTCGTCGAAACCGCGGATGACGTGCCGGCCGAGCTGGTGCAGCGGCAACAAGATTTTTGGAACGAGATCGCCGAATTTGACGATCTCAACGATGTCCCCGATGCCATGTGGGCTATCCCTGGGGACATCCACAACCAGATGATCGCGGAGATCGGGCGGAGCACATACGTGCCACCAAACGCGACGGCCTTCATTACGGAGTTCATCCGCCGTGTCAACGAGGCACAGCGGGCCCGGCCGTGGATCTGGCCGCTGCAACAGGCACTGACATGAACATTGATTGGCAAGCCTTCTCACGGATGCGCAGCTAGACCAGGCCATTGCCGCGATCCGGGCTGTGTTGGACGCGAGAGCGGCCGAAGCGGCGAAGGTGATTGAGGCAAGGGCCGAGCCTGCCGCGCTCGTCTTTGGCCATCCGCTGGCCTCATCCTCGGCTGCGCACCTGAAGTTATGGAGCTAATGCTCGTCTAATTGGCGGGAGGCCGAAGCGGAGAGCACGATCCGACCCCCTTCGCCGGAGCCGAGCCATTAACCTTGCGACGGAGTGCGGCATCGCAAGCGGCAGCAATGAACAAACGCGCCGGCCCGAGCCCCAAGGTCAATTCCTCTTGAAGCGGTCGGGCGCCATTTCGGTGTACCTGACCGTGTGCTGAATGTTCTTGTGCCCCAGGTAGTGCTGCAGGGCCCGTGTGTCGTGACCATCGTTCGCGAGCTTGAACCCACAGGCATGGCGAAGCATGTGTGGGTGGATCGCGAATGGCATCTTGGCGACCTCGCCGACGCGGAGGATGAGTCGGTGGAAACCGATGGGGCTGATCGGGCCCGCCGCGCTCGGCTGACTTCCCTCGCATTGCCCTTGCTCACACATTGTAATTGGACACTGGTCTCAAAAAGACCATTATGAGAAAACTCTCGGTTCGATCCAAGGAAATTCCCCAATGAATGCAGCAGCGAGCAGCGTCGCGCCAACCCCTCAAAAGAGAACAGTTAGCCGAGGTCGCCGCCCCAACGCGCATTACCGCCGCCGTGAGTACCTCACGGAGAAGGAAATCGAGCGGCTCATGAAGGCTGCCGGTGACAACCGCTATGGGCACCGGGACGCGACCATGATTTTGTTGGCTTTCCGGCACGGGCTGCGTGCGTCGGAGCTTTGCTCCCTGCGATGGGAGCAAGTGGACCTTGCCCATGGTCGGCTGCATGTGTCCCGCGCCAAAAGCGGCATTCCCTCGGTCCACCCCCTCACGGGGACAGAACTCCGCGCCCTGCGCCGCCTCCAGCGTGAACAGGAGCAGCCTGGGCGCTACGTGTTCATGTCCGAGCGGGGGACACCCATGAGTGCCGTTGGGTTCCGGCGTATTACAAGGCTCGGTGCGGCCGCGAAGATGCCATTTCAAATTCACCCGCACATGCTGCGGCATGCGTGCGGGTACAAGCTGGCGAACCAGGGCGTGGACACTCGCAGCCTGCAACACTACCTCGGCCACAAGAACATTCAGCACACCGTCCGCTACACCGAGCTTTCACCCGACAGGTTCCGCGACTTCTGGCGAGATTAGCGTGGACGGGCGTGATTGGCAGGTTCAGCGGCCCGCACGCCAGTCGGCGGCCACGGCGGGTCGGGACTAGCACGGTACAGCGCATCGGAATTTTGTTGAAGGAAGCACCGCCTTCGTCGCCCAGGTTCTAAGTGTCATTGACGGGCTCATGAGGAGGCCCCCGGTAGGGGGGAAGCGCGAAAATCGAATTTTACTCCTGCCATGACCCCCGGATGGCTGGCAAAAAATGGTTTCTGGGGTGGCCTTGTTTGAGGAGGGGTGAGTCGAAAAAATTTTGGCGGTTATTTTTTGATTTCTGGGAGGCTCGGCGCTAAGTGGTCAGTTTGATTGCGGCACGTGAGTTTTAAGAATCCAAATACGCCGACAGTGAAGCCGGAAGCCGAGGAGGATTGGGGACTGTGACCGACCTCTTACTCCGACAAGAACAAGCGAGTCGCGCCGGCGCTCAAGGCGATGACGATTACGATGTCATCGGTACTGACGGAATCATCATCGGGCGCATTTTTAAGGCCACCACATCGCCTACGGGGACACCATGGATGTGGACGCTGGCTTACGGGGATCACGAGGACCGAACGCCCACGCACGGCTATGAGGCCACGCGCGAGGCCGCCATGGCCGCGTTCGCTAAAAGTTGGTGACGAGAGTGAACCTACCGGCGACAACGGTGTCGCGCCCGCGGTCGCCTGCGGTTGGATCATCCCTTGATGCAGATGAGGGGCCGCAGCCGCGCCACGCGGCGGGCCAGGCCCGCTTGCTCAGCCGCCGCCACGACGACTCCAACGTCCTTGTAGGCGCCCGGCGCTTCCTCCGCCACGCCGCGCGAGGAAGGACTGCGGATCACGATTCCCTGGGCGGCCAAGTCATCGACGATCTTGCGGCCGCTCCATTGCTTGAGGGCGGCGTGCCGCGACAAGGCGCGACCTGCGCCGTGGCACGCGGAGCCGAAGGATTTCGTTTCGCTGGACGCTGCCCCGACCAGGATATATGAGCTCGTGCCCATGCTGCCGCCGATGAGCACGGGCTGGCCGGTGGGGCGAAGCGCTTCGGGCAGATTGGCATGCCCGAGGCCGAGCGCGCGGGTCGCGCCCTTGCGGTGAACGAAGAGTTTCTTCGGCTTGCCATCGACCACATGAGATTCGGCCTTGCACGTGTTGTGCGAAACGTCGAACATCAGATCGAGCGCGGCGTTCGGGAAGAAGCGTCGGATGACCTGCCGCGCGTAATGACCGAGGATTTCCCGATTGGCCAGCGCGCAATTGACCGCCGCACGCATGGCGCCGAGATAACGTTGGCCAACATCCGATTCGATCGGTGCGCACGCGAGTTCGCGGTCGGGTAAGTCGATCCTGGCCTCTTTCGCCGCGATCGCCATTTCCTTCAAATACTCGCTGCCGATCTGATGGCCGAGACCACGCGAGCCGCAGTGAATGGTGATCACCACGTCGTCCTTGGACAGATGGAAGGCTTCCGCCGCGGCAAGATCGAGGATGTCGGCGACAGCCTGCACTTCGAGGTAATGGTTGCCCGACCCGAGCGTGCCCATTTCCCGGCGCTGACGCTCCTTGGCCCGTTCGGAGACGTACCCGGGCTTCGCACCCGTCTGTATACCGCCTTCCTCGATGCGTTGGAGATCGCGCTCCTCGCCCCATCCGCGTTCGACGGCCCAGCGTGCACCGGCGGTCAGCATCGCGTTAATGTCGGCGTCATCGAGCGTAATGGCGCCTTTGCTGCCGATCCCGGCCGGAATCTCGCGGTAGAGCGAGTTGGCAAGTGCATGTTGCACGGGCCGAGTCTCGGCCAGCTTGAGCCCGGTCAGTATCGTGCGCACGCCACATGAAATGTCGAAGCCGACGCCGCCGGCCGAGACCACGCCGCCGTCGTCGGGATCGAAGGCCGCAACACCGCCGATCGGAAAGCCGTAGCCCCAGTGGGCATCGGGCATGACATACGACGCGGTGACGATGCCCGGAAGCGCCGCAACGTTTGCCGCCTGGTCGTAAACCTTGTCGTCCATGCCGCGGATGAGCTCTTCGTCGGCGTAGATGATCGCCGGCACACGCATCGGACCCTTCGGCTCGATGCGCCAGGTCATTGCGTCAACACGTGTGAAGCGTGCTGGATCCATTGGTCGCACCGATCTCAGACATCCACCACACAACTTGCAGACCAGAAGCCGTCAGCATCTTGGGCAACGCGTAATGCAGTGTAGGTTGCCCCTTTCGGCTCGCAGACCGGAGCATGTCGCTTGGCATCGGCAGGCTCGCCCCACAGCGTGCCACTCAGCCGCGTGTCCTCGATGTGCACGGCGAAGCGTCCGAACACCATGTGCCGTACCGCTATCTCGTAGATAATTGCATTGAGCCACTCGACCAGGAGAAGCTCGATGTCCGGCGCGTCGCACGCGACTTCGACGCGAGTCTTCGGCGCAATCGGCGCATCCGTGATCACCGCCGTTAGCGCGAGAGCCGCCCCCTCGAAGGCCTCGGCAACCGTCGATCCGAAGCCGCGGATGCCAACATCGGCATCGTGGGAAAACAGTTCCCAGCCGATTGTTGGCGCGACACCCACCGTTGAATTACCAGCCATTTTTTTTGGAGCGAGCGTCATTCGCTTGCGCGCCTTGGGAAACGCAGGTTCTTACCGGGGAACCCGTCGCCTTGGTGGGAGTTCCGCCGCCCGGCAAAAAATTATCGTCGGAACGTCGAAAATCAACGGGTGTTGCGCGGCGGAGGACCACACACTCGCCTTCTGCACGCGCGCGGCCAAGCGGCCGCCCTCGCGGGTTATGTAGCGGAAGATCTCTTTAAGCATCCTTTGCCCGGCTGGGCTAGTGGCGCTGACCATTTGCAGGTCGCAGCCCTGCTCATAGACCTTCCTGAAATGCAAGCCGACGTATTGCGAGATGACGGACACGAACGCGCCGGAAAACTTTTGACGCAGCACGAGCGCAAGGTCCACGAAGTGACGGCGCGCCTCTCGAACGTCGCCACATGGATGCTTCCGAGTTCAAGAGTTTGATGGAAGCCCCGACTGAACGGCCGGGCTCGAACGTCGAGATACGCTCAACCATCATTCGCGGAAGGCTTGCTCCGCCTCGCATCGAAGCCTGTCCTCGTGGTCGCGATAGCGGGGTGAGAAGTAGAAGGGGACAAATCGGGAAACACCTGCTCGCTCGCTTTGCGATGTCACCGGCCTGACGCGCAGTGAGATGTCGCCTTTGTGCAGCAACTTCGGCATCCATTTCGAGGAACGGCGCCTCCATAAAGAGCTGATCAGCCCCGCGCGCCAGCGCGACGATCCCATTGATGTTCGTTTCGTGGTAGGCAGCGTCCACCACATGATGCCCCGCGTCGGCCGCGGCTTCTTTGTCTTTTTGGTCGTCCCGCTAGACCCACCCCCAGGAAGTTCACGCGGCGGGCGCGGTCGGCCCGGCCGGGACGGTCGAACGGTTGACACCGCGCCAGAGCATGGTCACCCAAATGAGCAACGTGGCGACGCCGAGAACGCCTGCGATCGGCCGTTCGAAAAAGGCAAGGAAGGCGCCATCCGATTTGATCATGGAGGTCATGAAATTTTGCTCCAACATTTCGCCAAGCACGAGACCAAGGATCGCCGGCGCGATCGGGAAGCCGTTCTCTTCCATGATCCAGCCCAGCACGCCGAAGACCAGCATCATGATGACGCCATAAATGGAATTCGTCATCGCGTAAGAGCCGACGATGCAGAACAAAAGGATGACCGGTATGAGTATGTTGCGGGGCACGCGCAGTATTTGCTTGCTCGACTTGATCGCTGCCCATCCGAGCGGAAGCATCAATAGGTTTGCCAGAATAAAAATCAGGAACACCGCATAGATGAATTGCGGATTTTGCAGGAATACTGTCGGCCCTGGATTCATGCCTTTCATGTAGAGCACACCGATGACGATAGCCGTGATGGAATCGCCCGGGATCCCGAACACGAGCGCGGGAATCCAGGCGCCGCCGAGCGCCGAATTATTGGCGGATGTGGCGTCAACAATGCCCTCAATATGGCCGGTGCCGAATTTCTCCGGCTCCTTCGAGAATTTTTTCGATATTGCGTAGGAAATCCAGGCCGCGATGTCGGCGCCGGCGCCAGGCAGGGCGCCGATCAGCACGCCGATAGCCGAGCCGCGAATGAAATTGAGCCAATAGCGCTTCCAGACATTCCAGACGCCGAGGAAGATATTGCCGATCTTCTGCGTCAATACCGCGCCGCGCTGGTCAATTGCGACGACGCCTCGCATCAGTTCGGACACTGCGAACATTCCGATCATTGCTGGAATGAAGCTGATGCCTTGCAGGAGTTCGACACTGCCGAAAGTGAAGCGCGGATAGCCAGCGGCCGGATCGATGCCGATGCAGTTGATCGCCAGCCCGAGCAGCAGCGATACGATGCCCTTCAGCGGGGCGTCGGTTGCGATGAAGATCGCACAGGTGAGTCCGAGCAAAGCGAGCCAGAAATATTCAAAAGACGAAAAGTGAATAGCGAATTCCGCCAGCGCGGGTGCGCAGATAATGAGAACGACGACGCCGGCAAGCCCGCCGGTCACGGAGAACACAAGATTGACCCCAAGGTTAAGGTCAAGCTCGCCCTTTCGCGCCATGGCATAGCTCTCGTCCGTGTAGGCAGCCGAGGCCGGCGTACCGGGCATGCGCAGCATCGCGGCGGGAATGTCGCCGGCGAAAATTGCCATGGCGGTCGCGGTGACGATGGCGCCGAGGGCAGGGACCGGTGGCATGAAAAACGTGACGGGGACGAGCAACGCCGTCGCCATGGTCGCGGTCAAGCCGGGCATCGCGCCGACGAAAATGCCGAACGCCGACGACGCCAGGATCACCCACAGAACGAATGGGTCGAAGACAAGCTTGGTCGCCGCGATCAGGACGTCCATGAGGCCCTCACAGGATCGCGTTCAGCAAGCCGCGCGGTAGCGGCACGCGCAACATCGTCGAGAAAAACCAATGGATGGCGATCGTCGTCACGATGGCGGTCAGGATGGCTGGAACGGGCCGAACGCCCAGCCAGACGAACAATGCCAGCAGGAACACAAGCGCGATCGGAATGAAGCCAATCGCGTCAGAAGCAAGGATATAGATAAGCAGCAAAGCCAGAGTCAGAAAAAAACTCGTTACCCGCCGGGGATCGCGCGTCCATGGCGCGAGCTCGAGCCATGGCGCGCCGGCGCGCCGCGCGGCAAGTCCATTCCGCACGAGCGCAGCGCCGCACAGGATGAGGCCCGTGCCGAGAATGCGTGGAAACAGTGACGGACCGTATGGCTGGCCAGGGAAGTCTGGAAAAGTCAGCGTCAACGTCATCATCGCGAGCGAGAATACGATGAGCGCGAGGCCGGAAAGACTGTCGTTGGCGCGCAAGGATGAACCGCGGAAAGGAAGGGGTGGTTCCGGCGAGCCTGCTCAAGCCCGCCGGACGGAAGATGGTGCGATCAGGTTTTGGCGAGACCCGCAGCCTTCATCGCTTCGCCCATTTTCTTGTCACTCTCGTCCATGAATGCCGCATAACGGTCGGCGTCGCCCCAGATCACGCCGAAGCCGCGCGACGACATGAAGTCCTTGTACTCTTTCGAGTCGTAGACTTTCTTCAGCGCCGCCGTGAGCTTCGTGGCAATCGGCTGCGGCAGCCCTTTCGGGCCGGCAAAGCCGCGCCAGGCGCCGGTATCGTAATTGATGCCCATCGCCTCCCGCAGCGTCGGCACATCGGGGAATTGCGGATTGCGCGCCTGCGCCATGATCGCGAGGCTGCGGGCCTTGCCGGCCTCGATCATCGCACGCGCCTCCGGGACGGAGCAGGTCACGATATCGATGCCGCCCGCGGCCAGGTCTTGCATGGCGGGTGCGGCGCCGTTCGAAGGGACCCACGGCACATGACCGGCCTTGAGTCCCATCGCCGTCAGCCACCCGATCAATGCAAGATGCCAGATGCCGCCCTGGCCGGTACCCGACGCCTTGAATTTGCCGGTCGGCGCCGCCTTGATGGCGTCGGCGAGTTCTTTCACCGTCTTGTATGGCGAGTCGGACTTGACCTGTATCCCGGGCGGATCCTCGTTCATCAAGGCGAGCGGGGTGTAGCTCCTGGGCGTGAGATCGGTCAGCCCCTGCCAATGCATCATCGCGATCTCGACCGTGATGATGCCGAGCGTGTAACCGTCGGGCGCAGCAGTGGCGATCGCCGAATGACCGACAACTCCCGAGCCGCCGATGCGGTTGACGACACTAACCGGTTGGCCGAAATCCCTTTCAAGCAACGCCGCGACGATGCGTGCGGTGGCGTCGGTGCCGCCGCCCGCGCCCCACGGGCAGATGAGTTGGATCGGCCGGGTGGGATAATTCTCTTGGGCGAACGCTTTTTTCAGACCGAGACTAGCACCGGCTACGGCACATGCGGTCGTAGCCGCGAATTGCCGGCGTGTAATCCTTGTCATGACGTTCCTCCCGTGGCGGCCGCTGAATGGCCGCTCGTTGTTGACGCTATGCTACGCTTGGCCGCGCGGCGCTGACAAGCGCGCGAGATCTTGCCAAGTGCGTGCCGCGCTTGGAGTGGCCTGGCATTGAGCTAATCTAACCACGGCTGGAGGAGGGGTCTGGCTAGTTTTAACTGTCTCAAAATGCCTTCCCGCGGGACCCCTCTTTGCTGTAGGCAGTCCTGCATCTGCTGCTCCGCATCTTTCCAAGACATGCCCTGCTTATAACAGCACTCCAGGTACTTTAACGTGCGCTCGCGATTTAATTCGGGGACTGCGAGCGGCGCTCGATCATCCAAAAAGCACCCTACAACCAAATCTTCGCACGCCATTGAGATGCCTCTGAACGACGTGAAAGCCACCTAATTTTGCGCCGGGAAGTAGTGCCAGTCAAACGTGGTCCGCGGCAACCCCAATGAGACCGCATACCCGGCATGCCGCAATCGTCCTCGGGCCGCCGCTCCGCCAACGCCACGATCACGCCTGTGCCTGCGCCCTCGATAGTGCCAGAACAGCCGAACTCGTCGGGCGAGTAACAGCCCGGGGCCAACTGATCCACAGCAGTGTTCCCGCCGATCTTGACGTAGATATCGAGCGCGAATCTGAGGAGCGCGGACCGTCCGTTGCTGTTGGCCTTGCCGGCATCGCTGCATGCCGAGCAGCGCAAGGCGCTCGAAAATGCGGCGCGCCTCAGCGCGAGATCAAATTCGATCCGCGAAGGCCGGTGCACTTCAATCAACAAATCATCGACATAATTAGGGTCAACTCTTGGTCCTTGCTAGCGGCAAAATCCTGTTAGGCGATTTGGGGCAGTTCGTGGTAACGGGCGAGCCCGCCGCAGTAATGGCGGCGGAGCTCAATCGGCCGTTGCCAAAGCTGGCGGTGCAAGCCAACCCATACTCTATGTGGAGTTCCGTAAGGAAGGGATACCCGTCGACCCAGGCCCATGGTGGGCCGCAAACGAAGGCCAGAAGGTTCGCGGATGATGATGCGCAAAACTTCCTTGATTCTCCTCGGTGCGGCCGCCGGCATAGCCGTAACGCTGATCGCCACCCAACCCCGCATCGTGCTCGATGGAGCGCGCGCACAAGCGGCCGCCGCCGATACCTATCGGCAGCTCAGCCTGTTCGGCGACGTGTTCGAACGGGTGCGGGCGGACTATGTGGAAAAGCCCGACGACGGCAAGCTGATCGAATCGGCGATCAACGGCATGCTGACCGGGCTCGATCCGCATTCGAGCTACATGGATTCCAAGAGCTTCCGCGACATGCAGGTGCAGACCCGCGGCGAGTTCGGCGGCCTCGGCATCGAGGTCACCATGGAAGACGGCTTGATCAAGGTCGTGGCGCCGATCGACGAAACCCCTGCGGCCAAGGCCGGCATCATGGCCAACGACATCATCACACACCTCGACGATGTGCCGGTGCAGGGCCTCACGCTCAATCAGGCGGTCGAGAAGATGCGCGGGCCGGAGAACTCCAAGATCAAACTGAAGATCATGCGCAAGGGCCAGGACAAGCCGATCGAGGTGTCCATCACTCGTGCCCGCATCCAGGTGCGTTCCGTGCGCTCGCGCCTGGAAGGCGATGACGTCGGCTTTATCCGCGTCACCCAGTTCAATGAGCAGACCACCGAGGACCTGAAGAAGGCGATCACCGACTTCTCCGCTCAGGCCGGCGACAAGCTCAAGGGTTTCATCATCGACCTGCGCAACAATCCGGGCGGATTGCTCGATCAGGCGATCTCGGTCTCCAATGCGTTCTTGGAGAAGGGCGAGATCGTGTCGACGCGCGGCCGCACTGCCGAGGAAACCCTGCGGTTCAATGCGCGCGCGGGCGCCCTCGCCAAGAACAAGCCGGTCATCGTGCTGATCAACGGCGGTTCGGCCTCGGCCTCCGAAATTGTGGCAGGCGCGCTGCAAGATCACCGGCGCGCGACCGTCATCGGCACGCGCTCGTTCGGCAAAGGCTCGGTGCAGACCATCATTCCGCTCGGCTCTGGCAATGGGGCGCTCCGGCTGACCACCGCGCGCTACTTCACCCCGTCCGGACGCTCGATCCAGGCGAAGGGTATCTCGCCGGACATTGAGGTGCTGCAAGAGGTGCCGGAGGAGCTCAAAGCGCGCACCGACACGAGCGGCGAGGCTTCGCTGCGCGGACACCTGAAGGCCGAAGGTGACGAGCAGACCGGCTCGCAGTCCTATATTCCGCCGGATCCGAAGGACGACAAGGCGCTTCACACCGCGCTCGATCTCATTCGTGGCATCCTGAAGAACTCGGCCTACCCGCCGAACCCCAAGACGGCGGTCCCGAACTAGGGTCGCGCTATCGCCACGGAACACGGGGCGGCCCCGGCCCAAGGCTAAATGTAGGAAAACGCGATTGAGGCCTGCAGCGATCGGGCCAGCTATGTAATAGGCTTTCCTTAATGCGTGCGAGATCAGTCAATCGGGTTTTCACCTCACGAAAAGCGTACAGAAAGATGGTCTTTGCGATTCCGTGCTGCTCACGCCGGGCAGTGAAACCGAAGCGGGCCGTGCCTGCCGTCTGATTCCCGGCGTGTGCGTGATCGTGTCGACGCAGTCCGACATCTGGCGCATTCACAACGACACATCATCTCGTGGTGCGAGCTCGACATCGCCGTTGTCGTCGTTGCGGGGGTTAGCGCAACAAAATCCTTGCTTTTTTTGCCCCCCGCACCTGAACGGATTCGGATTTCCGGCTGGCGCTGGGCAGTTTCACAAAACTTGAATATTTGATTTTAAATCATCAGAAGTCCGTGAGAGTTACAACTGGGTTGCGAAGGACCATTCGAAGTCAAGATACTTGAGCAGGACAGCCCGAATGGCTCAACAGAGTGACGACCTGGCCATCCTGTCTCGTGCGAGGATGCGCTGACCGATTTGCTGCTGGAAGTGTTGATGGAGGGTGGAACATCTTTCGACCAGCAAATGAAGCTACGGCTGGCCCGAAACCGCTTGCGCCGCCACACGGACTTTACAGAAAAGGAGTACCAAGCTGCCGTGCTCAGGGCTGCTCGTCGGGCGCTGCCGTCAGAATAAGGCGCCGCGTCGCCTCTCAGGCCCGCGCTCTGCGCGCACGCCACCGCCTTTGCGTTTTGAGGCTGCATTAAAGGCGCTACTCAACGCCCCCCACTCCTCCTCCGCCTCTCACTTTAGAATCAACCAGCGTGCGAGTGCACTCAGCGACTGCAAGACGCTGGAGGTAGTTTCAGGCCGCCCTGCGTCGTGATCGATCCGCTAACCAACGCAAATCGTTTTCAAGATCATTAGTCGGCTGAGCTAGGTTTAGCGGCTCGCGAACAGAGCTGGAGGCCCGCGGTCTCGCGAGAGGCCCGCGAACGAAATTTG
>WNFU01003314.1_pt1 | contig 22485 bp, 22 predicted proteins | sample 5400121 | NCBI WGS metagenome assembly WNFU01 (sample SAMN13153360, study PRJNA577476) | soil metagenome | isolation source: 100 cm soil or saprolite under grassland replicate 1 | place: USA:California | collected 2016-06-15
CCCCGCGAGCTCCTGCGGCACGCGCGTCGGGTGCTGCATGCGCCCGTCCTCCGTCATCACCAGCGGCATCTCGAGCTTGTGGCGTGTCCCGATCTCGAAGTCGTTGGCGTCGTGCGCCGGCGTCACCTTCACGAACCCCGTCCCGAACGCCGGATCGACCGCCGCGTCGGCGATGATCGGGATCGGGAGATTCGTGATCGGGAGGCGCGCCGTCTTGCCGATGAAGCCGGCGTGCCGCGTGTCTTTCGGGTTCACCGCGACCGCGGTGTCGCCGAGCAGCGTCTCGGGACGCGTGGTCGCGACGGTGAGGGAGGGCTTGGGGCCGCCGTCCACGGGGTAGCGGATGTAGTACAGCTTGCCGGTCTCGTCGGCGAACTCGGCCTCCTCGTCCGAGAGCGCGGTGAGGCAGTGGGGGCACCAGTGGATCACGCGGTGGCCGCGGTAGATCAGCCCCTCTTCCCACAGCCGCACGAACACTTCGCGCACCGCGCGCGAGTACGCCGGGTCGAGCGTGAAGCGGGTGCGGCTCCAGTCGCACGAGCACCCGATCACCTTGAGCTGCTCGAGGATGGCGTTCCCGGTCTCGCGCACGAACGCCCACACCCGCTCGACGAACGCCTCGCGACCGAGGTCGAAGCGGGTCTTCCCCTCCTCGGCGAGGAGCCGCTCCACGGCGTTCTGGGTGGCGATGCCGGCGTGATCGGTGCCCGGGAGCCACTCCGCCTCGCGCCCCGCCTCGCGCCCGCGCATCCGCTCGAAGCGGATGAGCACGTCCTGGATGACGTTGTTCAGCCCGTGGCCCACGTGCAGGATAGCCGTCACGTTGGGCGGCGGCATCACGATGACGTACGGCGGCTTGGGCGAATCGACGCGCGCGGTGAACACGCCCCGGTCGAGCCAGCGCCGGTAGAGCGGGCGCTCGACGGCGTGCGCGTCGTACTGGGGCGGAAGCGCGAAGGTGGGCTGCGACATTCCTTAATATAGAAAGGGTTGCTAGAATACCTCCCGATGCCCGACGAATCAAACGTCCTTCCCACGAGCCGCGTGGCCCGCTGGCTCGCGATCGGTGCGCTGATCCTGTTCGCCGTCGCGCTCTATTTCCGCGACGGGCGCCGGCTCGCGCCGCTCACGGCACCGCCCGCGGGCTCCGCCCCCGCCCCCGCCCCCGCCCCCGTCGCGCCCGCGCCCGGGCAGTCGACCAACTGACCTGATGGCCGCTTCCGAGATCCGCATCACGCTCCCCGACGGGAGCGAGAAACGCCTGCCCGCGGGCGCGACGGGCGCCGACCTCGCCAAGGCGATCGGCCCCGGGCTGGCGCGGGCGGCGCTCGCCGTCCGGGTGGACGGTCAGGTGTGGGATCTGGGCCGCCCGCTGCCGGACGGGGTGAAGGTGGCGATCCTCACCGACAAGGACCCGCAGGCGCTCGACGTGCTGCGGCATTCGTCGGCGCACGTGCTGGCCACGGCGGTGCGGCAGCTCTTCCCGCACGCCAAGATCGGCTTCGGGCCGCCGATCGAGGACGGCTTTTATTACGACTTCCAGGTCCCGACGCCGTTTACACCCGAGGATCTCGAGGCGATCGAGAAAAAGATGGTGGAGGTGGTGAAGGCGGACTATCCGTTCGTCCGCGAAGAAGTATCGCGCGCCGAAGCCAAGAAGCGCTTTGCCGACGATCCCCTGAAGCTCGAGCGCATCGAGGATCTGGGCCCGGACGAGGTGATCTCGGTCTACACCGACGGCCCGTTCGTCGATCTGTGCCGCGGCCCGCACGTGCCGAGCACCGGGCGCATCAAGCACTTCAAGCTGCTGCACGCCGCGGGCGCGTACTGGCGCGGCGACGAGCGCCGCCAGATGCTGCAGCGCATCTACGGGACGGCGTGGTTCACCAAGGACGACCTCGATGCCTACCTGCGGCGGCTCGAGGAGGCGAAGAAGCGCGACCACCGCGTGCTGGGGAAGCAGCTCGACCTGTTCTCGATCCAGGAGGACGTGGGCCCGGGGCTCGTCTTCTGGCACCCCAAGGGGGCGATGCTCCAGTTCCAGTTGCGGCGGTTCATCGAGGACACGATCCTCGAGCGGGGCTACCAGCTCGTCTACACGCCGCACGTGACGCGCGAGCAGCTGTTCCTGCGCTCGGGACACCTGCCGCTCTACGCCGAGAACCAGTTTCCGGCGATGGGCGCGGGGGAGGGCGAGGCGGACGACGTGCGCTACCGGGTGAAGCCGATGAACTGCCCGATGCACATCCTGATCTACGCCTCGCAGCAGCGCAGCTACCGCGACCTGCCGATCCGGCTGGCCGAGATCGCCAACGTGTACCGCAACGAGCGCTCGGGGACGCTGCACGGGATGCTGCGCGTGCGCGGGCTCACGATGGACGACGCGCACATCTTCCTGCGGCCCGACCAGATCGAGGAGGAGATCTTCCGGCTGCTCGACATCGTGGAGCTGGTCCTGGGCAAGACGTTCGGCCTCTCGTACCGCCTCGATCTCGCGACCCGGCCCGCCAAGAAGCTCGGCACGGACGACGTCTGGGAGCAGGCGGAGCGGGCGCTGGAGCAGGCGCTCAAGCGCCGCGGGCTCACCTACCGCATGGACCAGGGCGGCGGGGCATTCTACGGCCCGAAGATCGACGTCAAGTTCAACGACGCGATCGGCCGCGAGTGGCAGGGCGCGACGATCCAGCTCGATTACGAGCTCCCCGAGCGGTTCCGGCTCGAGTACACGGGCGAGGACAACCGGCCGCATCAGCCGGTGATGATTCACCGCGCGATCTACGGCACGCTGGAGCGGTTCTGCGGCTTTCTGATCGAGCACTTCGCTGGCGCGTTCCCGCTCTGGCTCGCCCCGGAGCAGGTGCGGGTGCTCCCGATCTCGGACGCCCAGGCGGCGGCGGCGCGCGCGCTGCACGAGCGGCTCCGCGCCGCCGGAATCCGCTCCCACCTCGACGAGCGCAACGAGACGCTGAACTACAAGATCCGCGACGGCGAGGTGCAGAAGGTTCCCTACATGGCGGTGGTGGGGCAGCGCGAGGCCGAGGCGGGGAGCGTGGCGGTGCGGGCGCGTGGGGCGGGGACGAAGCAGGTCGTGCTCCCCGTGGCGGAATTCGTGGCCAAGCTCACGGACGAGGTCCGCACGCGGGCGCTCGAGCCGGCGATTCATTAATTTGAGGCCAAGTCGAGGTCACCTATGTCGGACGCCACCATTCCCGTCATCGTCAGTGCGGTGCGGACGCCCATCGGGAAGTATCTGGGCGGTCTCTCCCCGCTTCCCGCCCCGCGGCTCGGCGCCCTCGTGATCCGCGAGGCGGTGCGCCGCGCCGGCGTCGACGCCGCCAGCGTCGACGAAGTCATCATGGGGAACGTGCTGCAGGGCGGCGTGGGCCAGGCGCCCGCGCGCCAGGCGGCGATCCACGCGGGCCTCCCGGGGCTGATCCCCTCCGTCACGATCAACAAGGTGTGCGGCTCCGGCCTCAAGGCGGTGATGCTCGCCGCCCAGGCGATCAAGGCAGGCGACGAGCAGTGCGTCGTGGCGGGGGGGATGGAGTCGATGTCCAACGCGCCGCACTACGTCTTCGGAATGCGGGGCGGCATCAAGGCGGGGAACAGCCAGCTCGTGGACGGAATGATCCACGACGGCCTGTGGGACTCGTTCTCGAACACGCACATGGGCAACCTCGCCGAGTACACGGCGCAGAAGGCGGGCGTGTCGCGCGCGGACCAGGACGCGTTCGCGCTCGCGAGCCACCAGAAGGCCGTTGCGGCGATGGAGGCGTGCCGCTTCAAGGCGGAGACGGTGGCGGTCGAGATCCCCGGCAAGAAGGGGGGGGGACCGACCGTCATCGACAAGGACGAAGGGCCGCGGAAAGAGACGTCGCTCGAGGCCCTGGCCGCCCTCAAGCCCTCGTTCGAGCAGGGGGGGGGCGGCACGGTCACTCCCGGGAACGCGCCCGGGCTGAACGACGGCGCGAGCGCCCTCGTCGTGACCTCCCTCGCCTTCGCGCGGGCCCACGGCCTGAAGCCACTGGCGCGCATCACCGCCTACGCGACGGGCGGCGGCGAGCCGAAGGACCTGTTCTTCGCCCCGATCGTCGCCGTGAGGAATCTGCTGGCGAAGGCCAAGACGACCATCCGGGACTACGACCTGATCGAGGCGAACGAGGCGTTCGCCGTGCAGGCGCTGGCCGACGGGCGCGCCCTCGGGTGGGACTGGGACCGCGTGAACGTGAACGGCGGGGCGATCGCACTCGGGCACCCGATCGGCGCCTCCGGCGCGCGCGTCCTCACGACGCTCCTCTATGCCCTGAAGGATCGGAAGCAGCGGACCGGACTCGCCACCCTCTGCCTGGGTGGCGGCAACGCAGTGGCCCTCAGCGTGGAGATGCTCTGATGCACGAGTCGTCGCTTGCCGTCGCGCCGTCGAGCCTCGCCGCCCGGCGCAGCGTGGCCGTGGTGCTGGGCGCCGGCCTCGTCGCCATGGCGGCGCAGATCGCTCTGCCGCTCCCCGGCACCCCCGTGCCGATGACGTTGCAGCCGCTCGCCGTGCTCCTCGTGGGCGGGCTGCTCGGTCCCGCGCTGGGCACGAGCGCCCTCATCCTCTATCTCGCCCTCGGCGCGGCCGGCCTCCCGGTGTTCACCCCCTACGGGGTGCCGGGCCTCGCCCGGCTGCTCGGGCCCACGGGCGGCTATCTGCTCGCCTATCCCGTGGCGGCGTACGCCGTCGGGAGGCTCACCGGGGGGGGCGACGGCCGCCGCCTCGGGCGACTGGCGCTCGCCGTGCTCGCCGGACTGGTGCTGATTCACCTCGGCGGCGTGGCGCAGCTGCTCATGCTCACCGGCAGCGCCGATCTCGCCTTGCGACTCGGTACGCTGCCCTTCCTCCTCGGCGATCTGCTGAAGCTCGCGATCGCCGTGCTGATCCTGAAGCCGGCGGTGAGTCCCCTGCGCGCGCGCCTATGACGGCGCGCGTTGCGTTTGGGGAGCGGGCGAAGGCGGTCGGCGCGGCGGTCGCGTGGCTCGTGCTGTTCGTGGGGATCGGCATCGGCGTCACGATCCTCTTGAGCGAGCTGATCCCGGCCGTCGGAGGCCGGCCCTGGTGGCTCGCGCGCAACGGGCTCGAGCAGGCGACGGGGTTCGCCGTCGCGACGGTCGTGGTGGGGTACTGGCTGAACCGCCACAGCTGGGAGCGTATGGGGTGGCGGTTCGACCGCGGGCTGCCGCGGCGCCTGTTGCGCGGCGCCGCCGTGGGGGTGGCGCTCGCCGCGATCGCTGTGGGGCTCGCGCTCCTGGCGAGCGGCGCGGCGATCCACCTGACGCCGAGCCTCGCGCAGTGGCCCGGCGTCGCCGGGCCGATCGCCCTCGGCCTGGTGGCGGCGGCGCTGGCGGAAGAGCTGTGGTTTCGGGGATACCCGCTCCGCCGCCTCGCGGAGGCGGTCGGGCCGGTTCCCGCGATGGCCGTCGTCTCCCTCGGCTTCGGCGCGGTCCACGTCGCCAACCCGAACGCCACGGTCTTGAGCACCGCCAACATCGTGCTCGCGGGCGTGTGGCTGGCACTCGCGTTCTTCTCCCCGGGCGGGATGCCGTTCGCCTGGGGACTGCATTTCGGGTGGAACGGCGCGCTGGCGCTCGTGTTCGACGCCCCGGTGAGCGGCTTCGCGTTCGACGTGCCGGGCGTGGACTATTTCCCCGGGGCGCGGTCGTGGATCGACGGCGGGCGCTTCGGCCCGGAGGGCGGGCTGGTGGGGACCGTCGCGCTCGTCGTCGGGGCGCTGCTGATTGTGGGGCTCCAGCTCAGATCACGACCGGAATGGCTCGCGTGAAGCGCGCGAGTGAACTCGCGGCTCGGCCTCGGCCGGTAAACCGGCGTGCCTCGTCCGCTTCAGCGGTCGCTGCCGAGCCGCGGCTTCAGCCGCGCGCTTCGGGCCGAGGGGCGGGCTGGTGAGCCGGGTCGCCGTCGTGGGCGCGGGCACCATGGGCAACGGGATCGCGCACGTGTTCGCGCAGCACGGGTGGGACACGGCGCTGATCGACGTGGCGCCCGGGCTGCTCGAGCGGGTCCTCGCCACGATCCGCGCGAACTTCGAACGCCAGGTGAAGAAGGGGACGCTCACCCCGGAGCAGCGCGACGCCGCGCTGGGGCGCATCCGGACCGCGGCCACCCTCGATCCCGTCGAGGACGTCGAGCTCGTCATCGAGGCCGCGACCGAGCACCCCGAGACCAAGTTCAAGATCTTCCGCGACCTCGATCGCCGCGCCCCGCCACACGCCATTCTCGCGAGCAACACGTCGTCGATCTCGATCACGGCCATCGCCGCCGAGACGCGGCGTCCCGCGCAGGTGGTCGGGATGCACTTCATGAACCCGGTGCCGGTGATGCAGCTCGTCGAGGTGATCCGCGGGCTCGAGACTTCCGACGAGACCACGAAGCGCACGCTCGAGATCGCGCGGGCCCTCGGCAAGACGCCGGTCGAGGTCACCGATTCCCCCGGGTTCGTGTCGAACCGGGTCCTCCTGCCGATGATCAACGAGGCGGTCTTCTGCGTGATGGAAGGGGTCGCGAGCCCCGAGGCCGTGGACACGGTGATGAAGCTGGGCATGAACCATCCGTTGGGGCCGCTCGCGCTCGCCGACCTGATCGGGCTCGACGTGTGCCTGGCGATCCTCGAGGTGCTGCACCGCGACCTGGGCGACGACAAGTACCGGCCGGCGCCCCTGCTCCGGAAGATGGTCGCGGCCGGGCGGCTGGGGCGGAAGAGCGGCCGCGGGTTCCATGTCTATCGCGATTGAGCCGCCGGGCCTCTCCGAGACGCAGCGCCAGATCGTCGATCTGGCGCGCGAGTTCGCCCGCACGCGCATCGAGCCCCACGCCGCCGAGTGGGACCGCACCCGGCACTTCGCCCGTGACGTGATCGACGAGCTGGGCAAGCTCGGTTTCCTCGGGATGTGCACGCCCGAGGAATACGACGGCATGGGGCTCGACACCCTCACGTATCTGCTGGCGCTCGAAGAGCTCGCGGCGGCGGACGCGAGCATCGCGCTGTCGGTCTCCCTCCACAACGCCATCCCGGCCACGATGCTCGCGCGCCACGGCAGCCCGGCGCAGAAGCAGCGCTTCCTCAAGAGCATGGCCCGAGGGGAGGTGCTCGCGGGGTTCGCGCTGTCCGAGCCCGAGGCGGGCTCGGACGCGGCGTCGCTGCGGGCGCGGGCGGTGCGTGACGGGGATCACTGGGTGCTGCGGGGCACCAAGGCGTGGGCAACGAACGGCGGCACGGCGGAACTGATGATGGTGATGGCCCGCACCGAGCGCGGGATTTCCGCCTTCATTGTGCCCACCGATGCGGCGGGTTATCGTGCGGGGACGCCGGAGGACAAGATGGGCCTCCGCGCGTCGAACACCGTCGCGATCGCGCTCGAGGACGTCCGGCTGCCGGCCGATCACCTGGTGGGCGAGGACGGACAGGGGTTCGGATACGCGATGGAGGGGCTCGACGTGGGCCGCCTCGGCATCGCGGTCCAGGCGGTCGGGATCGCGCGGCGGGCGCTCGAGCACGCGGTCGGCTACTGCGCCGAGCGCCGGCAGTTCGGCCGGGCGCTGCGGGAGTTCGAGGCGGTGCAGTTCAAGCTGGCCGACATGGCGACGCGGGTGGAGGCGGCACGGGCCCTCGCCCACGCGACGGCGGCGCGCAGGGACCGGGGCGAGGAGATCACGGTCCCGGCGAGCATGGCGAAGCTGTTCGCTTCCGAGACGGCGATGTGGGTCACGACCCAGGCGGTGCAGTTGTTCGGCGGGTACGGCTATATGCGGGACTTCCCCGTCGAGAAACTGTTCCGGGACGCGAAGGCCACCGAGATCTATGAAGGCACCAGCGAAATCCAGCGGATCGTCATCGCCCGCGGTCTCTATCCCAGCGCCTGACCCCGGGCGCAAGCCCGGGGAACGCAAGGGGCTCGAGCTGTTCGCCCTGCTCGCCGAGCACGAGCACGAGCAGGTGAGCGCGTACTACGAGCCGTCGAGCGGGTACCGGGGCATCATCGCGATCCACTCGACGGTGCTCGGTCCCGCGCTCGGCGGCACGCGCTTCTGGAACTACGCGAGCGACGCGGAGGCGCTGATCGACGCGCTGCGGCTCGCGCGCGGGATGACGTACAAGGCGGCGGTGGCGGGCCTGAACCTGGGCGGCGGCAAGAGCGTCATCATCGGCGACAACCGCACCGCGCGGCGCGAGGCGCTGTTCCGCGCCCACGGCCGGCACGTCGAGTCCCTCAAGGGGCGCTACATCACCGCCGAGGACGTGGGGACGACCACCGGCGACATGGAGTACATCAAGGCCGAGACCAACCACGTGACCGGCCTGATCGGCCGGTCGGGCGACCCCTCGCCCGTCACGGCGTACGGCGTGTATCGCGGGATGAAGGCGTGCGCCACGTACCGCTACGGGTCGGACAGCCTGGCCGGGAAGCGCGTGGCTTTGCAGGGATGCGGCTCCGTGGGCTATCATCTGGCGAGGCTGCTGCACGCCGAAGGGGCGCAGCTCACCTGCACCGACATCGACCCGCAGCGGGTGAAGCGGGTGGTGGAGGAGACAGGGGCGCAGGCGGTGGCGACGGACGAGATCTACGACGTGGGGGCGGACGTGTTCGCGCCGTGCGCGCTCGGCGCGGTGCTGAACGACGCGACGATCCCGCGGCTCCAGGTGGAGATCGTGGCGGGCGGCGCCAACAACCAGCTCGCCGAGGACCGCCACGGCGACCTGCTCGAGGCGCGGCACATCACGTACGCTCCGGACTACGTGATCAACGGCGGGGGGCTGATCAACGTGAACGCCGAGCTGCACGGCTGGGCCCCGGAGCGCGCCCGCTCCAAGGCGGGGGAGATCTACGACACCATCCTGCGCGTGTTCGAGATCGCGCGCGAGGAAGGCATCCCCAGCTACAAGGCCGCGGCGCGGTTGGCGGAGCAGCGGATCGCCGCGATCGCGAAGGTGCGGCGCAACTTTGTCTGAGCAGATTTTCGTCGGCGCGGACCACGCGGGCTACCGGCTGAAGCAGCGGCTCGTGGAGGAGCTGAAGCGGCTCGGCTACGAACCCGTGGACGTGGGTCCCAAGGCGCTCGATCCGGCGGACGATTTCCCGGACTACGCGCGGCCCGTCGCCGCGGCCGTGAGCGAGGGGAAGGTGCGGCGCGGCGTCCTGACGTGCGGGACGGGGCTCGGGATGGCCTACGTCGCCAACCGGTTCCCCCGCGTGCGGGCGGCGGTGGCGTGGAGCCCCGAGATCGCCGAGCTCGCGCGCAAGCACAATGACGCGAACGTGCTCGTCCTGCCGGCGCGGTTCGTGAGTGAGGAGGAAGGGATGGAGATCCTGCACAAATGGCTCGAGACGACGTTCGAGGGCGGGCGCCACGAACGGCGCGTCGCGAAGATCGACCAGTGATCGACCGGCGCGCGCCGCTCGCGAAGGCGGACCCGGCCATTTACCAGCTGATCCGGCGCGAGGTGGAGCGCCAGGAGCACGGGCTCGAGCTGATCGCGAGCGAGAACTTCGTGACCATCGCGGTGCTCGAGGCGATGGGCTCCGCACTCACCAACAAGTACGCCGAGGGGCTGCCGCGGAAGCGCTACTACGGCGGGTGCGAGGTGGTGGACGAGGTGGAGCAGCTCGCCATCGATCGCGCCAAGGCGCTGTTCAAGGCCGAGCACGCCAACGTGCAGCCGCACTCGGGCGCGCAGGCGAACATGGCCGCGTACCTGGCGGTCGCGAAACCCGGCGACACGCTGCTGGGGCTGGCGCTGCCGCACGGCGGGCACCTGACCCACGGCGCGGCGGTGAACTTCTCGGGGACGCTGTTCCGCGCCACCCACTACGGCGTGCGCGAAGAGACCGGACGGATCGACTACGACCAGGTGCGCGAGATCGCGCGGCGCGAGCGGCCGCGGATCCTCATCGGCGGCGGCAGCGCCTACGCCAGGGTGATCGACTTCGCGGCGCTCCGGAGCGTCGCCGACGAGGTCGGCGCGATCTTCGTGGTGGACATGGCGCACTTCGCCGGGCTCGTGGCCGCGGGCATCCACCCGTCGCCCGTGCCGCACGCGCACATCGTCACGACCACCACGCACAAGACGCTGCGCGGCCCGCGCGGCGGCATCATCCTGTGCCAGGAAGTCTTCGCGAAGGACGTCGACAAGCAGGTGTTCCCGGGGATCCAGGGCGGCCCGCTCGAGCATGTGATCGCGGCCAAGGCCGTGGCGCTCGGCGAGGCGCTCACGCCCGAGTTCAAGGAGTACGCGCAACAGGTGGTGAAGAACGCACAAACCCTCGCCGCCGCGCTGGTGGAGCGCGGCTACGCGATCGTCTCGGGCGGCACCGACACGCACTTGATGCTGGTCGACCTGCGTCCCAAGAACGTCACCGGCAAGGAGGCGCAGGAGCTGCTCGACCGGGCGTCCATCACCGTCAACAAGAACACGATCCCGGGCGACCCGCAGAAGGCGTTCGTCACGAGCGGCATCCGCATCGGGACCCCCGCGGTCACGACGCGCGGCTTCACCGAGCCCGAGATGGAGCGGGTGGCGGTCCTGATCGACGACGTCCTCACCAAGAGGGACGACGCCACCATCACGCGCGTGAAGGCCGAGGTGCGCGAGCTCACCGACCAGTTCCCCCTGTACGCGGCGCCCCGCGCCGCCGTCGCCTCCCATGGCCGATAGCAGCGGCGGGTCGTCGAGCCGGCCCCGGGGCTCGGGCTCGTTCACGGTGCACCTCGCCGAGGAGCTCGAGGTCTACTTCAACGAGGTCGCCCACGGCCGCCCCGTGGGCTTCGTCGCCTCGGCCAAGTGGAAGCCGCCCACCGACATCTTCGAGATCGACGACGCCCTCGTCATCTGCATGGACATCGCGGGGATGCGCTCGGAAGACTTCACCGTCCAGCTCGAGGGCGGCATTCTGACCATCGCCGGCGAGCGCACGCTGCGACGTGAAGGCAAGCCGCACTACCACGCGATGGAAGTGCAGGTCGGCCCGTTCGAGCGTCGCTTCCGCCTTCCGGTGCCCGTCGATCCCGAGAGCATCGCCGCGAGCTACGAGCACGGCTTCCTCGAGGTCCGGCTCACCAAGCTGCCGGCCCGGCTGTCGGGCCCGCAGTCGGTGCGCGTGCGCTAGCCGATGGACCGCCTCCCGATCCTGCCGCTGGGCCAGCTGGTCGTCTATCCGCATGTCGTGCTGCCGATGGCGCTCAACGACCCGTACGCGGTGCAGCTGATCGACGAAGTGGTCCAGGGGAACAAGCGGCTGCTGCTCGGCGTGGTGCGGCCGCTCGGCGGCGCCGAGCCGCCCGAGGGCGCCGTGATGCAGGCCCGCGCCGACGAGCTGTACGAGGTCGGCACGCTCAGCACCGTCGTCCGGATGCTCAAGCTCGGCGACGGGTCGGTGCGCGTGATGGTGCAGGGCCTCGAGCGCGCGCGGCTCCTCGAGGTCGCGCCCGCCGAGCACTGGCTCGTCGCCCGCTACGAGACGCTCCCCTCGACCGTGCTCGAGGACGCGCGCACCGAGGCGCTGAAGCGCACCGTCCACGCCCAGTTCTCGCGCGTGATCGACATCGCTCCCTACCTGGGCGAGGAGCTGCACGAAGTGCTCGCCGGCATCTCCGACGCCGGCAAGCTCGCCGACTTCGTCGCCGCGAACCTGGACCTGGCGCTCCCCGCCAAGGCCGAGCTGCTCGCGCTCGACGACACCAACCGGCGCCTCGAGCGGCTGGCGGAGCTGCTCGGCCAGGAGCTGCAGGTGCTCGAGGTGGGGAGCCAGATCCAGGAGAAGGTCCGGACCCGCCTCGACCAGAACCAGCGCGAGTACGTGCTGCGCGAGCAGCTGCGCGTGATCCGCCAGGAGCTGGGCGAGGACGAGGGGGACGACGAGCTGACCGACCTGGGACGGCGGCTGGAGGAGGCGGGCGTCTCGCCCGAGGCGAAGAAGGTCGGCGAGCGCGAGCTCAAGCGGCTGCGGCAGATGTCGCCGCAGTCGGCCGAGTACCACGTCGCGCGCACCTACCTCGAGGTGATCGCGACCCTCCCCTGGGGCCGGACCTCGACGGACCGGCTGGATCTGAAGGGCGCGCGCGAGATCCTCGACCGCGACCACTACGACCTGAAGACGGTGAAGGAGCGGATCCTCGAGTACCTCGCGGTGCGTACGCTCAACCCCGAGGCGCGAGGCAGCATCCTGTGCTTCGTGGGCCCGCCGGGCGTGGGGAAGACGTCCCTCGGCCAGAGCATCGCGGAGGCGCTGGGGCGCCGCTTCACCCGCGTGTCGCTCGGCGGCGTGCGGGACGAGGCGGAGGTCCGCGGCCACCGCCGCACCTACGTGGGCGCGCTCCCGGGGCGCATCATCCACGCGCTGCAGCGCTGCGAGACGCGCAACCCCGTCCTCATGCTCGACGAGGTGGACAAGATGGGCGCGGACGTGCGCGGCGACCCCACGGCCGCGCTGCTCGAGGTGCTCGACCCCGCCCAGAACGGCGCCTTCGTGGATCACTACATCGAGGTGCCGTTCGATCTCTCGGGCGTGATGTTCATCGCGACCGCCAACAGCCTCGCGCCGATCCCCGACCCCTTGCTCGACCGGATGGAGGTCCTCACCTTACCCGGGTACACGCCGGGCGAGAAGCTCGCGATCGCCAAGCGCTACCTGCTGCCGCGCCAGCTCAAGGAGACGGGGCTCGCCGACGCGCGGGCCAGCGTGGCGGACGGCGCGCTCGAGCGCTTGATCGCCGAGTACACGCGGGAAGCAGGGGTGCGCCAGCTGGAGCGCGAGATCCAGGGCGTGCTCCGCAAGGCCGCGCTGGACGTGGTGGAAGGGCGGGCCGGAGGGGCGGGGGGAGCGGTCAAGATCTCCGCGAAGAACCTCGAGAAGTACGCCGGCCAACCCAAGGTCCAGAGCGAAGTTGCGGGGCGGAGCCCGGAGGTGGGCGTGGCGACGGGGCTCGCGTGGACACCGGTGGGCGGCGACATCATGTTCATCGAGGCGATCCAGATGCCGGGGAAGGGGCAGATCACCCTCACCGGCCAGCTGGGCGACGTGATGAAGGAGTCCGCGCAGGCGGCGTGGAGCCTGCTGCGGGCGCGCGCCGCCAGCCTCGGCATCCCGCTCGAGTCGTTCACGCAGACGGACGTGCACCTGCACGTCCCTGCGGGCGCGGTGCCGAAGGACGGGCCGTCGGCGGGGATCACGATCGCCGCGGCGCTGGCCTCGCTTCTGTGCCGCCGCCCGGCGCGCCACGACGTGGCGATGACCGGCGAGCTGACGCTGCGGGGCCGCGTGCTGCCGATCGGCGGGCTCAAGGAGAAGCTGACCGCCGCGGCGCGCGCCGGGGTGAAGACCGTGCTCGTTCCGGCGCGGAATCAGAGCGACATCATCGAGGTACCCGACGAGGTGAAGGAGCTGCTCGAGATCAAGCCGGTGGAGACGATCGACGAAGTGCTCGAGCTCGCGCTGCTCGAGCCGCGCTACCCGGGGCCCGTGACCGTGCGGCCGCGGGACTCGGGGGCGCGGGAGGCGCGGCCGTGAGCGAGCCGACGACGCTCGAGGAAGCGTTCGCGCGCATCGGCCGGCAGGACGGCCGCTACCACGAGCGCGGCTACCTGTTCGTGCTCGCCGCGCTGGAGTTCGCCCAGGGCAAGCTTCCAGCCCGCCGGCACCTCTCCGGCGGCGAGCTCGCCTGGGCGTGCCGCGACCTCGCACTCGAGCAGTTCGGCCTGCTCGCGCCGACCGTCCTGCGGCACTGGGGCATCATGCGCACCGAGGACCTCGGGCGCATCGTGTTCACGCTCATCGACGTCGGGCTGCTCGCCCGCCAGCCGAGCGACAAGGTCGAGGACTTCGATCGAGTGTACGATTTCGCAGCGGTGTTCCGGGCCGGCTACTCCTGGCCCGGCGTGGAGCGCGGGTAGCGGGTTCGGGTGAAGGGGGGTGCCGCATGGACGACGTCAAGGAGTGGCCCGCCTGCAAGAAGTGCCAGCAAGGTCTCCTCATTCCGTTGTCGGACTACGGCCGCGACGGGGCGCCGATCACCTACAAGGCCTGGGTCTGCACCAACCCGGAATGCGGGTTCAACATCCGCATCGATAACGGGGAGATCTCCTTCGGTCGCGCGATCGGCCAGAGCTTCAAATAGGCTTGGACGCGGTGCGCGCGCCCGCCGTCAGCGGGCGCTTCTACCCGGGGACGAGACCCCAGCTCGAGCGCGTCGTGCGGGAGCTGCTCGCGGCGGTGCCGGACGTGCGCCCCCCCCCCGCCCCCGCCCGCGCCGCGGTGGCGCCGCACGCGGGCTACGTCTACTCGGGGCTCACCGCCGCGCACGTGTTCGCCCGTCTCGACGTGCCGCCGGTGGTCGTGATCCTCGCGCCGAACCACACCGGCGTCTGCCGCGCGCCGGGTGGAGCGTCGCTGTGGGAGGCGGGCGCCTTCCGCACCCCGCTCGGTGACGTCCCGGTGGACGAGCCGCTCGCGGACGCGCTGCTCCGGGCCTCGCCGCTGGTGGGGCTCGACCACGCCGCCCACGCGCAGGAGCACGCGGTCGAAGTCGAGCTGCCGTTTCTCCAGGCGCGGCGCGCGGACGTGCGCATCGTGCCGCTGGTGCTCGCCTGGGATGCGTGGGAGGGGTGCGCGGCGCTGGGGCGGGTGCTCGCGGGGCTGGTGGGCCGGTGGCCCGAGCGCGTGCTGTTGCTCGCGTCCAGCGACCTGAATCACTACGAGCCCGCGAGCGTCAACGAGCGCAAGGACCGCCGCGCCCTCGAGGCGCTGGCGGCCCTCGACGGCGCGGAGCTGCTGGCGCGCTGCCGCCGCGAGCGCATCTCGATGTGCGGGCGCGCCCCTGCGGCCACCGTGCTCGCCGCCACGCGCGCGCTCGGGGAGGCGGGAGGGGCGGGGGGCGCGGCGCGGGCCGAAGTCGTGCACTACAGCCACTCGGGGATGGTGACGGGGGACGACGACGCCGTGGTGGGCTACGGAGGAGTGGTGATCACGTGAATCCCGTTCCCGTCCTCTCGGCGACCGAGGCCGCCGCCTGGGATTCGGCCGCGCGCACGCAGTACCGCATTCCGTCCCGCGTGCTGATGGAGGCCGCGGGGCGCGCCGTCGCGCAGGTGCTGCTGCGCGAGTTTCCCGAGGTGCTGGCGCGCGGCGCGCTCATCGTCGCCGGGGCGGGCAACAACGGCGGTGACGGCTGGGTGGTGGCGCGCGCGCTGCACGCCGGGGGCGTTCCCGTGTGGGTCGCCGCCCTCGATCCCAAGACCGACGACGCGATCGACAACCGCGCGCTCGCCCGCGTGGACGGGGTGCGGGAGATCGGCCGCGAGGAGCCGTGGCCCGCGGCCGCCGTGGCCGTGGACGCCCTGCTCGGCACCGGCGCCGCGGGCCCCGCGCGCGGCGACGTCCTTGCCCTCGCGCAGCGGCTCGTCGCCTACGGCGCGCCCATCACCGCGATCGACGGGCCCACCGGGCTCGACCTCTCGAGCGGCGAGGCCCACGGGCCGGTTCGCGCCGAGGTCTCGGTGACCTTCGGCGGCCCGCGCCGCGGGCACCTGCTGGCGCGCGACTGGTGCGGCAAGATCGTCGTGGTGGACATCGGCTTCCCGCCGCCCGATCCCACCTGGCCGCTCCTCGTGACCGATGCGTGGGCCGGCGCCCGGCTCCCGAAGCTCGCGCCCACGATGCACAAGGGCGACCGCGGCCGGGTGACCGTCGTGGGCGGCTCGAACGGGATGACGGGCGCGGCGCTCCACGCCGCGCGCGCGGCCCTCGCCGCCGGCGCGGGGCTCGTGAAGCTCGTCGCGGGGAAGGAGACGATCACGGCGGCCCGCGCGAGCCTCCCCGACGTCCTCACCGTCGAATCGGCGCTCGGGGGGGGCCCCGAGCTCGAGCCGGCCGCCGCTGAAGCGGTCGAATGGGCCGATGCCATCGTGGTCGGCCCCGGCCTGGGGCGCGAGCCCGCGCGCGCGCAGTTCCTCAAGGCGGTGCTCGCGCGGCGCGCCGTCCCCACGGTCCTGGACGCCGACGCGCTGACGCTGTTCCAGGGGCCCGCCGAGCGGCCCATGGTGCTCACCCCCCACCTCGGCGAGTTCCGCGCCCAGTTCGGCGACCAGCTCGCCGACGAGGCGGCGAACGACCGCTGGGCCGCTGCCGCCAAGGCGGCGCAGAAGGTGAAGGCGACGGTGCTCCTCAAAGGCGTGCCGACGGTGATCGCCGACCTGCGCGGCCCGATCCACGTCGTGGCGAGCGGCAACCCCGGCCTCGCCACCGGCGGGAGCGGGGACCTGCTCGCCGGATTCATCGGCGCCTTTCTGGCGCGCGGCAGCGCCGGCCCCGAGGCGGCCGCCCTCGGAGCCCACGCGCTCGGACGCGCCGCCGAGCACGGCGCCCGCCAGTGGACGGCCCGCAGCCTCCGGCCCGCGGACGTCCTCGCCGCACTCCCCGACATCTGGCGCGCATGGGCGACCACGGGACCGCTTGGCCCGCCCGTGTTGACGGTGCTCGAGCCGCCGGAGGTGGCGTGAGGCGGACGGTTAGGCGGTTAGGCGGTTGGTCGGTTAGAGCGACCGCCGTCGTGATTGCCTTTCTAACCGCCTATCCGCCTAACCGCCTAACCGCCCAGCATCTCTGGCGCCCCGAAGACCGCGCCCTCATCTCCGACTTCTCCTACGTCGTCGCCGTCGCCGCGTCCGCGTTCACCGTGTTCGGCGCCACCGCGCACGGGCTGATCATCTACGACCGCCAGGCGCGCGCCTGGCGCCTCCCGGTCACGGCGCTCGACGGCTATCCCGCGGCGCGCGTGCGGGTGGCCCTCGCCGACGCCACCGGGGACGCGGTCTGGTTCGGCACCACCGCCGGCTGGGCCCGCTACGACGTGGACGCGCAGCGGTGGGACTCCGGATCCGTGGCCGGCGGTGTCACCAACCTGATGCTCGACGCGCGCGACCAGGCGAGCGGCGTGTTCGTGCAGAGTCCGTTCGGTTGGAGCTTCCTCCCCCGCGGCACGCTGCTGCCGCTCCCCGGCGACGACCGGCCGCTCCCGCCCCCCGGCCAGCGCATCCAGCCGCTCGATGCGGAAACGGCGCTCAACCTGGCGCCGCTGGCGCAGGCGTTTCGCGCGCTGCTCCTGACCGACCCGCGACTCCGTTCCCATCGTTTCCTCGCCGCGGCGCGCTCCCCCGACCGGAGCGAGCTGTTCTTCGGCACCGACGGGATGGGGATCGTCCGCGTCGATGCCACCACGGCACAGTGGGAGAGTCTCGCATTCGGCCTGCTCGCCGCGCGCGCCGGCGCGGTCGCGCTCGGATCGTCCGGCGTTTGGGTGGCGTCCGGGGGGGGGCGCGTGGGAGAACGCCACGGACTCACCTGGGTCGCGTCCGATCTCTCTGCCGACACGACGATCGAAGGGCCGGCCGCGCTAGGCTTCGGCTGCGTCCAGGGACGGCGGCTCCTCGCCACCGGCGGCGCGCTGTGGCTCGCGTGCGAGCGCGGCGTGATCCGGATCGGGAGCGGGACCTACGGCGCGCGCCGGTTCGACGCGACGAGCGGCCTGCCGGCGGACGACGCGCTCAGCCTCGCCCCCGCACCCGACGGCTGCTGGGTCGGCACGGCGCGCGGGCTCGCCGTCGTGACGAACGACGGCAAGGTGGTTCGGGTGGGCGGCCTGGCCCAGCCGGTGCTGAGCCTCGTCGCCGTGCGCGAAAGCCTGTGGGTGGGGACGGCCGGCGGCCTCGGCTTGCTCGCCCCGGGCGCGAGCGAGGTGGCTGTGCCGCCCGACGTCGCCGGCCAACCCGCGCTGCGCGCGCCGATCCTCGGCCTCGCCCTCGTGGGCGACACGCTCGTCGCCGTGACAGCGGACCAGTTCGCCTGGCGTGACCCCGCGACGCGCCGCTGGACCCTCATGCACGCCCGCACCGACCTCGGGCGGGTCACGGCGCTCGCCCCCGACGAAGAGGGGGTGTGGGTCGGCGGGCTCAACGGGCTCGCCTTCTGGGACCTGGCCCACGGGAGCTTCCGCGTGCTGCGCGTGCCGGACGACGTCCCCGCGGCCGTGCGCGACGCCGCGGTGGAGCCGCGGTGGCTGTGGGTCGCGACCGACAGCGGGCTCGTGCGCTTCGCGCGCGACGCCGCGCGGCGATGACGCGGCGTCACTCCGGCCACCTCCGCCTCGGCGCGGGCGGCGAGTTCGACCGCTTGCGCACCATCTTCGCGAAGCTTGGCCGCTCCGCGCGAGACCTGGGAGACGACTGCGCCCTCGTCCGCGTAGGGCCCACCACTCTTGCCGTCGGCGTCGACCTCTCCCTCGAAGGCGTGCACTTCCGGACCGAGTGGCTCTCGTTCCAGGACATCGGTTGGCGCGCCACGGCCGCGGCGCTCTCGGACCTCGCCGCGGAGGGAGCGGAGCCCATCGGCGTCCTCGTGTCGCTCGGAGTACCGCGGGGACGGGGGACGAGGGACGGGGGACGGGTAGATCCCGGGGCGGAGATCATGGCAGGTATCGGTGCTGCAGCTGGGAGCGTGAAAGCGAAAGTGTTGGGCGGCGATCTGGTGCGCTCGCCGCGCTATCTGGTGGATGTGTGCGTCCTCGGGCTCGCCGATCGCCCCGTTCGGCGGAGCGGGGCTCGTCCGGGCGACGGGCTGTGGGTGACGGGGCGGTTGGGCGGCGCCGGGCTCGCGCTCGCGGCGCTACGGGGGGGGCGCGGCAGACGGCTCCCGCGGCTCCTGTTCCGCCGGTTCGCGCACCCGGAGCCGCGAATCGCCGCCGGCCGGTGGCTCGCCCGCCACGGCGCCCGCGCGCTGATCGACATCTCGGACGGCTTGGCCGGGGACGCGGGGCATCTCGCCGCCGCGTCGGGCGTCCGGGCGGAGATCGAGCTTGACCGGGTTCCCTGCTGGCCGGGGGTGGCGCCCCGCGCCGCCGCGGCGAGCGGCGAGGAGTACGAGCTGCTCGCCGCCCTGCCGCGCCGGTTCGGGGACCGGGAGGCGCGCGCCTTCCGCCGCGCCACGGGCCTGCCCCTCACGCGCATCGGCATGTGCGGGCCGGGCCGGGGCTTACGGATGACGGATGACGGACGACTGATTACACCCCCTCCGAGCTACGATCATTTCGCCGCGCGATGATCCGGACCATCCGCTTCTATTTCGTGCTGCTCGTCTCGAGCCTCATCCACGCCACGGCCGCGCTCGTGGCGGGGCTCGTGGGTGTGAAGCGGCGCCCCGGCGGGATCTACGATTGGAGCACCAACGACTGGTCGCGCGAGCTGCTCGCCGCCGCCGGCACGCCGGTGCGGGTCGAGGGGCTCGAGCGCGTCCCTCGGGGCGGGCCAGTCGTGTACGCGTCGAACCATTCCTCGATGTTCGACATCTGGGCGCTCGCCGCCACGCTCCCGGGTTCGGTCCGGTTCGTGGGGAAGCAGGAGCTCGCCGGGATCCCCCTCCTCGGCCCGGCGATGGTCCGGGCGGGCCACATCATGATTGACCGCCCGCACCCGCGACGGGCGCTGGAGGCGTACGAGCGCGCTGCGGCGGTGATCCGCAGCGGCGTCTCCGCCATCGTGTTTCCGGAGGGGACGCGCAGCCGCACGGGCGAGCTGTTGCCGTTCAAGAACGCCCCCTTCGGGCTCGCCATCGCCGCGCAGGTACCGGTCGTCCCGTTGTACGTGCACAACACCTTCGAGATTCTCCCCAAGGGTGGGATCCGGCTGCGGCCGCGGGCGATCCGGATCCTCGTGGGCGAGCCGATCCCGACGGCGGGGATGACCGGGGACCAGCGCCAGGCGTTGCGCGACCGCGTGCACGCCGCGATCGTCGGCCTCAAGACCCGCGTTGACGCGGGGAGCGCGGCCCGCTAGGGTAGGGTCCACCATGAGCACGATCATTTCGGTGCACGCGCGTGAGATCCTCGACAGCCGGGGGAATCCGACCATCGAGGCCGACGTGACCCTGGCGAGCGGCGCGGCCGGGCGGGCCGCTGTGCCGAGCGGAGCGTCCACCGGCGAGCACGAGGCGGTGGAGCTGCGCGACGGCGACCAGAAGCGCTTCGGGGGCAAGGGGGTGCTCGAGGCGGTAAAGAACGTCAACGAGGTCATCGGCCCGCGGCTCGAGGGGATGTCGGCGGAGGAGCAGATCGCGGTGGACTACGCGATGCTGGACCTGGACGGCACCCCCAACAAGAGCCATCTCGGGGCGAACGCGATCCTCTCGGTCTCGCTGGCGGTGGCGCGGGCGGCGTCGCAGGACGCGGGGCTCACGTTGTACCGGTACCTGGGTGGTCCGGTGACGAACGTGCTCCCCGTGCCGATGATGAACATCCTCAACGGGGGCGCGCACGCGGCGAACAACGTCGATTTCCAGGAGTTCATGGTCGTGCCGATCGGCGCGGAGGGGTTCGCGGAGGGGCTGCGGATCGGCGTCGAGGTGTTCCACGCGCTCAAGAAGGTGCTCGCGAAGCGCAACCTCTCGACCGCGGTTGGGGACGAAGGCGGCTTCGCGCCCAACCTGCCCACCGACGAGGCGGCGCTCGAGGCGGTGATGGCGGGGATCGAGGGGGCGGGGTACGAGCCGGGGAAGGACGTGGCGATCGCGCTCGATCCGGCCGCATCCGAGCTCTATGAGGACGGCAAGTACGTCTTCAAGAAGAGCGGGGCGGGGACGAAGACGTCCGAGGAGATGGTCGCGCTCTACAAGAGCTGGATCGACCGCTATCCGATCGTCTCGATCGAGGACGGCCTCGCCGAGGACGACTGGGCGGGCTGGGCCAAGCTCACGGAGGCGCTCTCCGCCCGCGTGCAGCTCGTCGGCGACGACATCTTCTGCACCAACATCGAGCGGCTGGACCGCGGCATCGAGGAGGGCGTGGCGAACGCGATTCTCATCAAGCCGAACCAGATCGGCACGCTCACCGAGACGCTGCAGTGCATCGAGCACGCGCGCTCGAACGGCTACGGCGCCGTGATCTCGCACCGCTCGGGAGAGACGGAAGACACTTTCATCGCCGATCTCGCGGTCGGGTCGGGCGTGGGGCAGATCAAGACCGGGAGCGCCTCGCGCACCGACCGCGTCGCGAAGTACAACCAGTTGCTGCGCATCGCCGAGGAGCTGGGCGACGCGGCCTACTATCCCGGCCGGCATCTGTACGGCTTGTGACGCGCGCCCAGCTCGCCGGTCTCATCGCCGCCGTCGTGCTCGCGGCGCTCGCCTTCCAGGCCGGGGAGTACAGCACGTTGGACTGGCTCACGCTGCGCCGCCAGCTCGCCGAGGAGCGCCAGGCGGTGAGCGATCTCGAGGTGCAGCTCGACTCGCTCGAGCGGCTGGCCCGCGCGCTCGAGAATGATCCTGCGGCGCAGGAGCGCGCTCGCAATTAGGCTCCCAGCTTCATTGGTGGGGCAGGGTAGCTCAGGTGGTTAGAGCACGGCACTCATAATGCCGGGGTCGCGGGTTCGAGTCCCGCCCCTGCTACTCGAGAAAGAGGCCGGAGCGTGCTGCTTCGGCCCTTTTTTTTCGAGGTGAGGGTCGCGGGTCATCGGTTCGAGGCCGACCGCGGCTACTTGGAGTTACGGGCCCTTGGCCCGGCCGACTTTCGCCCAATTTTACGTCGAGCGCTTGCGTCAGCCAGCAGGCCGGTGCATCGGAGAGCGCGACCATGAGCTTCACCTTCGACCTGAATACCCTCCTAAATACGCTCCTCAGCGTCGCGATCGGTTCCGCCGTCACGTGGTTGGTCGCGCGGGTCTACTACAGGCGGGCTGCGCTAGAACTCGAACGTGAATCCCGTGAGCGCGCCGACTCTCCACGCTCAGCCTACGCGGGCTCGAGGAAGCCAGCCTAGTGAAGCTTACGAAGGATGCCGCCGGTAACATAGCCAGACTGGTTCTTCAGCTTCACGCCTCCGGCGTAGCTGGTTCAAGCGGCGTCGCAGCGCTCACGGTCAAGCGGCGGGGTGACCCTGCTGGCTAACCTCGTCACACGTCGGGCCGCACCACGTGCCACCGGAGGCGCAGCGCCTTGGCCGCCGCCGTGACGGTGACGGGATGCTTGAACGCGGTGACCGTCGCCATGCTCCAGCTCCGAGTCCTGAAAAGCCGAACGGCCACCGCGCCCGCCGAAGCGAACGCTGGTGGCCGTCAGGGTCTGGGCCGAAGCTCATATTGTCGGGGCGAACTGCTGCCCCGCGACAGTGAATTCTCCTGCCCCCAATTCTAATCAGGGCGTCGGTCCGTCAACAGGGTCACAACAACAATGCTGTTCTAATAGCGGCGCGCCCAACCCTCCCGCCGCTCGATCTGCCAGGGCTGACGCAGCGCGTCGAGTGGACGCCAGTTCCCCGGATCACCCGGTGTCTCGAACTGCCACCACCGCCAACCATTCAAAGAGTAGGCCGTTGAGCCGAGCTTGCGGGCAGCGTGCACTGCCGCCTTGGACGGCGACTCGAAGGCGATGCCGTCGACCACGATTCTCCCATCCTTC
>WNFU01003022.1_pt1 | contig 22482 bp, 24 predicted proteins | sample 5400121 | NCBI WGS metagenome assembly WNFU01 (sample SAMN13153360, study PRJNA577476) | soil metagenome | isolation source: 100 cm soil or saprolite under grassland replicate 1 | place: USA:California | collected 2016-06-15
CGCGTTCGCGTAAGTCGAGAAAAGGTGTTTCGAGACGCTTTCTGTTGAAAAGGATCCAGATCAGCCCGGTTTGATCCACCACAAAGAGACGATGGCTTCCATCTTCGGGAGATATCAAAGCGACCGGCGAAGTAAATCCATCGGCAACTAACTCCAGGCTAATCCGAGGATTGGGTTTGCTCTGGACATTGCAACTACTCACAGTGACCAAAAGCAGGCTGACTAGAAAATTGGCAATCTTAAGAGTTTTCATTCTTCCTTGTTGAACTCAATTCTAAAGGATTGTTTCGGTTCCTGTTACAGTTTTGTAACAAGGCACAAAATGGGGAACTTTCATATTTAATACACCGTCCATCAGCAGCACAACTTGGAGGTGCAAGATGAAAATTAATACCAACTCAATTCTTATTTTATTTGGCATTATTGCCTTCACGATCATGGCCTGTCTCCCAGTTACCTTGATCGCCATGCCGCTGTTGCAGCCAGCGAAGCACGAACCTGTTGACTCGGTAGCAACTGTTCAAGCGGTTGTCACCCAGACCGTGTATGCCATGACGCAAACCGCGCCGACGCAGACGCCCATTCCACCCACGGCGACGCCCGTCCCAGCGACCAATACGCCTGTTCCCACGGCAATCACGTATTGTGACTGGGCTGCTTTCATCACGGATGTGACCATTCCGGATGGTACCCAGTTTGCTCCGGGTGAAGTTTTTACAAAGACCTGGCGCTTGAAAAACATCGGTACCTGCACATGGACGCCTGATTATGACATCGTCTTTACCAGCGGTGCTCAAATGAGTGGCACGACGATGCAAATGCCGGGCTACGTAGCTCCCGGACAAAGCGTGGATGTAGCCGTGACCTTCACAGCCCCTTCCGCAGCCGGACATTATGTTGGCTACTGGATGCTGCGCAATGCCTCCGGGAAATTGTTCGGCACAGGTGGCTGGGCAGATGAAACCTTCTACGTGGATATTTATGTAAAAGATTTGCCGCATGGCACAGTAATAGGCAACTTCTCTTACCCAAGTGAGTTCAACCCACCTTTAATGCTGTACTTTGAAAATGCAGCCACCCGTGAGACGATTCAGTTTTCCATCCCTGAGAAAAACCCAAGTTATAGTGTTCTTCTCCCTAATGGAACCTACTATGCTTATGCCTGGGCACCGGGATACAACTTGCAAGGTGCCTACATCAACTCAAATCTCATCATGAAGACCTTCGTAGTGAAAGGTCGTCAGACCACCACTGGAATCGATTTGACGGACTGGAGTCCTTACCCTCACAGTTACGGACAATAAATCAAATGGGCGACCTAACAGGTCGCCCATTTTTTGTTTCTTTTGTTGCTGCATAGTACAACTTATAATCTAATCCATGACACGACTCTCAGGACAAGAACGGGCTACATACGTGCAAAATATGTTTACCCGGATTGCCAGACGCTACGATCTATTATCAACTCTTGGCACTTCAGATGGTTGATCGTTAGTGTCGCTAATTGAAAACACGAGTTGCTAATCACCAATCATCCACGTACTTGCGTTAAATCTCAATCGAATAAAGAACGGTTTCCATCTCTTGTGGTGTCAGCCCGCCGTGATGCCCGTAAAACCGCTGTTCAAACTTACCCTTTTCATACCACCACACTGACTCATAGCGATAGGGGAGAATCACCAAATTCCCGACCCGTTCGCGAAATCGGGAGGAAACCTCACTGCCAAAGTATCCATTCTCGATGAGGAATTCGGCTTTCACAACGTCAGCTTTTCCTTCCAGTCGTGGTACGAGAAATAACTGTGCCTCATCCAACAGGTCATCTTTGATATAAAGGAACATATCACGCGCCGACCCAGCCGGGACGAGTAACTGTCCCTTACGATTCGTTTTCAGGAAATGCTCAATCCCAGTAAAGCGCGGCTCGATGTTCAAATAGATTGTTGTATCAGGATCCACTTCAGATTGACCATGATCTGCGGTCATCAAAAATAAAACCTTTTTCTTTCCCTGAAAGACTCGTTCGAAATAATATTCCATCATCAGCAGAAACGTCTCGATTTCCGCTTCCGTCTGTGGCGCGCTGGGACCATAGGCATGACCAAGGGTGTCGATCTGGTCAAGATAAAGATGCACAAAGGCAGGCTGAGTTTGTTCCTCCAACAGCAATCCTAAATTGATCAATGCTTCTGAAAGCGTTTTAAATGGATAGAGTTCGGCACCTGCCATCACTACATCAGAGTAGGTAGAGGGTGAGTAATCCCGTGATCCAAATACATAAGGATTCACTCCCATCTTTTTAAGTTCCGGGTAAAAAAGTCCGCGAGGATAGAAAAGCGAAGGGTGGATGCCAGTCGACGCCAAATCGTTCCGGGATCGAGACCCAGCGTAGGAGAATAACAAAGGTGAGATGAGGGCGTCCACCTGAGGCTCATAGTAGATCCATTCATAGACCCCGCTTTGCCCCACGTTCCATCCGGTATGAATTGCTGTCAGGTGCGCAGAGGTTGTAGATGGAAACTGTGAAATCAGCTTTTCGATCCGCCCGTGTTTCGCGATACGTTTGATAAAAGCCGTATCTTGAAAACGTTCAAAGAATCGCCAGCCAAATCCATCAACCAAAAACAGGACAACAGCCTCATACTTGCCCGATGCAAACGCGCCTTTGATACGGTCCGGGATCCCGGCAAAGCCGCCCTCATCATAGCGTGGCTTGACGAATTCGGGATTCATTTGCGTTCTCCAATCATCATTTTGATTAACATGCAAAATCGTAGGGATGGTGTGGAAGGTCTGCTGGGAAGCACCAGATGGATTTTCCTATACTCCATTGCCATGCTCCCAGTGCGGCGGCGCAAGCCGCGACATAGTGATCAGTAACGGTTTCCGGGCGGGAGATGCCTTTCAATCCGTTTGTCTCTAGCCAGTCCAGTAAATGTCTGCGTGCAAATGACTCGGTTTTGAATTTGCGTATGTCGCCTGCATCTGCTCCGCGCAAAATCATGCAGGCACCGGGATGCACTTCGACCATTCCCAGATCATATTGCGGTTTAAGGGATTCCAACAAACGCGTCAAATGCAAGCCGCGCAAGGTAAGATAAACCATGCGGATCATGGTGGGCGGCATGATTCCGACGCGCCCGCCTTGTGCATGGACAAAGCGGCGCAATTCTGAATCGGATAAACGGTCTCCGCCTTTAGAGTTATAGGAAAGTGGAGCATCGATCCCGATCACGATTCGTTCATTTTGCCCTAAACCAGAAAGAGCCTCGAGAATTTGATTGTCATCCGCGCCTTCTCGAACATCAACGAGATGAATTTCCTCCCCACGCTCTTCGAAACTGACCATGCAGGTGTCTGCGACATTGCGCGGCCCTGATAAATCAATCCCTACAATCCTCATCAGTATTTATCCGTGTCGATCTGCGGCTAGCATTAATCTTGCGGCGCGTCTTCCAATCTCCACGGCGAAATTTGTACCCCGATCCCATGGATAGACCTGGCTCATCGACGCGAAATATAATCCTTCAATCGGTGTTTGAATCGCGGGGATATTTTTGGAATGATTGACCAGGGGTACGGGCTGCGCATAATTCGTTTTGTTCACCCAAACTTTTTTCACCCAATCCCGCGAAAACTCGGGATTGAATTTCTTAAACGCGGGCGTAAAGCGTTCCAGCAATTGTTCATCGCTCATCGAAAAATATTCATGCCCCACTTCCAAATAATCACCCGCGTACACAATATGATCGCCGCCAAAATGTTCCTTTGATACAAAATTTGTATGCTCCACCAGTGCCAGCATGGGATAGCCGGCTTCTTTCGGCAGGTTGAACCAGTAATAGCCTTCCTTTGATAATTGATGCTTGAGCGATAGTACCATCACCACCGCACCCATGGACTTCAGTTCGAGCAGTCCCTTCAAATAATTTTCGGGAAGATCAGGACTCAGCTTCGCCATCAAATTGGGAGATGTGGTGACCAGCACTTTATCAAACGATAAGGATTGTCCATCGCTCTTTACCGACAACTTATTCTGTTCCCGTTTAATCGACTCGACTCTTGCTCGCAGCCGAATCTCCACGCCTATTCCGCGCAGTTTCTCGGCGAACATGTTCGCAAAATTTTGAAAGCCACCTTCGAACGTTCCGAGGCGCGTGGTCCGTGCTTTGATGCGCGCCCACATCCAAGCCATATTGACATCCCGATAAAACGGACCGAACTTCCCAACCAGCAGCGGCTTCCACATCTTTTCATAGACGTTTTTGCCTGCCCACTTTAACATCCATACGTCAGCCGTCACTTTTTCCAGAGCTTTCCAGTTGTTCGTTAAACGGAGGAATAACCCAACAAAGCCGAACCTGATTTTATCGAGACCAAACCCAAGTCCCGGAAAAAGAAGCGCGCGCAGAATCGAGTCGAATGGATAAAACTTCCCGTTGTGATACATCACAGTTAACGGGCGCGGGAAGATCACCTTGTCACTCCAACCCAACTCACGGATCAGTTCCAACATATATTTGTCCGATTGGAACCAGTGATGATAGAACTTTTCGACTGACCAATCCCAGTGTGGTTCCTTGAATCCAGAAGCCAATCCGCCAACATAATCGGCGGATTCGTAAATGATCACTTCGTGTCCTGCACTGCGCAAATCATAAGCGGCAGCCATGCCGCCAAACCCCGCTCCAATAATTGCTATTCTCATCCACACTCCCAAAGTTAAATGTAGGTCAGGCTTTTGGCCTGACGAATAGAATTCGGCGGGTTATCAACCCGCCCTACTTATTTGCTTTGATTTTTCGACCGTTGCTCCAGCATTTCTGAAAGCATTCTGAGCCTGCCCCACTTCTGACGAACCACATAGATCATCGCCAGGTTTTGCAGCCAACGCGGTTCGCAGTGGGGATTTTTCGCGAGTTGTTCGAAAACTTCAATCGCCTTATCATCCGTTCGCCGCGTCTTTGCATATTCGTTCGCCAGTTGTTGCAGATACGCTTCATTTCTTCTGCGCAATTGCTCTGCCTGGACAAGTTTTTGACGCACTTCCAGCACGTGCGGATAAACGCGCCCAATGGCAGTTTCCAATTCATCGATGGTGTAGGGCTTGATTAAGTATTCCTGCACGCCAATGGACATAGCAGTACGCAGGGTCGTTGTGTCTTTTTCAGCAGAGATAATGATGCAGCCGATGTCAGGATGAGTATGAGCGATCTTCCGATAGGCAGTTAACCCATCCATTTCAGGCATATTGATATCAAGAAGGAGGATATCGGGATGATGCTCTTCCGCCAACTGGACAGCTTGAAGCCCGTTCGCGGCAATGGCAACCACTTCCACATCGTCGATCGTGGCAAGCATCAGGCGGGTGTTACGGCGGGTCTCTTGGATATCATCCGCGATGAGCACCCGCAATTTCTTCTTTGGGGGCACGTTGGTCTGCACCATGGTCCGTTCCTTCGTTGTGAACGATAAAGGTATTGCAAACCAAGTATAACTCACGCCAACTAATCTTGTCTGAATTGTAACTTTTTAAACACGGAGAGGCAGCGTAGCTGCCTGAATAATTCATTATTTGATTTTGATTACGATGAGCTAGGCATCCGATGTTTCTGCTCGCAAGGAGTCGCTCCAACGGACACCTTCACGCGCCAGGAAATAGGCTCCAAGCAGTGTGATTGGAAGCCACAAGGCGACATGCAATACAAGTGTGTATCCGGCTGCCACCGAATGTTCCACCCCATAGGCGGTTAATACGGCAATCCCTGGTGCATCGAATGTCCCGATATAGCCCGGCGCAGAGGGGATGGTCGTTGCCAGATTGACAATGCCATTCATCAGCATCAGCGCAAAGAAGGAAACGCTAAAGTTGAACGCATGCATCACGAACCAGTACTTGCCCGTTTCCAGTAACCAGATGATGACCGAAGTAAAGAAGACCATCAACGCATTGAACGGAGAACGAAGCGAAGCCAATCCATCCAAAAATTTATTAGACAAGCTAATCACGCGTGCCTGAAAACGCTTGGGTACAATACGGTCAATAAACCATAAGCCGATTTTCATTGCCATCTGCGGGAACATGGCAGCCAGGAGGAAAATAGCCAGCGCGCCGAGGAACACTCCGGTCCCGATCACAGCGACTTGCTGGATGCTGCCGACCATACCTGAGGTGTCGGTCATTTTGGCGAGCTCGGGCAGATTGATAAAGACGAATGCCAACATGACTACGCCATCAAAAATTCTTTCTACGATAACGGTCGCCAGGGAGGCGGAAACCGAGACGCCCTCTTTTCGTTTCAAGATTACGGCGCGCAAGACTTCCCCAGCACGGGCGGGATAAATATTGTTGCCCATATATCCAATTGTTGTGATGGGGAACATGGTTGCCGTGGGTATCTTTTTGATCGGACCCAGCAAATAGTGCCATCTCCATGCCCGCACCCACACCCCGACGAAATATACGGCGATGCCTGGTAATAACCAGAAATAATTTGCCTGTTTGACAGAGTTCCAAAATTCTTCAAGACGCAGTCCGCGTAATGCGAGCCAGATAAATACGATGCTGATGAGCACCCCAAGCCCAAATTGCCATTTTTTCATGGGCGGGATTGTAACATGCCTAAACTTGCAACCTCTCTTAAATTCATCTCGTATATTTCTATGTGGAGGAAATCATGGCGAAACTCCCCTGGTGGCTCAACCTGTTCGTCAAAGTGCTTTTCGTCGACCTGGCTATTACCCTCTTCGTCGCGGTCTGGTCATGGATCACAAAGGATTCTAGCCTAGTCTCTCTTAGCAACCGGTTCTTTGTAGGCGGAGCGATTGCAGTCCTAATCAGTCTGGCATCCGGTATGGGGAACTGGGAGAATCGTTCTGACTGGCGGCAGATGTTCGCGCAATCTGCGGGTCAGGCAAACCTGACAGAGCGCAATCAACGAATGATGGCAGACATCGTACAAGTGTACTCGCTTACTTTTGTCATGATCCCTGCTGGTCTGATCGCCATCCTGATCGCGGTGCTGCTGGGGCAACTCGCTTGATATAATCGCGAGCGTGGAACTTCATCAGCCTGCTCCTGATTTTGAATTACCCGATCTACAGGGAAGATTTCATCGTCCGTGTGATTATCGCGGGAAGATCGTTATCATCAATTTTTGGTCGGCAGAATGTCCTCATTCTGCGCGGACAGATGGCTTGATTCTCGGTTTGCTTGAAGGATGGAATGGGGAGGTGGAATTGCTGTCCATTGCCGCGAATCGCAACGAATCCGTGCAAATGGTGAGGGAAGCTGCAAAAGCGCGGCACCTTCCAAAGGTCCTGGTCGATGCAGAGCATATTGTCGCAGATCAATACGAGGCAATGACAACCCCGCATGTATTCGTCCTCGACCGTGCAGGCATCCTGCGCTATCGCGGTGCAGTGGATGATGTCACCTTCCGGCGGAGAGAGTCCAGCCAATTCTTTTTGCGAGATGTCGTTGAGTCGTTACTCAAAGGGAAAGTTCCCGAGTGGAGCGAAACACCTGCATATGGGTGTACCATCGTGCGTGAAATTTGATAGAATCAAATTGTGGCAATTGAGCTCTCTGCAAGAATCGCCTTCCTGAAAAAAATTCATCTCTTTCATGGTTTGGAAGAGGATGAGCTTACGGCTATTGCGGGAGAACTGGATGAAGTCGCGGTTCCCAAAGACGGGGTGATATTTAAGCAGGATACCAAAGCAGATAGTTTTTATTTGATCTATGCTGGAAGCGTCCGAATTGTGCGCAGACAAAACAACAGGGAAATTCAACTTGCGCGCCTGGTGAGGGAGGATTATTTCGGCGAAATGGCTCTGGTTGAAAAGAGGCGCCGGTCTGCTACAATCACTGCGCTTGCTGATACAGTATTACTTGTTCTCTCACGCCAAGATTTCGAAAAACTTTACAAGCAGAAGCCAACTCTAAAGTTGAACCTCGAAGTTGCCATTCGTAGCCGCCAGCTAGCACGCAGCTTGCTTTTCAAATGGTTGCGACCCGACGAGGTGGTCTATTTCCTGGCACGTAAGCATCCTGTGATTCTCTATCAAAATCTGGGGTTACCGATCCTTGCCCTTCTAGTGCCGATCGGTTTGTTCTATGGCTGGTTTACGATCGCGACCCTCTTCATTGTTGGGTTGGCTGCTTGGGTCTCGCTGATCGCAATTGTTGGTTGGATCATATGGCTGGTCATTGATTGGGGCAACGATTATTATATTGTGACCAATCAACGCGTGGTGTGGCTTGAAAAAGTCGTGGGCATTTATGATAGCAGGCAGGAATCGCCATTGAGCACTGTCGTTTCCGTTGGTGTTGAAGCGAATCCGTTGGGGCGCGCTCTGGATTTTGGGGATGTGATTGTGCGGACCTTCGTAGGTAAAATTCCGTTCAACCATGTGAACCATCCTCATCAGGCAGCCCGTATGATCGAAGAATACTGGCAGCGGACGCGTGAGGCCGCAGTGGGGCTGGAAAAGGAAGCTATGAAGGATGCGATTCGCAAACGGCTTGGGATTCCGATCCCTCCCAAGCCGAAAACGGACGCCTCCTTACCGCCGCCTCCGCCCAAAGGGGTAAATTTGTTGCGTAGACTTGGAGCCAATACACTCAAACTCCGCTATGAATCTGGTGATATGGTGATCTATCGGAAGCACTGGGTGGTGTTGATCATGGAAGCCTGGATGCCTGTGCTGGGCATGCTGGCCGTCATTGTGTTATTCTTCCAGCGGTTATATCAACTGGTACGCACTCCTGGGTCAGTATTTATCTCCTTCAACGGTGGCATTCAAGTGGATGGATGGGCTGGGGCTCTGCTTATTCTTCTGTTTGTGCTTTTTATATGGTTCGTCTATCGCGTCCTGGACTGGAGCAATGACAAATTCGAGGTCACCGCTGAGCAGATCATAGACCTGGACAAAAAACCATTTGGTACAGAAACGCGCAATGCAGCCCAGCTCGAGAATATTCTGGGAACGGAATACAGGCGCATCGGAATTCTGGGAAATATCTTTAACTATGGAACAGTCTATATCACCGTGGGCGGTACCAAATTTGCATTTGAAGATGTGATAGACCCGGCCGCCGTTCAATCTGACATCAATCGCCGCCGCGCGGCCCGCGCAGATAAAAAGAGACAAGCTGAAATTACAGCCGAGCGCGAACGCATGGCAGAATGGCTGGCTACCTATCACAAAAGCACTCAGGAATTCGTGGATGAAGAAAATAAGAAAAAGCGAAAACCAGAGTAAAATCGGGCATTCTCCTATTCGTCCTGAGCGTTGTCGAAGGGCGTGAACTATTTTTCAAAGGTAAAGCCAATCAATGACTCTTCTCAAAATTGTAACTCTCCCCGATCCTGTCTTGCGCCGCAAGGCTCATGCGGTAACGAAATTCGATAAAAATCTCCAAACCCTGATTGATGACATGGTCGAAACCATGCGTGAAGCGCCGGGGGTTGGGCTCGCCGCGCCGCAGATTGGTCTCGCCGAGCGCATTATCGTGGTCGAATATTTCGAACGCCCCGAAGACGAAGAGAAGGAAGATGCTCCCAAAAAGGTCTGGGCAGTTTTGAATCCTGAGATCATCAAACCATCCGAAGAAACGTTGATGGGTGTGGAAGGTTGTCTCTCCATTCCCGGGCTGGTTGGCGAAGTGGAACGCCACGCTTCGTTGCAAGTGAAGGGACTCAATCGGCATGGCAAGCCCATGAAGATCAAGGCCGAAGGATGGCTGGCACGTATCTTTCAGCATGAAATCGATCACCTAAATGGAGTCCTTTTCACAGATCGCGCGACGCGGGTCTGGAAGCCAGAAGAAGAACCTGACGCTGAACAAGAAGTTTGATGACTTCTACCCTTCGACGCTTAACCTCGGCTGACCTACCTCGACTTCGTCAATTTTGGATTGAGCATTGGGGCAGCGAAGAAATGATCACGCGTGGCAACCTGTATCGTCCGGAGCAACTTGACGGGTTTGTCGTCGAAGATGAAAAGGAATGGGTGGGTCTTATCACGTTTTTTATCAAAGACAATGAATGCGAAGTGACTTCGCTCGATAGCCTGCGGGAAGGAAAGGGCATTGGTACTCGGCTGATTGACAAAGTGATTGAAGTGGCACGTGCAAGAAAATGCAATCGCCTCTTTCTGATCACAACCAACGATAATTTGCACGCCCTTGGTTTTTATCAGAAACGTGGTTTTGAAATCGTGACTGTTTATCGCGGTGCTGTGAACGAATCGAGGAAAAGAAAGCCGAGCATTCCACTGGTTGGAAATGATGGCATTCCATTGAGGGATGAAATAGAATTGGAAATGTCATTGCGAGGAGTGTAGCGACGAAGCAATCTCCTCATTTGCAGAAGGATTGCTTCGTCGCGACGAACGCTCCTCGCAATGACATACCCTCGTTATGTTCTTAAAACGCCTCTCTCTCACCAACTTTCGCAAGTTTACCCGCCTGGATGTTGATATTCCTCAGCGGGTGGTTGTGCTCGTGGGAGCCAACGCACAGGGCAAAACGAGTGTACTCGAAGCCATCTATTTCCTGGCAGCATTCACCTCTTTTCAAACCCATGCCGATCGCCAAATTGTCAATTTCTATGAAGCCAAGAATAACCCGCTGACGGTTACCCGGCTGATCGCTGAATATCAACGTAGTAAAAGCAAGCACCGGATGGAAGCGCGCCTTATTCTTGAGCCAACGGGCGTGTTGAATGCCCAACGCTTGCGCAAGGAGGTCTTGCTGGATGGCGTGAAGAAGCCTGTCAATGAGATCATCGGTCATTTCAACGCGGTCATCTTTGTGCCGCAAATGTCGCAGATCATCGAAGGGGCTCCTGAAGACCGCCGCCGTTACTTAAATCTTGCATTGGCCCAGTCCACACCCGCTTATGCGCGCATTTTGAGTGAATATAGTCAGGCGCTGACTCAACGCAATGCGCTTCTCAAATTGTTGGGGGACCGCGCTGGAAGTGGTGACCAGCTGGAAGTCTGGGATGAGACGCTGGCGCGACTTGGCGCGCAGATCATTCTGTGGCGCATCGAAGCCATCCAGCAAATCGAGCGACTTGCGTCACGCGTCCATAGCGAATTGACGCGTGGTTCCGAAATCCTTCGCCTCTCGTACGAACCCGCTTTTGATCCATTGCCAAAACCAAATGGACAACTGGGCTTGAAAATGGATACGGTTGTGGATCGTTCCCATTTGGATTTGAATGAAATTCGGGACGGATTTCGGGCGCGCTTGAGTGCCTTGCGCAGTGAAGAGATTGCACGCGGCGTGACAACGATCGGTCCGCACCGGGACGAACTGCGTTTTCTCGCGAACGACATTGACCTTGGCAATTATGGCTCGCGTGGACAAGTCCGCACCACACTATTATCCTTGAAGCTTGCTGAAGTGAACTGGATGAAGGATCGCACGGGTGAATGGCCGGTGATCCTGCTCGATGAAGTCACGGCAGAATTAGATTTGTTGCGTCGTGCAGATCTGTTAAAGTATGTTGGTGAAAGCGAACAAGTCTTGTTTACCACGACCGATTTGAATCTCTTCCCATCTGAATTTGTCCAGAAGGCTGAAGTCTGGCGCGTAGAAAATGGAAGAGTGGAGAGATGATCCTCGCGCTCAGTGCTACGCAATCGAAGCGCGCTTCGTCTTCGCTCGGATGAAGAACACATCCTCACTCCGCTCAGCGCGAAGAGTAATCTATGACTCTCTCAGACCTTTTTATCCAATCCATTCTCGAACGAATTGACTCTCCCGATGTTATTGGCATTGGTATTGTGGGTAGTTATGCGCGCGGACAGGAATCAAAATACAGCGATGTAGATCTCGATATCTACGTCAGCAAACTGCCTGAAAATGTTTATGATCGTTACACGTTGCGTCATTTGGATGAAAAACTTGTCAGTCTGAAATACACGTTGCTTGACGATGAACGCGCTGCCTTGACCAACCCGCGCCGCGCGATCTGGGCTGTTCCTGGCTTGCGCGGGATGAAGATACTGCTCGACAAAGACGGCTCAATGGCTGCACTACAAAAAGCGGCGCAGGAGTTTGATTGGTCACCTCTACAACCCGCGGCAGATGAATTCGCGGCAGAAATGGTGATGGGCAACGCGGAGGAAGTTTGCAAAATATTAAATGGCCTTGCGCGCGGACATGAATCTACGGTGTTGTATGCGACTTGGGGATTGGTGAAGAATATGCTGGAAGCGGTCGCGGTGCAACGCGGCATTATGATCGCCAGCGAGAATCGTTATTTTGATCTGATTCAGGATTCGGTGGGACGCGATTCGGAACGGACGCGTACCTTCCGCCGTGCCTGGGGGCTGGAGGCGGATGCATCTCATTATAAAGGGCGAGGCGCGGCTGCGTTGAGGTTGTATTGTCTAACCGTCGCCATGTTCAATGAGTTGATTCCTGAAAAACATCGTGAGGTCGTGAACAAAACGCTACAATTGATCAAGGAGGCTGGTTACCTGTGAGTACACTATGAACCCTCTTGCAGAGCGCGCGCTCAAAATCCATGAACGACTGCTTGAATTTTATGGCGAGCCGATTTGGCGTAATCCATTGCCTGCCATCGACGAACTGGTCTCGACGATCCTTTCGCAGAACACGAATGATATCAATCGTGACCGCGCCTTCAACTTTCTGCGTGCGAAATTCGGAACCTGGGAGGAAGTGCGCGATGCGAATGCTGATGATGTCGTCAATGCCATTCGCCCCGCAGGACTTGCAAACCAAAAGGGACCGCGCATTCAGCAGGTTCTGCGCTCTATCACGGAAGAACGCGGAAGTTTGGATTTATCTTTTCTCGCTGATCTTTCTGTAGAGGAAGCAAAAGCGTGGCTGACAAGATTTAACGGTGTCGGCCCGAAGACGGCTGCCATTGTTCTTTGTTTTTCGTTAGGAAAACAAGCCTTTCCCGTAGATACACACATTTATCGTGTGACGGGACGCATCGGACTCCGCCCCGAGCGGATGACCGTTGAACAGGCGCATCCACATCTTGAGAGTCTCTTTCCGCCTGAAACCTATTACGCCGCGCACTTGAACCTCATCCGCTTGGGACGAGAAATCTGCACCGCACGTAAGCCGTACTGTGAGAAATGTCCAATCTTAAAGTTGTGCGATTATGGACAAGACATTATGTCAGTGCGGGCCCAGTAGGGCGAAGCAATCTCATCTGACCATCAAACATGAGATTGCTTCGTCGCGGCAAACGCTCCTCGCAATGACGGATAATGCTATCTATTATCTCCATCCCCTTTGATCTTGCCTCGTTCCAATCGATCATATAACTTGGTGATATTGTGTTCTGCGATTTCGTCCAATGATAAATCTAATTCAGTTGCGACCTGAGCGATATACCACAGCACATCACCGAGTTCAGCCTTGAGCGCCTGGCGCGTTTCCTCGCTCATCTGGCCATCCTTATCGCGGAACACCTTCTTGATCTTGCCCGCCACTTCACCTGCTTCGTTTACTAACCCGAGTGTTGGATAAATGACAGAATGCCCTATGGCAGGATAGCCCGCGGTCTTGCGTGATTTGGTTTGATAGTCATTGAAATCCATAATGCGCTATTTTATCGCTTAAGTTGGCGCGTAATGGTTGGATCTGTGATCTTCTTATCCTCTGCGAGCAGGAAAGCCTTTGACAAAATGATCGCCAATGTTTGGTCGCCTTCAAACGGGATGAACAACTTATCCTTACCCATTTCCCCGCTCTTACGAGAGGGTACGATGCATAAATATTGATCATTAGGTTCCATCAGAATATTGCCCGAACCAAGATGGATCTTGTATGTCCGAAGTTCGCCGCGTACAACAAGGAATTTATCAGTCAATTTGCAGCGCTCGGCAATTTTCAAACGCGGAACAAGAGTTTCAAGCACCTGCTTTCTGGTCTTTGAAGATTCGGTCAGATCTCCAAACGAATAACTGTGCCAGTAATCCTGATAACGTGCTTCCCCACCGCCGTCTATCCATGTTGGATCGTTCCCAACACTTGCCACACCAACGAACATATCCACATCCCGCATGATTTCAGAAAATACCAGGGCTGGGATTTCTTCGAGCGGCAATGGCTCGGCGTTCCCGATGCCTAGCCAGCGACGAGCTGAATATCCACCTCCACCCGCGTGAGCGCGGTTTTCTACGTCGTCGATACGATAAAAGCGCACCTGGTCGGTGGTCAGATAAAGATATGTGCCCGTCTCGTTCGTATCCGTGCCATAATGATCTCCAATCCCCTCGATCCAATACTCGGCGCGCAAACCCCACTGCGGCATTACCTTTGTTGCTGGCGGGTACGTATCATCCACCATCAGTCGCAGGGAATTCTTCCATCCCTTCGCCGCGCACAGCGAGTTGAACTGATGCTGGCGCAGAATGTGCGCGGCATAACGATTCGAATAGGTGCGCGTATTCTGCTCAGCATCCGTGAGCAGGTAGATCTCGCGATACGCCTGTTTGAACGGCTGACGGATTTCATGTTCCATCAGCCATCGCCTCCATTCCAAAGTAACATCTGGTTCGGCATGGATCGGATGCCATAACTCTACTGTTGTTGAATCGCCGAGCCGGTCAACAGCTTTACCGTCCCTGCCGACCAAGCGCCCATCAAACCAGATCGCAGACGCGGCTTCATCGTCCTTGCTGAACTTCCAGATCAAACGTCGCGCGATGGTACCAATGAGCGGATGATTGATATAACGTGCCAGCCATGAAGCATACGTCCACTTCTTTTGTAAAAGAAATAGGTTATCCATGCGGTCACGCTGGGCAGGCAGCATCTTGCGAATATCCTTGACCGCTTGTGAGATCTCCTTTAACTCTTCGGGATATGCTTCCTTAAGAGCTTTTGGTGCAGACGATAGTCGCTTCGCGTCTTTCCTCGTCCAGACCTGCTCTACCTCACTGCCATTGACTCTCAACTCGGAGATGATCTCATCAAGCTCATCGCGTCGTACACCGACTTTCTCCAATCCATACGTCGGCACCGACATCTCCTCGATCTCTTCGGCTGTCATCCCTAAACGTTTGGCAGCGACTTCGAGCGCGTTGGAGATTAGCTTTTGGGCGGGGTTGGTCTTGATCCTGAGCTTCAAAATACTGAGCTGTGACACGCCCTCGCTTCCGGGCAGATTTCCCAAGGCCCAGAAACAGGCGTTCCCTACCTTCCCCGCCCGTGGACCGGATCCAGGAATCTTTTTATAAGCTGAGACAGCCAATGCAGTGAGAGCCCGTGCGATTTCATAATCATCCGTCTTGCTGCACAACCAGACGAGTCCTTTTAGGATATCAGCATTGACTGGTAATAGGGTTTGAACATTATCATAGCGGTTGGAAGGTGCCGTGCGAGGTTTATCAACGAGAGGAAACCAATGCAAGAGTTGATGAAAAAAGTTTGAAGTTCCGATAATGTCCAGATATTTGTCCATTCCTTTCAGCCATTTGCTGCTTGGGGCAGAACCTGTTGTGCGCAAACAATTTAGTAAAAGTTCTGCCCATGCTGTTTGTATCTTTGGATCCAACGAGCGAAGATCACTTAAAGCCATATCTGCCCAGACGTCCCCTGCTGACAGTGGCAAACTGATCTCTGTATCACCCTCCAACTCCTTGAGGCGCAATATCCACCGACGCGGTTCAACCCCCCTTTCAGACTCGATCACCTTGATCAGACCATGTATGGCTGCGGTCAGCTCATTACTGATTTCATTCTCCTTCAAATAATCCCCCAGGACTTTTATCATTTGGGGAACGCCACGAAAACACGCATGGGGCTCCGTTCCATTTACTGACCAATTCAGCAGAGCAATGACATCCTGCTCTGAAAATGGTAGTTTGTGCTTGAGCATATTGAGGAAAATATTGTGCATTTTCCATCGAAGCATCGAATTGTTTGGGTTGTGATGATTAAATACGGAACGCGGATTTTTCTCAAGCCATTTCAGCACGGCAAAAACAACATCACGCTGGAATTGTGGCTCCGCGTTCTTATATTTGACGCCGGCTGTGAAATTTTCCAATTTATGAGAATAATTTCGTGATCCTTGCCTAACCAATTCCTCAACCAGGGCATCTGTATCAGGGTTGGCAGGTGTGTTTGTGAACTTGGATTTGAAAAAGTTGAACATGGGAGCCTCTCATCTTTTCACCCGCCGACAAGAGGAACCAACTTGAGAAATGTTACCGATGTTTCTGGATGAAGAGCGATCTCATCATCCAGTTCCTGGACCTGATAGTCATCCACCAGGACAATAAAGCCATTCCCTTCAAAGGCTTCGATTGCCTTTTCATATTGTGTAACCGGGTCAACGATGCGCGGCTTATGGAATTTGAACCCATTCAGTGTTCGTTCTGTATCGTTAGGCTGGACCAACATTCGGAAGACCGCAGGTTGGCGGCTGTTGAATTCTTCCACTTCCTGAGTCACGCGTTGGCGGATGAGTTCACGTATGCTAATCTTTTCCCCTGAAACGTGAACGGTGAAAGTGTGTTCCGCTTTACCCAGGCTGGCAGTCGTTTCATCTCGGATCAAAAGTTCAGTAAGCATGGGTGGCCTCCTAATGGTTTATTCGGTTTTAGAACATTTGTGCCAATTATAGAACCTTTTGTAAGAGTGTCAAGATATTTGTAACCTTTTGCCTTGCATGAGATGAATGCTTACGAGTGGCATAGCAGAGCCTCCTTAACTATATTGCATCGAATTCATATAGTTTTGGAGGCTCAGGTTTGGCGAGCTGAAGTCTTGTGATGGATGACGTTTCGTTAGTGTTTGGCAGCCACTTCAAGTGCCTTTTCAATCATCTTTTGTGCTTGATTGGATCTGACCTTGGCTTTTAAAATATTTAATTGTGCTATTCCTTCGCGGATGGGCATGTTTCCCAATGCCCAGCAGCAGGCATTTCCTATTTTAACTGCCTTGGCTCCAGACCCAGGCATCTTCTCATAGCTAGAGATCGCCAAGGCTGCGAGCGCCAAAGCGATTTCAGGATCTTCCGATTTACCACACAACCAAACCAGTCCTTTAAGGACCGTAGCATTCGCAGATGCGATCTGCGGCTGATCCACCAGTGGCAACCAATGGGAAAGTTTAATGAAAACGTTTAAGTTTCCAATGGTATCTATATATTGGTCTGCTTCCGTTAGCCACTTACGGTTCGGTGTAGTACCTGTCACCCGAGAACAATGCTTAAGAAGTTCTGCCCAGGCTGTCTTCGTCCTTGTGTCCAGGGCATAAAGTTCTCTTAAAGCAGTATCCGCCCAGCGATCTCCAGCGACAAGAGGCAAGCTGACCGGCGTTTCACCCATCAATTCCTTGAGTCGCAGAAGCCAACGACGAATTTCGACGCTCATGCTCTTCGATTCAATGGATTGGGTCAATCGTTCGATAGACATATGCAGTTCATCACTCAAGGGATTGTTTTCGAGATAATCACCGACCACTTTTATGATTTGTGGCACACCGCTGAAATAGACATACACAGACGTATTGGACTGACTCGCAGACCAGTTTAGCATGGCAATTACATCTTCTTCCTGAAAAGGAATTTTGAATTGGAGCATGTGTAGGAAGGCTTCACGCATTTTCCATCCCATTTGCCATGCATCTTGATCTCGGCGTCCATACGACCTCGGGGAATGCTGGTCAAGCCATGCCAGCGTTGCTATGACAATCACGCGTTGCATTTGCGGATCAGCATTTTGAAACCGGACACCTAATTTGAACTTTTGAAGTTCAAAGGGATAGAATCGCTGTTGGTCTTGCCTCGCGAAAGCTTCGACCAGTGCTTTGGCTTCGGAACGGGGAGAGGGTACAGTAAAAGTAGATTTGACTTGGTTTAACATCAGGGACTCTTCTTTCTATCCACCGACAAGTGGAACGAATGGAGAAATGGTACTGAAGTCTCTGGATGAAAAACGATTTCTGCAGACCGGCGAATCAAACTATATAGGCTCGTTGTTTCCCCCGAGTGATGAACAGTAAAAGTATGCTTTGTTTTACCCAAGCTGCAAATCGTTTCATCTCGAATCAAAAGTGGAGGTAGCATGGGAACTCCTAATACAATCTTCAGTTTAGAACATTTGTTCTAATTATATATTTTTTTGTTTATGTGTCAAGGTTGGTTGAAATAGACTGCTAATCTTCTCCACCACTCATTCTTCTCCCCAGACACAAATGGAGTGTAGATGGTTAATCGATCAGCAATTCCCTGGTAGCGCTTTTTCAATTCATCAGCCAAGTTTTCTTCATCACTCATCAGACAAAATTCATTCAGGATCTCATCCGTGATGAGCATTGGCATTTCCGCCCATTCACCGCGCGCCGCATGAGCGGACAATTTCTCCGCTACACCAGTCCATCCATGCAAATCCATGACATAGCGATACGAAGGCGTGGACGCGTAAAATGAAACCTGTGCCCGCGCAAAGTTTCTCTCTTCAGGCGTCGTGGCAACAAATGCGTTGACCAGTATGGTCACATCCTCCCTCTTTCTTCCTTCCTTCTTTGTTCCCTCTTCTATTGCCGGAAGTATCACCTCGAGCACATATTTCACACTATGAAACGGATGAACATGAAATCCCTCGCACAATTCGCCCGAAAGTTTTGCCAAACCTGTATTGACTCCCGCAATGTAAATGGGAATATTCGGATGCTCGATAGCTCCGGGGTTGAAGAAGGGAGACATAAGCGTAATTTTGTAATACTCGCCGCGATAATTCAACTTCGTTCCGTTTTGCCAGCAATCCCAAAGGGCGCGAATGGCTTCGATCTGCTCTCGCAATTTACCTGTCACAGATTCAGGCCATGACTGACCGAACCTCCGCTCGATATGCGCTTTGACCTGCGTGCCAAGTCCCAGGATGAATCGGCCGTTGGATTGAGCGGCGAGATCCCAGGCAGTGTAAGCGATGTTCGCTGGAGAACGTGAGAAGGAAACGGCAATCGCCGTCCCGGCGCGAAGACGCGTGGTATGTTCGGCGATCAACGCGCAGGGCAGGAAGGGGTCGTGTTGAGTCTCCTGAGTCCACAGCGCGTCGAATCCAATTTCCTCTGCGGCTTTTGCGATCGCAGGAACATCTTTCAATCCAATCGGTGGAAGTGCAGCATCGAATTTCATAAATCCCTTTTCACCGCGAAGCACGCAACACCTGCCCTGGTACGGCTTAAGCCGCACGGTGCCAGGGAGACCGCTAAGATTTAAAAAGTTTTCTTTGCGTCCTTCGTGGTCTTTGCGGTTCGATTAATCCGAAAGCAAATACGCCATAATCCAGTTCGTCGTTGCGACCAAACCATCCGTGTGCGTACGTTCGTAGTTGTGGGACGCATCAATCCCGGGACCGATCAACGCGACTGCCACATCACCGCCTGCACGCCAGAATGCCTCGCCATCCGAGGCATAGTACCGATAGACATCAGTCTTGTATGGAATGCCATGTTGCTCAGCCAGGACGCGCAACCTTCTATTCAAGCCCTCATGGTATACACCGCCGGCATCCTTGATGCACAGCGTCGCGTTGAACTCATCTGACTCCTGCCCTTTGCCGACCACTGCCATATCCACCGTGAGCAACTCTGCCACATCCGAGGGGATGCCTGCTGAGGCACCGTGACCGACCTCTTCATAATTGCTTATGTGGAAATAAACAGTGCGTGTGGGGCTTTGACCCGCGTCTGCTAAGGATTTGATCGCGGAGACAATATTCGCCACGCAGGCCTTGTCGTCGAGATGCCGCGAACGGACGAAGCCATTTGTCACTTCCACGCGTGGATCGAACGCAACACTGTCGCCGATCTTGATTCCCAGCGCGCGCGTTTCCTCCTTTGATAATGTGCGCGCATCCAAACGGACTTCCATATGATCGTCATCGCGTGGGGTGTCTTTCATGGCTTGACCGAAAATATGACCCGATGCGGTCTCGACCAATACAGAGCCGCGGATTTTCTCGCCGTTTGAAGCAAAAATCCAGACTCCTTCCGTCTCGATTGTGGGCCACTCAACCCCGCCAATACGACTTAACTTGAGCCGTCCGTTCTTCTTAATTTCCTTCACTACCGCGCCCAGTGTATCCACATGCGCAGTCAGGGCAATGGGCGGTAATTCACTTTCCACTTCCCATTTTGCAACCAGCGCGCCTTTGCGCGTGCGTGAGAGTTGCAATTGCTTGTATTGCGACAATTCTTTTTCTACAAAAGCAATGGCAGGTTCTGCAAAACCGGTAGGGGATGGGATGTTCAATAGCTTTATGAGAAAGTCAACGAGATATTCCTGATTGATAGCTGGTAATGACATTATTTTCCTCTTTGTTGAAATGTTTTCAAGGTAGCAAGTTTGAAGGTTCGAACGTTTAACCGTTCAAACCTTCAAACTCAACGATCTTTTCTCTCCACTCTTTTGGAATGGGAATTGTCTTTTCTTCCTTGTAATCGTACGCCACGATCACAATCTGCCCCTTTGCTAATTCTCTGCCTGACTCTATATCTGTAATATTCTGCTCCCACGTCATGGATTTGTTCCCTAATTTTGAGACGTGAACACCGACCTTGATCTTCTGCCCAAAATAAACAGGCTCAAAATATGTGAGGTGGACATCCGCCAAAATCACGCCAAGCTCCATGAACGACTGATCTTTGGTGAAAAATCCCATGTCAATCCAATATGCAATTCTTGCCTGCTCGAAATAGGTGAGATATTTGGCGTTGTTGACATGTCCCTGTGGATCCAAATCCCCATAACGGACTTCGATAGGATGATAAAAACGGAATTGCGACATTCCGAGATTATACCTATCTTCATACGCCTGTAGAACAAAATGTGCTAATCGTTATGTACTGCTATGGCTCTGGTAGAAAACTTTTCGAGCTTGCCAAAACGAGCGATTGTGCAGCGGCGAGGATCATCGTCGCGCCGCGCCTGAGCTGATTTTCGGCGTCGACATGTGTCCCTGCTGTGATACCAGCAATGATGCCCGTATTTTTCATGACACGAATGGCATCCTCAATGGCAGCTTGTACTTCGGGATGATCCGGTCCATCGGGGAATCCCATATTCAGAGAAAGGTCGCGCGGACCGATGACACAGGCATCTAATCCTTCCACTGCGCATAGTTCAGGAAATATAGTCAGAAGTTTGTTATCTTCGAATTGAATGATGACCATCGTCTGTTCATTTGAAAAGTTGATGTACTCCGGCGCGCTGGTTGTATATGCCATGTGACCTGAGGCTCGCGAGAAACCTAGTCCACGCTTGCCTAGAGGAGCATATTTGACCGAGTCTACAAGCATCTTCACTTCTGCGACGGTCTCCAACCCTGGCATCATGATCCCCATCATGCCTGCATCAAGATATTGCAAAACAAGTTTTGGGTCTTTTGTCCCAATGCGCACCATCGGCGTCATATTGGTTCTTTCACAGGCCCGGATTACATTTACAGCCTGCATAGGATCGATCAATCCGTGTTCAGCATCCAGCATGTAATAGTCAAATCCAGCAATGCCAAAGAGTTCAGCGAGTTGAGGATCATCCGTTGTGGAAATCACACCAAAAGCAGGCTGCCCTGCTTTGAGTTTCGCTTTGGTTTTGTTTGGTTGAATGAACATGAGATCTTCGCCTACCCTTTCTCGTGAAGTTTACCTGCAATACTTTGCCAACCCTTCACTATCCCTTATTGCGATTCTTCCCTCTGTATCCGTATCAATCAGACCCCGTTCTTTTAACAGCACCATCGTCTGATCCACGCGTTTTCTCGAAGCGCCGACTAGGTCTGCGATGTCGCTTTGTGTCAACACAATCCGGATTTGAGTCGCGCCATTTTTCTCGTGACCATATTTCTCGGCAAATGCCAACAATTGGCGTGCCACCCGTCCATTCACATCCAAGGTTGCCAGGGCTTGAATCAATTGATCGGAGAGGCGCACACGCGCGGATAATATCTTCACTAGATTGCGTGCGACGGGTGGGAAGTTATCGAGCATATAACTGAACGTGGCTTTATCCATCCACAACATCAGTGAACTTTCCAGTGTTACGGCACTGGCAGAGCGACCCACACTATCAATCAGACTCATTTCGCCGAGCAAATCACCCGCGCCCAAAATGGACAAGATCACATCCCGCTCACCCTGCTCAATATGAATCTTCACCGTGCCATGCAAAATGATATAGACTGCCTCACCCGGCTGTTCGATGGTCATCATATTGCGTCCCGCCTCGAACACGCGGCGATGGGCACGCTGCGCAACCCAATCCAGTTGCGAGGGTGTCAGCCCTGTGAACAGTTCAATGTCCGCGAGCAGGTTGCGAGTATCGTCTTTTCGTCCTGGCATGTCAGTCATGGTTCGCATATTTTACATCCATTGCTGCTTCCCCCTCTGCGAGTGGGGCAGGGGTGAGGGAGACTGTAACTTCTTTGCTATTTTGCTTGTGTCCTGCAATACAATTTCCAGTCCTT
>WNFU01007517.1_pt1 | contig 22464 bp, 21 predicted proteins | sample 5400121 | NCBI WGS metagenome assembly WNFU01 (sample SAMN13153360, study PRJNA577476) | soil metagenome | isolation source: 100 cm soil or saprolite under grassland replicate 1 | place: USA:California | collected 2016-06-15
ACTGGGTCGACCGCGCCGGCTGCGGTCTGGTCGTGGTTGAGGTGAACTTCGTAGTGCAGGTGAGGGCCGGAGCTGTGTCCGCTGGAGCCGACCAGTCCGAGTGGTTGCCCGACGACCACCGACTGTCCTTCGTGGACGAACGGCTGGGCCTGCAGGTGGCAGTAGCGGGTGATGACACCGGCGGCGTCTTGCAGGTCGACGTACCATCCACAACCTTTGACGTCTGGCGAGCCGTCCTGGTCGCAGCCGTGGGAGGCGGGATTCACGTTGCACCGCACGGTGAGGACCGTTCCGGATGCGGCGGCGCGGATGATCGTGCCGCGTGGAGCTGCGAGGTCCACGCCGTTGTGCGTTGGCCTTTCTGGGGTGTGGAAGCCGGAGATCACCGGAGCGAGTACGGGAGCTATCCACCCGGACTCGCTCGGTGCTCCGCCACACTGGTCGGGGCCGATGGTCACGGCCGGGGAAGGGCCGTGGATTGCGTGTTGGACGAGTTCGGTGGCGTCGGCCTCCCAGCGCTGGTAGGCGTCGGGGTAGGCGCTGGTTTGAACGGCTTGTGCGGCCTCGGTCAGTGGCATGCTCTGCCAGCCGCTGATGGTCAGCAGCTTCTGGTAGAACTTGCCGGCGGCGTACCGGGGGTCCATCAGCTGTTGCGGGGTTCCCCATCCTTGGCTGGGACGTTGCTGGAACAGTCCTACTGAGTCGTGGTCGTTGTGCTCCCCGAGATCGCCGAGGTTGCGCAGCCCGGATTCCTGCATCGCGGTTGCGACGGCGATGACCCATCCGCGTGCGGGGACGCCCATGCTGGCGCCGACCGCGACAATCGTCGCGGCGTTGGCGACCTGTTCGTCGTCCCATTGGTGAATGGGGGCGCCCGCCCCGCCGGACGGGCTCGGGGGCAGCCCGCACAGGGTTGGGACCATACCGGCGAAGATCACCATGGGAGCGGCTACGCACAGCACGATCGTGGCGATGGTGGCGCAGGCGAGCGCGATGGTTCGACTGTTCACTGTGGACTCCAGGTGTGGTGGCGAAGGGTGAGCGTTGAGCGGTGCCGGTGGCGACCTGGTTTGCTGCGGCGAGGGGCGAGTTCTCGCGCGGAAGTCCGGCGAAGCGGGGGCGCTCGGGGTGGGCGCATGCGGCGGCGGCGATGAGACGTCATGGGCTCGACGTGTCGCATTGACGACCGGCAACACGTTCGGCGCTGATGCGCAGTTGGCCCGTTGGGTCGGTACGGTCCTGCGCGTGATGGTGGTCTATTTCTCGTCGCAGGGTTGGCGGCAGTGGGACGTGGGGCGTGAGCCGCTGATCCGCGACGGGATGCCGACTCTGATCGATGACGATCTACGGCTTGAGGACGCGGGTGGTGGCCTGCGTCCGGCAGCGGTGGCGAACCGGTGGTTGCGGGAGTTGCCGGTCAGCGGGGCGCCGTCGCCGAACACGTGGCGCAACTACGCCACGGCCCTTCGGGCGTGGTTGGAGTTCGTCGCCGGGCGCGGTGTGGACCCGCTTGGTGAGCGGGAGGCGTTGCGGGCGGCGCTTGGCGCCTACGCCGGGTACCGGCTGTCGGGGCCGTTGACGGCGCGGTGGAGCGCCTCGACGTGGAACCTGCATATGGCGGTGCTGGCCAGCTTCTACCAGTGGGCCATGGCGGAGAGGTACTGCGCCGCGGTGCCGTTCACGTTCGTGCGCGGGCGGCGGCGGGTGCGCGACGAGATGGTCGAGGTGGCGCGCAATGCGGCGAAGCTGCGCGCGCCGAAGCGGCACGCGACGGTCAGGTACCTGGAGCGCGAGTTCGCCGAGATGCTGGTCGGTGCGTTGGCTGGGTTGGGCGCTGATGGGCTGCCGGGCGGTTTCCGGGGGTGGGAGACCGCCCGGAACGCGGCGATGGGTGGGCTGGTTCTGGCCACGGGCCTGCGGCGGCGGGAGTTCACCCACCTTCTGGTCTATGAGGTTCCGGCGCTGCCGGCGCAGCGTTCGGTCCTGCCGGTGCTGTTCCCGGTGGCGCGGTCGATCGCGAAGGGCGGCAAGCCGCGCACGACGTGGATCGACTACGAGGCGTTGGCGCGGGTGCATTAGTACATCGACCTGGAACGCGCCGCGGTGGCCGATGGTGCGCGGTGGCGTCCGCCCGAGCGGTGGGTGCGCCGCTTGAGGTGAGCGAACCGGACGGTGAGGGTGGGCGAGTCAACGGCAGACAGGTGCGGTGGTCGTCGTTATCGGCGGTGGAGCGGCTGCGGCTGGTCGCGCCGGGGGGCGGTTCGTGCCTGCTGGCGCTGCGGTCGGGTGGCGCGCCGTTTCGGGCGTGGCCCAGCGTGCTGGCGCGGGCCTCGGCTCGGCTCCGGCGGTCTGAGCCGCGGTTTCCGGTTGTGTCGGCGCACCGGCTGCGGCACTCGTTCGCGATGCACACGTTGGAGCGGCTGGTGCGGGGCTACTACCAGCAGGCGGCGAAGCTGGTCGCGGACACGGATACCGACGCGGCGTTGGCGTTGTATCTGGCCAAGGCCGACCCGTTGATGGTGCTGCGGGACCTGTTGGGGCACAGCTCCGTTACCACGACGGAGGTGTATCTGCGGCGGCTGGATGTCACCCGCATCTACCGCGACGCCTACCACTGCGCCGGATCGAGTCTGACGCTGACAGCCCAGCAGCGGGCTGAGGTGGACGCCGAGTTCGCCGATAGCGCGGGCGGGGACGGCTGATGCCGGCCCGGGTGGTCGACGATCCGTTGAGGGTGGAGTTCACCTTCCCCCGTGGCAGCCGCCTGTGCGTGGCGCTGCATGATCTGCCCAACCAGGCCCTGGCCCGCGACCTGGCGGTGGGGCTGGCGATGCGGGCGCATCCCCATGGTGGCGTCGGGACCCGCAGGACCGCCGGGAACGAGGCCGCCGCGCTGCGCCACATGGTCAACACGGTGTCCCGTAACGGGTTCACCGGTGCCGCCGCCGAGCTGACCCCGGCCGTGCTGCTGCGGTACTGGCTGGCGTGCGGGTATGCCCGCGAGTCGCTGACCCGGCTGCTGCTACGCAGTCTCGACGCCGCGACCGGCAGCCTGAGCGATGCCGTCCGCGAGCACGTCCACGGCCGGTACCTGCACGACGTGCAGCGCACCCATCCCCGCGCGCCCTACACGGAGGGCGAGTGGCGCCGCCTCGGCCAGGCGTGCCAGGAATCGGTGACGGCCAGCTGGGCCGCGCACCGTCGGGTGCTGGCCCAGGCCGACAGCGGCGAGGATCCCCGCGCCAGCGTGGTGAACGAGCAGAATCTGGCGTGGCTGGTCCGCCAGCTCGGCCCGCTGCCGAGCAGCCACTTCGGACATCACTTGTGGCAGACACCGGGCTGGACGGCGCGGTCCGCGGCGAGCGTCACCGCGATCCGCGAGGCCCTGTTCCCCACCGTCAACGTCATGATCAGCTACCGGGTGCTGTTCGGAATGCACAGCGGCCTGGTCCCGGACGGGATCGACGGGCTCGGGCTGGACGACATCACCTGGGCCGGTGAGGCCAGCGTGCTGTTGTCCTACATCAAGGGCCGCACCGGGCCCGAGGGGGTGGTGGTGCCGCGTCGCGCCATGCAGCTGCTTTCGCAGTGGCTGGAGTACAGCCGGCCGTTGCGCGAGCACGCGGAGCCGGACCAGCGCGAGCAGCTGTGGCTTGCGGCTAGCGCCGCGTCGCGCGCCCGGTTGGGGTGGATCGTCACCGGCCCGCTCGACGACGGTGAACTGGGCCGGTGGACGCGCGCCCACGAGCTGCACACCGACGACGGCCGGCCGCTGATGGTGCATCGCAGCCGGATCCGCACTACCTACCACAACCTGCTCGCCCGCCGGGGCTGGACCGGTCGGGCCACGATCGACCCGAACCACACGGCCCAGGTCGAGGGCGACCGGTACCTGAGCGCGACCACCCCCGCGCAGCGGGACGCGGTCGACGAGATCATCCTCGACGGGCAGGCCGACGTGTTGCGCAAGGCGCTGCCGCCCGTGGTCCTCGCCCAAGCTGACACGGCCGCCCTGGTCGCCGACTACCCGGCCGCGGTCGCCGACCTTGGCGCGGACTCGACGGTCCTGGGGCAGCTCATTGGCGGGCAACGCGACGTGTTCCTGGCCGCGTGCGCCGACCAGCTGCGCGGGCTGCACGGTCCTGCCGGGCAGCCGTGCCCGGCACGCCCGTGGGTGTGCCTGATGTGTCCCCCTGCGATATTCCTGCCCCGGCACGCGGCGAACCTCTTGCGGCTCAAGGCATTCTTCGCCCGCCAGTTCCAAGGCATGCCCGCAGCCCAATTCCTGGCCGTGTTCGGCCCGTATGCCGACCGGCTCGACAGCGAGATCCTGCCACGCTTCGCCCCCGCCGTCCTCGCGGCCGCCAGCACCCACGTTACCGACACCGACGCCGAGATCCCGTTGCGTCCCGAGGAGATCCGATGAGCCGCCTCGCCCGCGCCGTCGTCCGCACACGCCGCGCTACGCCGGTCAGCTCGGTCTTCGCCGGTGAGGATGTGTGTGCGCTGGCGTCGCTGACCCTCGATCCGGGATCGACCAGGCCCCGCTACGACGATGACGTCTGGGTCCTGACCGGGATGAGCCACGCCCACAACCTGGTCACCCAGTCCCAGAAGATCTGGGACTTCACCCGGATCACCAACCCGCGGTGGCGCCTGGTCGTCAAGGACATCCTGGTGGCGCTGCTCGTGCCGCGTCATCCCGCAGTCCTGGCGATCCCGTCGGCGCCGAGAATCCCCCGCAGCCCGCTGACCTGTCACGACTACCTGTGGGGGATCACCGCGTGGCTGAACTGGTTGACCGCCCGCGGTGTGACCAGCCTGCGCGGCGTCACCCAGGAAGACTGCGACGCCTACATCCACGAACAGTCGTGGACCGTGCCCGACCACAGCGGGCAACGGCGACGGCTCCACCCCGCCTCGGTCAGCCACATGGTGCGCTGCGTGCAGGCCATCGCCAACTACGGCGGCCTGCTGTCCGAGCAGCGCTACCGTCCGGGCTTCTACCCGTGGCGGGCCCGCAGCGCCAACCTCGTCAGCGGCCTGCGGGCCACCCGCGGCGTCAACCAGACCCAGCCGGTCAGCGACGAGCTGCTCCGACCGGTGCTGGCCAGCTGCCGCTACCTCGTGGACGTGATCGGCCCACACCTGGCCGACCTTCTCGACCAGATCCGTGCCGAGGACGAAACACACAGCCGGTTGCCGTCGCAGAACACCCGCGACGCGCCGAGGAAGATGCACCAGCACCTGCAGCGGCTCGCCGAGGAGAACGAGCCCTTGCCGCAGCTACGGGAGGTCCAGGTTGCACAACGCCTCAAGGCCGGATGGGCACTCACCGACCCACTGTTACGCGTCAACCTCGACCGGATGCTGCGCCAAGCCGGGATCTGCAAGAGCCGAGCCAGCCTCTACCTTCCCCAGCTACGCACCCCGCTGACCGATGCAGTGGCGGCCTTGGGCGTCACGCCGCCGCTCGCCCGTCGGGCCGCCAACGTCCCGGCGGCGGACACCGGGCAGCTCATCGCCTGGACCGAGCCGCTCTACGAGTACGACCTGCTCGCGTTGACCCAGCATGTGATCACCGCATGCCTCATCTTGACCGCGGCGGTCACCGGCATGCGCCGCAGCGAGCTCGGCGAGCTGGTCTCGGGGTGCCGCCTGCCCGCCACAGACATCCCCGGCGCAGGCAGGCGCCACCGGCTGGCGAGCCGACTCATCAAGGGTCAACCGTTCGGTGGCGTCGCCGACGAGTGGGGCGTGCTGCCCGAGGTCGACCGCGCGGTCCACCTCGCCGAACGGCTCGGCAACACCGAATCGGGGCGGCCGCTGTTCGGCACCGTCGACGTCGCACAGCGCTACACCTACTTCCGTGACTGGTTCGCCCGCCCGTTCGCCACCAGGCTCGGCCTAACCCAACCCCCGACCGGCCCACTCACCGCCGCCATGCTGCGCCGCACACTCGCGCTCCAGCTGGCCCGCCGCCCCGGCGGCCTACTCGCCGCGAGAATCCACCTGCGGCACGTCTCGGTCGTGACCACCGAAGGCTACGCCCACCAGCCCGGCGGCTCCCAAGCCCTGTTCCACGCCGAAACCCAGCAACTGCAAGCCGAGCACCACCTGGAACTGACCGTGCAAGCGTTTCGCGACTACCGCAACGGGGTGATGCCATCCGGTCCCGGCGCCCGCAACCTGATCGACGTGTTCAAACACGTCGACGCCCACCTGGAGCCGACCAACGCCAACGTGGTCGACAACGACCGGCGGGTCGCCGACCTCCTGCGCCGCCAAGCCGGCACCCTGCACCTCGCCCCGGCCAACTACTGCTGGTTCCGCGACCCCGCCAAGGCACTCTGCCTCAAGCTCGCCAGCACCCCCAACGCCACCAGCCCGCTCGCCGCGATGTGCGACTCGGCCCGCTGCCCCCAAGCCACGCACCATCCCCAGCACCGACCGGTCTGGGCACAGGCCGTGGAAACCCACACCGTCTTCCTCGGCACGATCGGCCGCGGCCGCACCGCCGAACGCCAGCGGTTGCGCGCCGAGCTCGACCGCGCCCAGCGCGTCGTCGACGAGATCGACGCCGCAAGCGGATCCTTCTCGAAGGCAACCGAATGAGAATCACCGATCAGACCCGCGGCCAGACCGAGCAGCGCATCAGGGCAGCGATGGACCGGCTGCTGCAAGGAGTCATCCCCGCCGGCGGCGGATGCGACCTGCGCACCCTCGCCGCCGAAGCAGGCGTCGCCCGCAGCAGCCTCTACACCACCTACCGCCACCTCAAGGCCGAGTTCGAACACCGACGTGGGCGACAGGCCGCCACCGGCACAGCGACCGACGTCCGCCAGGAACAGATCACCCGGCTCAAAACCGAAGCCGACCAGCTGCGCCAGCGGCTGACCACCCACCAGGCAGAACTGACTGAGCTCACCGCGTTCCGCACCCGCGCCGTGTCCCAAATCGCGGCCCAGCATGAGGAGATTCTTCGGCTGCGCACCCAGATCGCCAGCTCCGCCAACATTCGCACGCTGCGCCCACACCCCAGGGCCACCGAGCCCGTTTCCCCGACAGGAGCAGGAGCATGACCGCCGCGGCCCGCGAACGCCCAACGGTTGACTCAACGACGACGCCGTTCCTGTTCTGGAACGAGACCACGGTCAGCCGCGACGCAGCGGCGCTCGCGTGCCCCCAATGCGGCGGCGCCAACCTCCACCTCAACGCCGTGCACTTCGCCGTCCCGACCCGCGACCACTACACCCCGACCGCCGGACTCAGCATCGACGCGGACACCGGAGCCATCACCGCCGACGACCACGCCCAGCTGCTGCACGCAGGCCAGAACCGCGGCCCCATGCTCGCCATCACGTACTGGTGCGAAGACGGGTGCCAGGGCAACATGCAACTGCGCCAGCACAAGGGAGTCCTCTACGCCAGCCTCCACAGCGAAACACCCCGACACGACGACGCGGTTCCGGACGAGCCCGACGAGGCCATCAGCGCGGACGAGCCCGCATTCTGATGACGGCCGTCACTGGACTTCATCCCAGTCGAAACTGGACACCATCCCAATCCGACACGGCAAGTGCGGCCACAATGCCGTCGTGGCCGGGCCGTTCGGGCGTGCGGAACCCGGAGACGATAGGCCCGCTGACGGGCGTGACCCAGCCGCCCCGCCCGACCAGTGCGCATCTGGCCTGGCCGCCGGCGAGGTTGTTGACCAGTGTGGTGGCGTCGTCTTCCCAGGCGGCGTAGGCACTAGGGTGTGCTGATACCTGAACGCGTTGTGCTGCTTCGGTGAGGGGCATGGTCTGCCAGCCGCCGATGGACAGGAGTTTGTCGTAGAACGTGCCGGCGGCGTAGGCGGGGTCGGCGAGCTGTTCGGGGGTTCCCCAGCCCTGGCTGGGGCGTTGCTGGAACAGGCCGATGGAGTCGCGGTCGCCGCCGGGAAGGTTGCGGAGGCCGGATTCCTGCATGGCGGTGGCGACCGCGATGATCCAGCCGCGCTGGGGCACGCCTTTCTGCCTGCCGGTGGTGATGATGGTCGTCGCATTGGCGACCTGTTCGGTGTTCCAGTCACCGGCCGAGGACGGCACACCGGCTGACGTGGCGGCGAGGGGTTGGCAGCCGGCGGTGACGGCCCCGCCGAGGAGGACGGCGGGGCCGGCGATGCACAGCACGGCGACTGCCATGGCCAGCGCGACGACGCCGCCGAGAGCGCGGGCACTCATGGCCACCCCCGAGCAGGAACAGTCATGACTGCGAACCGTCGTGGGCGGATCAGGTCGATCGTGGACATGCGGGTTCTCCGAATGGTGTGAATGGTGATGGTGCTCGTGGCCGCCCGGATCGGCTGGTCACGACGTGGCTCGCCGGACGGGCACGGTGGGCAGACCGAGCGGGACGGCTCGAGCCTCGGCCAGGCGGATCGCTTGGCGGCGCCACCGGTGGGGTTGCGCAGGCCGGACCTGGATGGCGGTGGCGACTGCGACGACCCAGCCCCATGGTGGGACGTCTTTGGTGGTGCTGACGGTGATGATGGTGGCCAGGTGGGATACCTGTTCGGTGTTCCAGCCGTCGACGGTCGGCGGCTGGCCGGGGCTGGTCGCGGCGGAGCTGGGCGTCGCGGCCGGTGCGCAGGTGACGCCGCCGAGGATTGCGGCGGCGCTGAGCAGCGGTACGGCGAGGCACGCGGCGAGGGTGGCGACGATGAGGCCGATGAGCTTGGTCATGGCGGCGCCCCCTTCTGCGCAAAGCGAAATGGGGCCGGTGGGCCGCCCTCGCGGGGCGGCCCATCAACCCAGGTTGACGTTGGGTGGTGCGGTGGCCCTATGCGGTGGTGGTGTCGGCCTGCGGCGCGGCGGCCTTGGCTGCACCGTCAGCGGCAGGCTGTCCGGCCTCGGGCTGGCTGGCGTCGCGTGCGGCGTTGGGGTCGGCGTCGGTGGCGTTGGCGCCGGTGAGCTGGTAGCGCTCGGGGTTGTCGCCGATCAGCTCGGCCACGCCGGTCTTGGTCATTTTCCGCAGTGCGTTGCCGATGGCGCCGGTGCTGCGGCCGGGCAGGTAGACCGCGACCCGTCCGCTGGTCCAGCCGGTGACGCCGACGTGGTGTGGCACCGGGTGCTCGCGCAGCACCGTGGCCACCAGTTCTTCCAGCTCGCCGGGGCGTAGCTTGGGCAGCCCGTTGGACAGGATGGCCGGCTCGCCGGGCTCGCCCCGGCGCACCTGCGGCATGTCTCTGCGGCACGTACCGCAGTACGCGGGGGTCTTCTGCCAGCAGTCCTGGCAGATGGTCGGCATCTGGGCCTGGCAGCCGCGGCACAGCTTCGGCGCTTGCGCCTCGGCCGCCGGGTCGGCGTCGCCGTCCGGCGCCGGTGTCTGGTCGGCCCGCTCGGCCCCGGCTGCCGCGTCCGCCACCGCGACGGGCGGCGCCTGGTCGGTTGGGCCCGCTCCCGCCGGCGCGGTGTCGGACCCGCCCGGTGATGCCGGGTCGGTCGCTTCTGCGCCGGTCGTGGCGGGCTGGTCGGCTGTCGGCTCCGCCGGGCTGTCGTCGCCGGGCGTGTCGGGCTGTCCGGCATCGCCGTCGGCGGCCGGGTTGGCGAGCTGCCAACGGGTGGGGGCGCCGTCGGCGGGATCGCCGCCGTCGTCGACCTTGACGATCAGGTTGGCGTTGGCCAGCTCCGCGATGGCCTTGTCGGTGGCTGAGCGGCTGCGGCCGGTGCGCTCGCGCAGCTCGTGCACGTTGCCGGGGCCGCCGTCGCGGATGGCGTCGAGCGTCAGCCGCGCCGTGGGTGTGCGGTTGTCCATTCTGGACGCTTCCCTTCCTTGTGGTTGGTGCGGATGGGGCTAGGCCCGACCCGCCGGTTCGGGGGGCGGGCTCGTCTGTGGGTGTGGCCCGGCTACCGGGCGAGGGCGACGCCGGTCCGCGCTGTGAGCCGGTCCGCGACCGGCGCCGGCAGGTCGGTGAGGCATGGTTGGGCGAGTTGGGTGTGCAGGCGGCGCAGCGCCCGCTGTTCCAGCGACTTGACCGCGGCGACGCTCTTGCCCATCGCGTGGGCAGCGACGTCGCGGGGGTAGCCGTCGAGCAGCCGCAGCTGGACGGCGCGGCGCTGGTCGGCGGTGAGCCTGGCCATGGCGTGGACGAAGGTCACCCGCGTGGCCCGCAGCGCCGGCTGCGCGGTGTCATGCTGCGCCTGGTGCCGGCCGGTCTGGTGGTCTTCGTAGACGGCATACGCCGCTCGCAGGTACCGGTTGCGGGTCCAAAGGTGGCGAGTGCAGGCCCGCGCCGCCAGGCGCAAGAGGGAGCCGACGATGTCGGGTTGGATCAGGCCGGGGTCGGCGAGGGCGTCGCAGAAGGCGTCCTGGACCAGGTCGTCGATGGCGTCGCGGTCGCGGTCACGCATCCGCACCGCGATGTAGCGGGTCACCAGGTCGACGGTCAGCCGGTACAGCTCGCCGAACGCCTCCATGTCGCCGGCCCGGGTGCGGCGGGCCAGCTCGGCGTCGAGCCCGGTGACGTTGATGCGGGTGTGGTGGGCCACCGGCGATCGGTGGGGCGGGTGGGCCATGGCAGGGTTCCTCCGTCGGGTCAGGGCAGGAACCCGGGCGTGGCCGTGCGGCCATGCCCGGGTGCGCGGTGCGCGCGGATCGCGCCGGGCAACGGCCGTCGGTGAGTGGTGCATCGGGTGGCTTCGCCGGTGCGGGTGTCGGCGCGGTCAGGCGGTCAGGGCGGCCTGCTCGGCTTCGGTGAGCTGGGCCGGGGTGCGGCCCTGCCAGCGTTCGGACTCGCGCAGCGCCCACCAGCGCAGCAGCGCGCGGCAGGCGGCGTCCTCGGTGTCGGTGGCGGGCAGCGGGTAGGCCAGGTGCGGGCAGGTGGTCCGGTGCTCGGGGTGGGTGAAGGCGGTGGCCTGCCAGCCGGTGTCGCCGAGGCGGATCTCGCCGATCACCTCGTCGTGGCTGCGCAGCCGGTGCGCCTGGGCCGCCTGCTGGTCGGCTGTGACGAGCCAGCTCAGGCCCGGCTCGTCGGCGGTGAGGGTGACCATGCCGTTGCTCGGGTCGTGGGGCTGCACGAGCAGATGCCGCACGGCGGGGTCGCGGGAGATGGGCCGGTGCCGGCGCCACAGCGCGTACGTCGACAGCAGCGCCTCGCGTTGGGTGTCGAAGCGTTCGAGCTGTTGCAGCAGCCGGAACGCGTCGGCGTTCAGCGAGTGCAGGCCGGCGGTGGCGTGGCCGGTGATGCTGTCCAGGTGCCGGCCGCACTGCTCGTGCACGCAGGTGAGGATCCGGGCCAGCAAGCCGCTGGTGGTGATCAGGTCGTGGGCCGCGCGGCACAGCGCGATGGCGATGTCGGCGACCGGGTCGCCGTCGTCGGCGGTGTCGTGGCGCCAGACGTGGTCGGGTAGCGCGTCGTTGGTGGCGACCGCGATGGCGGTCAGCGCAGCGTCGTAGGGCATGGGTGCCTCCTGGGGTTCGGGCCGCCCGCGCGGGGCGGCCGGTGGGTGGGCCGGCGGGGGCGGGCGTATCGCCGCTCCATCCGCCGGGTCGGTCAAGGCCGGGATGGAGGGCTCGAACACGGCGGACAGCCGGCCGCGGAGGCGACCGGCTGTCTCGAGTGGAAGGTTGTGGTGGTTAGGGCTGGGCTGCGACCGTGACGGCGAGGATCTGGTGGCTGCGGCGCAGCCTGTTCAGGTACGCGCCGGCCTCGGTCAGGTAGCGCAGCCTGTCTGCGAGGGAGCCCGAGGTGGGCTCCAGGAGCCGACCGTCGTCGGTGACCAGCGCGTCGCCGGTGATGGCCTGCTGCCAGTGCACGACCGCGTAGGTCGCCTCCCCCGCCTGGTAGGCGTCCAGCTCGTACGGGTCGAGCTCGACCCGCGAGGACGGGTGGGAGTTGTAGGACAGCATCGCGAGGACCCGCGGCTGTTCCTCGAACCGGCGCGTGGCCTCCTCCAGGCTCACCTTGGCGGGGTTGGCCTTGTGCTGGGCGAGGAAGTCGCCCCAGGTGCGGGCGGCCGGGGTGGTGCGGACCACCGCAGCCCAGGTGCGCCACCGGGAGACGGCGGCGGCGTTGGCTCGGGTGACCGCAGCGGTCAGGTCGAGGCGGCTCTTGCGGCCACCGGCGGCGTGCGTGACCGCGCCGAAGCGGCGGACCGCCTGGACCAGGTGGCGAGCCGACCACCGGCTGAACCAGCCGATGAGGCGTGGCCGGCGGACCGGGAACCTGGGGTGCGGGGTGCCCGCGGGCAGGTGGTGCCAGTCGAGGATCTCCGAGGCGGAGAACCAGTCGATGATCCGGTCGGCGGGCATGCAGACGATGACGGTGCGAGACTCGGACACGGCGGGGTGCTCCCTTCGCAGCAACTGCGGGCAGGTGGGATGCGCACCAGGGCCGTCCAGGAAGGTGGACCACTATGGACAACGCCGAAGGCGATCACCGCCGACCCGAGAAACGGGTGGGCTCACGGTGATCGCGCCAGGGCGCGAGCAGGTCCGGGTGGACGACGAACGGTGCAGGAACAAAGAGATGTGCCGTGCACCGTAGCTTCGCGACCTGTCAGGACCAGCCCCGCCGACAACGGCCGGCGGGGCTGTGACCTGCGCTGTTAGGAACCGCGCCTCGGCTGACAGGTCGTGTCAGGTCAGCCTCGACCGCGTCGGCCGGACCTGTCAGGTCAGGCCGCGAGGTCGGCCTGGTCTGACAGGTCGAGCTGCCCGTCGCGCCAGTTGGGGTTGCTGGCGCTGTTGCGGCCATGGTCGGCCGGCAGCTCCGCCAGTGGTATCCGCTGCCAGCCGTCGACGGGCAGCCACACCGCGCCCGCCGGGTCGGCCTCGTGGGTGGCGGTGGCCACCGGCACGGCGGGCGGCGTGCGGCGCAGCGGCGTCTGTTGCAGGTGCGCCTCCCGCTCCGGTCCGGGTAGCCAGAACAGCACCGGATAGTGCGGCCCGCCGGAGCGGGCCAGTCGCTGGTACGCCTCCAGTTTCGCGGTGACGCGGGTCAATGGCTCGGTGCCCATGTCGCATTCCAGGTACCAGCCGACCGTGCGGCCTTGCGCGGTCCACAGCCCGTGCCCGTCCGGCCTGATGCCGATGAACCGGGCGGTGGCGGTGCGCTCGGACCACCACCGGTCCAGCCCGACTCCGGTGTCGGTGCGGGCGGTGTGCGCGAGCCGGACGAAGAACTCGTTGGTCGCCAGCAGGTGCGGCAGCCGTGGGTGCGCGGTCAGGCGGAGCACCTGCTCGCGGTGGGCACGTTCGGTCGGGGCCGCTCGGCCGGTGGCGCCGGCCCGGAGCCGGGCTCCGAAGAGGCCCAGGGTCCATTGCCACGGTTCTGCGCCGCCGTACATGCGGGCGAACCGGAAGCGTTCCAGCAGCCCGAGGCGGTGCAGCTCGCGCAGCCGGATCTGACAGGTGCGCACCGCCCGGTAGTGCAGACGGTGGATCTGCCCGGTGGTCAGGACCAGGTGCTGGTCGAGCAGGGCGAGCAGGTTGCGGTCCCGAGCGGTCAGGTGTGGGTAGAGGGCCAGCAGATGCGTGGCCGATGCGCGTGTGGGCATAGGGCATCACCCCCGGTAGTAGAGAAAGGTCTCCCGGTAGGGAGTCTGGACAACCCGATCTTGCGGACCGGTGTACGGATCCGCTGGTGGGCCACCTGACAGGCACCCCGCAATCGCCTCGTGCGGGGCCTCGTTTCCCTGACGCCCCCGCACGAGGGCACGGCCGAGGACCCGGCCGAGCACCCAAACGAGGGCCTCCAGCCGGGTTTCCAGAGTCGGGTACTGCGGTCGCGTAGCTGGGTCAGGGCCTCGGTGCGGTACGTCGGCGGGTGGCCTGGCGGGCGATCTGCTGCATCGGCGGTTCCCCGGTCGGGCGGGCGTGGGCGGCGGCGACCGCTTGGCGGATCGCGGTGGCCTCACCGACCGGCTCGGCGGGCGGGTTGGTGGTGAAGGTGAACGCCGGCATCTCCCGATTCGCGACGAGCAGCCGGGCCGAGGCGGTGTACACGTCCAGGTGCGCGAGGTCGTGGTCGTCGAGCTCGGGTCTGGTGTGCTTGGCCAGCTCCCGCGCGTCGTTCGGGTCGACGTTGAAGTAGATCTTCGTGCGGGCGTTGGCGGAGACGGCGTCGGCGGTCTCCTTCGGCAGTTGGGCCAAGTTTTGATGAGCGAGGACCAGGCCGAGGCGGAAGCCGCGGGCCTCGGCGAGCATGTCGTCGACGCTGCCGGGCAGGTTCAGGAAGTTGTGGCACTCGTCGATGTAGATGGTGGCGTCTTTGCGCTGGTCCTCCGGTTGGGCGGCGCGGGCGATGGCGGCCTGCCAGGTGCGGGCGACGATCAGCGAGCCGAGGATGCGGGCGGTCTCCTCGCCGAGGACGCCTTTGGGTAGGCGGCACAGCAGCAGCCCGCCGTCGAGGATCCGCGACATCTGGAACGAGGTGTGCGCGCTGCCGATGACGTTGCGGACGAAGTCGCGCAGCAGGAACGCCCGCAGCCGGGCCAGGACCGGTCCGATGACCTGGGCGCGGAGCCCTTCGTTCATCGTGTCGTACCAGGCCCAGAACCCGCCGAGCCCTTCCGGGTCACTCAGGTCGTGGGTGAACCTGCCCCGGAAGGCGCGGTCGTTGAGCAGCGGCGGCACCAGCCCCAGGGTCGGGTTGGCGTGGCGCATCAGGGTCAGGCACGACACCCGCAACGTGTCGTCGATGCGTGGCCCCCAGTGCCGCTGGAATATCTTGGAGAACACGCCGACGAGGTTGTCCACCGCCAGGTGCGGGTCCCCGGCGTCGTCGAGGGGGTTGAAGCAGGCCGGGTTGTCCTGGTCCGGGTCGATGATCGCGATCCGGTCGGCGTAGGAGGCCGGCAACCGATCCAGGATGTCCAGGACGAGGTCACCGCGCGGGTCAAGGACCACCGCGCCGCGCCCGGCGTGCACATCGGACAGGACCATGTTGAGCATGACCGTGGTCTTGCCGACTCCGGTCTTGCCGATCAGGTGCACGTGCTGCCGCCCGTCGACCACCAGCAGGCCCACCGAGTGTCCGCCGATCTGAGCGCGGCCGAGCACCTTCACACTGCGCCCGCCGGACGGGATCGCCGCCGGCGCCGGCATCGCCTTCGCCCGCGCCCGGTCCAGACCCGGCACGGCCAGATCCTGCGGCAGGGCCGCCAGCACGCCCAGCTCCTCCACGGTGGCCAGGAACCCGCGCCGCAGCCGCCGCCCCGCCACCACGACCACCGGCTGCGCCATCTTCATCCGCCGCAGCCGGTTCGGGCGGGTGTAGGTGGCCGCCGCCGACGCCACCGTATGGGCGAGCCCGGCCAGCCGTGCCCGCATCTCCCGGCGTCGCTCGTCGGACACCGGTGTGCCGATCTGCGCGGCGGCGACCGCGTACCGCACCGCGACCTCAAAATGCGGCACCCGGACCGCCTTGTCAGCCACGGCGTGCTGATGCGCATCCGCCACCGGATCCCGGGCCTCCGGCCAGGAGCCTCCACGCGTGGCCGGCCTACGTCGGGACGGTCCGGGCAGGAAGACTTCCAGGAGCCACAGGACCGGCTCGATGGCGAGGCGGGCAATGCTGTTGACCGCCCGGTGAACCGGGTCCGGGACGGCGACGCCGGCAGCGGCGCCGGATGCGGCCCGGCGGGCGCGGCGGACCCGCCGCGCCGAGGCAGGGCGGGCCAGGATCTGCACGCAGGCGTGCTCCCGGTCCCGCACACCCGCGCCGGCTGACAGCAGCGCCCGCAACGGGTCGGCGTCATGCTCGGTGCGCAGCGGCAGCGTGTCGGCCTCCTGCGGCCACAACGCCCCACCGGCCTGCTCGACCACCGTGGACGGGATCGGCGGCCCGGCCTCGTCGGTGGCCACCGTGCAGGCCGGCCACGCCGCACGCACGGCCGCCTCCACGGCGCCGGGCGGGATGGTGCCGGGCACCCACAGCCGCAGCGTCAATGTGCGGCCGGTCCAGGTGTACTCCCACCCGACGTGCGGCGTCCCGGACCGGCGGCGGCGCCAGACCGACGGGGTGAGGACCCCGGTCATGGTGGCCCAGAAGGCGGCGGCCGACGGCGCGTCCACTTCCGGCGGCGCGGCGATGGTGACCCACCGGGCGCCGTCGACGAAGCGGCGGTGCCGCCAGGCCAGGAGCTGGTCGCGGCCGATCACGTAGCCGACTAAACAGAGTGCGGCGGGCACGGCCAGCCACGGCCGCGCGACCAGCCAATCGAACACGTGCAGGTCCATCACTGCTCACCTCCAATTCCTGTGACGGCCAGGCGATGCTCGGCGCTGGACGCGAGCGAGCGAAACGGCACCCTTGAGCGGCCCGCGACCAATAGGCCCTCGCCGCGTGGCACCGACAGCAGCAGCCGGGCCTCGCCGCCGGTGAGCCCGAACGCGTCGGTGACCGCCTCGATGGCCTGCGTCGACTGGCGCATCAACACCTGCGTCGCCGCGTTGGACACCACCGCCAGGCCCAGTTCGGTGCCGAGGACATCGGCAGCGTCCTGGGTGACGACGGTCAGCCCCGCCGCGCGTTTGCGGGCCGCCTTGGACATGTTGAACAGGAACCGCGCGCCCTCGCCGTCACGCAGCAGCAGCCAGGCTTCGTCGACCACCACCAGCCGCCGGCCCTCCGGGCGGGATCCTCCGCGCTGGTCGGTGTTCGTCGGGTGGTCGATCTTCGACCAGATCGCGTCGAGGGCGAGCAGGGTGCCGATGGTGCGTAGCTCGTCGGGCAGGTGCCGCAGGCTCCACACCACCAGATGGCCCTGCGGGCGGGTCGTGGTCGGTCCGTCGAAGAGATCCTTGAAACTTCCCGTCAGCCACGGGGCCAGCCGGGCGGCCATCTGCTGGGCGGCCGGGTCCGGGTCGGCGGTCAGGGTGGCGGCCAGGTCGCGCAGCAGCGGGGCGGGCCGGGTCCAGGTGGCCGGGTCGTGCGTGATGCCCGCGGCATCGTAGGTTGCGGTGATCGCCCGGTCCAGCGCTGCCCGCTCGCTCGCCGACACATCAACCTCCCGCCCGGAGGGCCGGCCGGAGGTGCCGAGCATGACGGCGATGATCGTGTGCAGCGCCAGTTGCCGGTCCCGCAGCGTCGTGGGACCGGCGTCGACACCCAGATCGAAGGGGTTGATCCGCACGCCCGGGGCGCCGAGCCGGATGACGGTGCCGCCCACGTGCTCGGCCAGCGCGGGGTACTCGTCCTCGGGGTCAACGGTGTCCACCGCGACGCCCTGATACAGCGACCGCAGGATTTCCACCTTGATGAAGTAGCTTTTGCCCGCGCCGCTTCTGGCCAGCACGACGGAGTTGTGGTTGTCCTGTGCCCACCGGTTCCACATCACGACCCCGTGCGAGGTGGTGTTCACCCCGTACAGGATCGCTTCGGCGTTGGCGTGCTGGCCGGGGGCTGGGGCGGCCAGGTCGCCGGAGGCGAACGGGAACGCCGCCGCCAGGCTTTCGGTGTCGAAGATGCGCCGCATGCCCAGGGCGTCGACCCCGAGCGGCAGGGTGGTCAGGTATCCGAGGTGGTGGCGGAACGTCGCCGGCTGCAGGTCCAGCAACATCGACGCAGCAGCCGACCGTACCCCGGCCGCCGTGTCGTGCAGCTCGTCCAGGCTGCGGCCGTGGACGGTGACGTAGATGCCAGTGTCGTGGAGCTTGCAGGCGCCGCGGGCGATCCGTTCGGCCAGGTCGGCGGCGTCGGTGGCGGCGGCCTCGACCATGGGATCACCGAGCTTGCCCCGCTCGGCGTCGATGCGTCGGGTCGACTCCAGCCGGGCCCGCTGCTTGTGCAGCATCGGCGCGGCGAGCGCCGCCGACAGGGTCTCCTTGTGCACGGCGACGGTGACCCGGCCCGGGTAGGACAACAACGGCACCAGCCACGCCGGGCCGACCTCGGCCGGGTAGCCGCATACGGAGTAGGTGGCGGCGTAGCCGTCGCCGACCCGCACGTGGGTCGGGGTGACCTCCAGCACGGCCGCGGTGGGCGTCTGCCCGGTCGGGGTCTTCACGGTGGTGGTGCGGCGTTTCATGGTGTCCTCCGGGTGGTGACCGGGGTGCCGGGCACGGCCCGTGGGCCGGGTACCGGCGGGTTGTACGGGTCGACCGCGCTGGCCAGGGCCGCGGTGACCGCCGGCCCGTCGAGGGGGTCAGCGGACACGCCGAGTGCGCCGAGCGCGCGGACGGTGGCGTCGCGGGCCGCACCGGCGGGGACCACCGCGAGCACGTGGCGGCGTAGCGGGTCACGGCTGGCGTCCAGCTCCAGCAGGAACGCGGCGTAGTCGTCGGCGGCGGCGCGTAGCGCCTCGTGCGGCAGCCGCGGCGTGTGGTCCAGCACCGCTTCGGCGTACGGGGTCAGGTCGTGGCGCTGCGCCGCGATGACGATCTGCGCCGGGCCGTTCAGCGCGTTGAGCCACTGCCCGAAGCCGCCCAACAGCGCGGCCTGCTCCTGCCCGGTGCGCAACGCGACGTTCGTCGTGCCGCACGCGATCACGCTGCGGACCTTGCGTCGACGGTGAGCGTGCCGTCGGCGGCGATCGTGGTGGCCGCCTGGCGCAGCGGCGCAGGCACCTGCACCGGCGCCGCCGTCTCCACCAGCCCCTGTCCGGTGCGGGCGTTGCCCGGGGCCTGCACCCTGGGCACGCGGCGAAGCGCCAACCCGTGGCGCAGCCACACGTCCAGCGGCAGGCCGTCGCGGCGGCCCAGCGCGATCACCACGGTCACTGCGGCGACCGGGATGGCCGCGATCACCCACACCATCGGGGGCAGCAGCGGCCCGAACCGGGAGTACAGCAACCACCCCGCTCCGGCGACCGTGGCGATGATGGCGAGCTGCCGAAACGACAACCCCCATGCGATCTTGTCGGGGGCGCCGATGTCGGCGGGCACGGCGGCCCGAGGAATCTCGTCGTTCATGGCAATCTCCTTGCGAAAGGCGGGTCAGCGTCCGCGCACCGGCAGGCGAAGGCGGCGGGTGATGGTCTGGATGATCACGGCGCGCAGCAGGACCCCGGCGGTGGACACCTGCCCGGCGCGGGTGACGTAGCGGCCGACCAGCTTCGGGATGCGCACGGTCACCCAGAGCAGGCACGCGGCGATGAACAGGTTGAACACGTCGGTGCTCGGGGTCGGGCCGGCGCCGGCCCCGAGCAGCAGGATCGGGATGTTGTGATCCGGGCTCAGCAGCAGGTCCACACCGGTGGAGAAGAAGATCGCCTGCAACACCGGGATGGACAGGCAGCCCAGCAGCGAGCGCCACCACAGTTGGGCGGCCGGCTGGGTCTGCGGCAGGCCGTAACACGCCAGCGCAATAGGCGCGATCCCGGCCAGGACGATCAGCGCCGCGATCCGGGCGAACCAGCCCACCAGCAGCAGGTAGAACAACACCACGATGATCAACGCGATCACCACCGCCAAGATTGCGGCGGCCGGGTCCTTCATCGCGGAGACGATGCGGGCCTTGACGAACTCGATGACCCGCGGACCCGAAGCGGTCTCGCCGACCATCGCCGCGACCATCGCGTTCGCCGTCTCGATCAGCTTCTGGCACAGCTCGACACCGACGTTGGAGGCGACCAGCCCGACCACCAGTCGCGGGATCAGGTCTTTGACCTCGTAGCGGATCTGCAACGTGCCGTGCGTCATGCCGACCGCGCCCGCGACGATGATCGCCAACACGAACGCGGCGTTGACCACCATGGACGAGCGGCCGGCGAGCAGCCGCACCTGTGGAAAGCCGGTGATGTCCGGTGAGGTGAAGAAGGCGCCGGTCAGGAACGAGACCAGCCCGCCGAGCATGCCCTGCACACGCTCGGCGAGCCACTCGACCACACCATTGAGCAGCCAGTCCGCCATGTCGCCCGGCCTTACTCAGGGGCGCCGATGATGCCCTGCAGCACCTGCAGGATCACCGGGGCGAGCACCGCCAGGGCATAGCCGGCCAAGGCGGCCTTGAAGTTGCCCTTGGCCTGTTCGGCCTGGGCCGGGTCACCGCCGGCGGTCATGTACCGCAGGCCGCCGATGACGAGAAACAGGGTGGCCACGGCAGCGAGGATCCCCATGATCCAGAACTTGAGGCCGTCGATGACATCCTTGATCGGCTTCGGCGCCGCCAGGACACCCGGATCGGGCGCGGCGGCGATCAGGTCTCCGACAGCGGAGACGATGGTGTACGTGTACATGAGCGGTCTCCACAAATGACAGGTGGGCCGCCTGCGGTGGGGAACCCCGCGACGTACTGGCCGGTGGGGCGCTCCTCCCTACGTGGTTTGCGAGGTTGGTGGTCAGTACGCCCGTACCGAGTCCCGGCCAGCCGCCCACGGGGTGCACATCCCCACCGAGGCGGGCACGCCATCAACGGCATGCACCCACCCAGACCGGCGCTGTCAGGCCAAACGAACTCGCCCCCGACCTGTCCGAACCTGACACCACCTAACGACGCAGGCCACACCGCCGTGGCTCGCGCAGGCCGGCGCGGTGCCGCGCCGGCTGACACGTGTCGGCCGCATCGCGCACCGGTCAGACCCAAGCGACTTGCCATGGAATACAGATGGCTATCGATACGACCCGGCACACCCAATGACCGGCGACCTTCTTGCCGTACGGCCAGTGCGGGTCCGCTATGACTGGTGCCCGGCCGGCCTACCGATCGGCTGAGTGGCGGCGCGTCGGTCACGGCCGTCGACCATTGACGGGGTCGTCGCAGCTGCGGCAGTCGTGGCGTAGGTGAAGGTCGGCTCGATTCATACGCGATGTTGCCGGTCGACATCGGCGGCGATCATCAGCACCAGCCCGACATGCGGCCGCTTACGAAGGTGGTGCCTGCCACACCGTGAAGGCCAACGTGTCGTACTGCCCGAACAGCGATTTGACGACCTTGATACCGACAACGAGGTCGTGCCCCAGGTAGCAGAACGCCGTGCCCGGCTTGGGGAAGATGACCGACGAGGTGAACCTGGTGCTGGCCACGCAGTCTGCGTAGGTCGGCGTGCCCGCATCGAGGGTGGCCAACGTGCCGTGTTGATCGGGCGTGTAGAACCCGTTGCTCCAGCTCAAGAACAGCTCTGCTCCGGAGTCGATCCGCACTGGTCGGGTGGGGCTCGTACCGAAGGTGAGGCCGTACCCGGGCGGTAGGTCGATGGTGAACTGAGTCAGGATGCCACCAGGCGTTCCCGTAGGACTGGGCTGCTGCCCTGGCACCGACGGCGTTGGCGTACTGCCGATCGCTCGCGCGCTGCTTCCGGCCGACACCGTACTCGCCGTCGGCGATGCGCCAGCCCAAAGGGCAACGAAGGTGGCGACCGCGACCAGCGAGGCGACCACGGTGGCGATCGCGGTAATCCATGCTGGACCCAGTTCGGCAACGCTCAGCCTCGTGCCAGACTTCCCGGCCGCCATCGTCCCTCCGCCCCGGTCAAGCCACGTCATTGGCGTTTGTATCGTATTGCGTCCACCCCACGCGCCACGGAACCCTCGTCAAGGTCATGATCTTTGTTTCGATGTGCGGCGTGTGGACGGCCGCGACCACGACCGTGCGCTGAGGGTCGCCGACCGGCACGGCGGTCGGCGACTGCTTGCGTGGCCCACGCCCAAGGCGGACCCGATAGGCCCACTGGGTTCCCGAGGTGACTCCCGGCCCGTCTGGGCGGCTCTCGGCAGCATCCACTGAGCCGAGCGGTCTATGTGCGCGGTGGGTTTCGACGACAATTGCTCGGTGGGTACGACGCCGCTGTACCTTGAGGTACCTTTCGAACACCGCGACATCGCCAAGCACGCGGGCGCCTGGTGGGACCCCGGCCGTAGGCAGTGGTACGTGCCGCCTGGGCGAGAGGTGAACTACCCCGAGCTCGAACAATGGATCCCGATCCAACCATGCCCACCCGGCCAGGGCCGTACGGTCAACGTTCTCGGCCTGCCGATAACGTGTTACGCCTGCCACGGCGACACGACGGCCGTGGTCGGACTTGATCCCGGCGGACACGACGGGTTCGCCACCACAACCTGCTGCTTCAACCTAAAGATCGCTTCGATGCTGCTCGGAGCATCACTTCCCCACGGCGTCGGACACATCAAGCAACGTCGTAGCCGCACCGCACGCGCGTCCTACCTATCCAACGGCTGCTCATCCTGTGACGCCCTGATCGGCGAGTTCCCGCTCGGAGAGCGACTGGCCGTTGCCGTGGTCAACGATCGGCGGGACATCGTCGTGCTCGGTCGTGGCGAGGTCCACCCGTTGCTGCTGGAAGCGGCGCTGGCCTCGGCATGGATCGGCGGCTGAACCGACAGTCGTCGGTCGAAGAAGGCTTCGCCTGGCACCTGCCATGGTGCGCAACGACAACCGCGCTGGTTCCTGGAGCGTTATTCAGAACCCTTGACCGTCCACTGTGAGCGATTCGCGGCGTGTCACTACGCGTGACGGCGGCCGTCCTCCGGTAGATCACCTGGGTTGTGTGGACCAAAGAGATCACCGACGGCCGGCCGCCG
>WNFU01003028.1_pt1 | contig 22459 bp, 28 predicted proteins | sample 5400121 | NCBI WGS metagenome assembly WNFU01 (sample SAMN13153360, study PRJNA577476) | soil metagenome | isolation source: 100 cm soil or saprolite under grassland replicate 1 | place: USA:California | collected 2016-06-15
AGGGGCATGTTCGCGGTGTAGCCCTGCTCGGCGTGCGCGACGACGTAGCTCGCGCTCGGCTTCGGGCGGCAGAGCTTGGCGAGCTCGGCCCAGCGCACTCCGCGGAATCTGGTGTCGAACCGGCTCCAGCGTGTGACGCAGTGGATGTCGACCGTGATCTCGGAGCTCGGCAGCGCTTTGAGCTCCTCCCAGCTCAGGGTCAGCGGCTCTTCGACCTCGCCGAAGAGCCTGAAATCCCAGGTCGCGAGGTCGGTCTCCGGGACGCTGCCCGCATGGAGAACGGGCCATTTCTCGGTCAGGTACTGGCCCGGCGGCAGCCGGGCGGGGTCGTAGCCCGCGTCTCGCACCTTCTGCTCGGCCTTGGACCTGAACACGATTCCTAGACTATTGAGCGTGGGAGCCGTTACGAGCAGAGTCGCCGCCCGGCCACGGGAGTTCGTGCGCGTTGCCGGCCCCGACGCCGAGGACTTTCTCCAGCGGATGCTCTCGAACGACGTCTCGGCCGCTCCGTGCGAGGCGCTGCTCTTGACGCCGAAGGCGCGCGTGATCGCTCCGGTCGTGGTCGTGCGCAGAGAGCCGGACGACTTTCTGCTCCTGACCGAGCCGGGGCTCGGCGAGGCCGTCCGCTCGACCCTGCTGCGAGCGCGCTTCGCGGCCAAGGTCGAGATCGAGCCCGAGGAGCATCGCTCGGTCGTCGTCCTTGGGCCGAACGGTGACGGGATCCCGAATGCCGACTACGGCGAGCCCGCCGCGGAGCTCCTGGACACTGATCTCGAACCGACGCTTGCCGCTGACGACCTCGAGCGCCTACGAATCGAGGCCGGGAGGCCGATCTGGGGCAAGGAGATCGACGATTCGATCCTCCCCGCCGAGGCCGGCCTCGACGGGACGCACGTCTCGTTCACCAAGGGCTGCTACCCGGGTCAGGAGCCGATCGCCAGGCTCCGGCACCGGGGGAAGGTCAACCGGCGGCTGCGCGTGCTCGAGGTCGAGTCGGCAGAGCCGGGCGACGAGCTCCGCTACGAGGGGAAGACGGTGGGCCGGGTGACCAGCGCCGTCGACGGGCGCGCGCTTGCGTTCGTACGGGTGGAAGTTCCTGACAGCGCCAGGATGGAGGTGGGAAGTGACAAGAAAACCGCTCGCCCTTTCAGTCCGTAGTAGAAACGAGATGCGACTCCTTCGACGTCTGCCGATCCTCGCAGCCGCCGTCTTCCTGCTCGTCGGGGCAGCTGCGTGCGGCGGCAACGGGGGCAACAACGAGAGCGAGGAAGGGACGACGACCACGATCGGAGGCGTCCAGACTGAGAGCCACGGGATGAAGGACGTCTCGGGCGAGACCGGCAAGGTCGAGATCGAGATGTACGACAACTACTTCGAGCCCACCATCCTCGAGGGCAAGCCCGGCCAGAAGGTGACGCTCGAGCTGAAGAACGAGGGCAAGGCCGCCCACACCCTCACGGTCTCGAAGCAGAGCGTCGACCAGGAAGTCCAGCCCGGCGACGAGGCCGAGGTCGACATCACGTTCCCTCAGAGCGGCGAGCTGACCTTCGTCTGCAGGTTCCACCAGAGCAGCGGGATGGTCGGCGCTCTCGAGGCCTCGTCGTAGCCCGAGCTTCGGGGCGACCCTCGCTACACTAGGGCCCCGCGCGCCCGTAGCTCAGGGGATAGAGCGCTGCCCTGCGGAGGCAGAGGCCGCAAGTTCGAATCTTGCCGGGCGCATCGGCAACTCAATCGCAGCGAGCCGTCGGTTAACGTCATTCAGACGTGTGAGAAACGCGTCCGGCCAAGCTCGGCGACCGCCTCCGGCGCGAGGTCGACCGCCGCCTCCCAGTGCAATCGCTCGCTCCACATGGCGTCAGAGCGAAGAAGCGGGCCGAAATAGGTGCGAGCAACCATCCGAAGCAGAAGCGGGTCGTCACCCGTCCCACTCGCCGCGCCGTGGACGGCAAGGTTGAAGCTCTGAAAGCCCAAGTCCGCGTAGAGGTCGAGCGCGAGCGAGAGGCCGAGAGCGAGCTCGGCGACAAGAGCGTCGTCGAGCTCGGTTGGGAAAGCCGCGTCGAAGACGAAGGCACGCAGCTCCGCAGGTCCAATTGGCGCGAAGCTCGCCAACCACTCGACCCTGCCGACCGAACCGAGATAGCGCTCGCCCTGTCTCCGCTCCGATTCGACGTACTCGCGAATGCGTCCGGGAGCGGTCTCGGCCAAGAGCTTCTGCATCGTCGTTGGCACGGGACTCGCGCTTCCCTGGAGGTGCGGGTGGAAGAGCGAGCTTCCCGAAGGAGGGAGCTGGTTCGCGTTCACTGAAAGCCAGACCGCCGACGGGTCGTGCTCGAGCACGGCGCGCATGAACACGATCTGGGTCGTGATGTTGTCCGCGAGCAGCGCCGGGGAGATCTCCTCGAGTGGCAGCAGGTGTCGATGCGGCGAATAGACCGAAACGGAGCTCCATTTCGCGTACGGAACGAGGTTCGGGAAGAGCAACGCCTCGCCTCGCCTGATCCGACCCTCGGGCCACACCTCGGGCGGAAAGCGCGGCGTCTGCTCCTCGACCTCCGGCGCGCAGAACGGACAGCCGGGACGACTCTGCCTCGCCAGCTCCTCGAGGTCGACGGGCGCGGGTGGCTGAAGGCTGCCGTGCGGGAGGAGTCGACAGCTGTGACCTAGCAGGGGATCCCAGCGGATCTCCACCGGTAGACGCTCGCGCTCGAAGCGCCGGCGCGGATCCAGGATCTCTGCCTCGAGTCGCTCGCGACGGAACTCCACGTCGGCACTCCCCTGTCCGGATACCTGGGTCGGCCTGCACCGGCAGCTTAGAGCCGAGCTGGGCGTGCAGCCTGGTAGCGAGCCTCGCGAGATTCGGGTGCTACAACTGAATCGCGGACGAGCGCGGCCGCCGGGCGGGCGGTCTTCGGCGACCTGCTCACCGAAGCCGCGAGTCGCCGCTCTTCGAACGGCACGTTATGCGAACCGGCGTTCAGTGGTCCACGTTGATCGATCGATGCTGTAGATACGAATAGCGTGCCCGTACGGGTTGATCGCGTCCCGTTCGAAGTGCATTCCGATCTTCTCCATGATGCGACCGGACGCCTCGTTTTCCGATTGATAGCGTGCAGCGAGCCGGTCGAGCCCTATGCGCGTGAAAGCCTCGTCGCGAAGTGCTCGCGCACCCTCGGTCCCGTAGCCCTGACCCCACACTTATGGCTTGAGAAGCCAGCCGATCTCGACGTCGGCGGGATCGAATCCGGTCACCCCCGCGGGGACGAACTGGAGCACGACGTAGCCGATCCACTCCCCGCTGTCCTTGACGATCGCAGCCCTCGTGCCGAAACTGTGCCGCCTCCAGTGGGCAAGCTTGGCAGCGTGGTCTCGCTCTGTCTCCTCGCGAGTCCACGTCGTCCTCGAGCCGATGTAGCGCATCACGTCCGGGCTCCGATCAGCCGGAGCAACCCATCACTGTCAACTGTGCGTCAAGGTCGCAGCAGCAGCCGTTGCGTCTCGAGATTGTTCACTCGGCGGCGGCGGTCGCTCCGGCTCGCTCGAGGAACTCGAGCGTCGCGAGGGTGTCGAAATAGAACATCTGCGCACGCGCGAACTTCCCGTCGCGAATACCGTAGAGCCCGAGCACCTCGCCGTCGAAACGCTCCCGGCTCGGGCTCACCGCCCGTTGGCGCCAGAGCACGACCACCTCGTCCTCCGTGGCAGCGATTACCCGCGGACTCATCCGTCGCTCGCCATCGGTCGGCTGCAGTGGCTCCCATACCTCAGACCAACCCGGTCCCGGCCTGTCCTTGACGCCACCACGCGATGAGCCGCCGAACGGGAGCGACGGCGGCCAATGGAACTCCACATCTGTGTGGCTGAGCGCATGCAACGCCGCCTCGTCGCGGCTTTCCACCGCGCGGAACGCGGCGAGCACGATTTGGACGCTCGTCTGAACGTTGTCGTTGCCATGCATGTATCGACTCCTCCTCCCGCTAACCTGCGTTCGACGAACGAGCGAGATCATAGAAGTTTGATCTACTCTCAAGCACAGTTCCGAATAATGTTTCATCTAACCGTCCGATGAGCGACTACGATCGAATCGATAAGGTCATTCTCGACGCGCTGCAGGAGAATGCTCGGACCTCGTACAAGGAGCTGGCGGCGCTGACTGGGGTGGCGCCTTCCACCTGCCTCGAGCGTGTCCGCGGTCTACGCGCCCGCGGCGTGATCGCCGGGTTCCGTGCCGAGGTCAACCTCGCCAGGCTCGGACGAAAGCTCGAGGCGTTGATTTCGATCCGCTTTCGAATGCACGACCGCGAGCTCGTCGACACGTTCGTCGAGTACCTGCTCTCACTTCCAGAGACCGTAAGCCTCTTCAACGTCACCGGCGACGATGACTATTTGCTGCACGTTGCCGTCGTCGACGCCGAGCATCTACATGCCTTCGTGCTCGACAGGCTCGGCGTTCGATCCGAAGTCGAGCGGGTGCGCACGTCGATCGTCTACCAACACTTGCGGAAGCATCCAATCGCACCAGTCGACGACGGAAGGGCGGACAGCTCCTAGCACTGGGCGGACTGGGGGACGCACCAGGTCACGCCGTAGCACCTAATGCCCGTTCCGCGCATCGGCGTCCGACCCGAGCTGCGGCCTTGACCGCTCCCACCGGCGAGCGGCGAGTCGTCGCCGACATCGCCGGCTCGACGGCGACGGCCGAGCGCTTGGGGCCGGAGCGCTCGAAGTTCCTCCTCGATGAGGTCGTGCGGCTGATGCGCGAGTATAGTGGCGTGTCGTGTTCCAATCGCCTGCGGCACTTGTAGGCTGCAGTTGGCATGCGGCTCCCGTCAAAGTCCAAAGCGGGATGGCGGCATGCTTGGCGTCATTCGCCTCGCCATGGACAAGGGGCAAATCCGTGACGCGTGGACTCATGTTTTCCACCGCCCTGCTGGTCACAATGCTCGCGTTCCTGATCCACCTAGGCGTTGGTCAGGCGCTTGCCAGTCACGTCAGTTGCGGCGCCACGATCACAGAGGATACGACGCTCGACACCGATCTGATCGACTGTCCGGGCGACGGACTCAGTATTGGTGCCGACAACATTACACTCGACCTGAACGGCCATACGATCGACGGCGATGATGTCGGCCTTTTTGATCAGGGAGTCGGAAACGGAGGCTTCGTCGGTACGGATGGTTACGACAACGCCACGATTCAGGGAGGCTCAGTCCGGGATTTCGACATCGGCGTATTCATGCACGAGGGAACAAACGAGAACGTCGTACGAGCGGTTACGACTTCGAGCAACCGCGTCGGGATTGCTCTCCAAGGAGACGATAACCTAGTCTCTCGCAGTTTTTCCTCGGACAACGCCTGGGGGATTCAAATCTCCTCCGATCGGAACCGCCTTCGCAACAACTCAATATTGGGTAACACGGAGTACGGCGTTGTCATCGGCTTTTTCGCAGGAGGCAACCGGATCGAAGGCAACGTCGTCTCGAACAACTTCCTAGGTATTTTCCTGAGTGATGCAGGCGGTGGTGCCGAGTCATCCGCCAATGTAATCCGGAAGAATTTAATCTCGGATAACTTCCTTGGCATGAGCATGATCGAGACCTTCAATACCTGGATCGAACAGAACAGGGTGCTAGGAAGCAATCTGGACGGGATCCACGTGGGTGGCGAGTCGCTTCGCAACCTCGTTGAAGGCAACCTCACTTACCAGAACGGGGACGACGGAATCGAGGTGGAGGAGTCGGATAACGAGATCACCAGGAATACCGCGAACGAGAACGGCGACCTCGGGATTGAGGCGGTGCCGAACGTAGGCGACGGAGGAGGAAACAGGGCCTCGGGCAACGGCAACCCGCTGCAGTGCCTCAACGTCGAATGTAGGTAGCAGCCCGCAGCCGCCCGACAAAGCGACCGCCTGGCCCAACCGCTGGGATGCCCTGCGGAGGCAGAGGCCGCAAGTTCGAATCTTGCCGGGCGCATTGGTAAAGGGCCGGCAAGCAGGCTCCTTTCCTCACGGTTTTCCAGGCCAAGTGTCGCTTCGGGGGCGCGGACCCTAGGACCGCGCCCCCTTCAGCTGCTCCTAGCGCCGAGAGATCTCGTACACGGCGCCCGCCGAGAGCGACACGACGAAGAGATTCCCGTTCGGCGCGGTCTCGATGTCCGTGCTCACACCGAAGCCGGTGCCGAAGAGCAGGCTCTCGCTCTCGGTGATGTCGTTCTTCGCGTTGTTGTCGGCGACCCGGTCCTCGAGACGGGGATCGTCGACTGCGATATTGCGCCGGTTGCCCGTCAGGTTGAACCGGAACAGATAGCCGCCGGCGGTCAGCGGCGTGGCCGCCCCGGCGAAGAGGTCGTTCTCATACTGGGGTCCTAGCGCAACACCGCGCAGGAAACCGATCGCAGCCGGCGGCACTGCGAACTTCCAGCTGAACTCGGGATCGCTGTAATGAGATCCCGGCAGCACGAAGAGACGCGAGAGCGCCTCGGCAGGCGTGTCGGCGAGGTTCGTGGGAGGCCAGCGGATCTGCTGGAGCTGCGCCCCGGGGATACCGCCGGACGGCGGCAAGGTGAGCTCGATCTGCTTGAGCTGCTCGATCCGGGAAACCGGGCCCATGATCTGGATCCACCCGCCGTTCATTCCGCGCTCGACTCGGTTCAGCTCATCGAATGCGTCGTCCGCGTTCTGCTGATCCCAGAGGCTCCCCGAGACCGGGTCGAGAGCGAGCCCGAACGTGTTGCGCAGCCCATAGGCGTAGAGGCGCTGGATGTTCGCGCCGGCCTCGCCACCGCGCTGCGCACCGACCGCGAAGAACGGGTTGTCCGCCGGCGCCGACCCGTTGGCGTTCAGCCGGAGGACGACCCCGCTCAGGTGAGCGTTGTCCGGCTCCGGCCCGCCGAACTGGTCGTCGTCGGTCGGCGGCGTGGGCCCCTCTTCGAGGTTCTGCATCTCGCCCCGCCGACCGAGGTCGCCGACGGCGACGTAGAGCTTCCCGTCAGCGCCGAACGCGAGGACGCCGCCGTCATGGTTGCCTCGCGCCGGCTGCGCGGAATCGCCTTGGCCTGGTGGGTCAGGCGCTCCGTCGCTCTGGAATGCGCGCAGCACCAGCAGGTTCTGCTGGTACACGAGCGTCGACCCGTCCCATTCGAAGCGGTCGACGCGGTTCCCCCGGAGCGGCACGCGCAGGATGTCTCCGGTGTCCGGCTGGCCGAACATGGCGCTGTCGGAGCACACCTGCTCCTCGGGCTGGAACGGATCGTCGTCGAGCGGCGCCGTACTCCGGCACGTCCAGTACAAGTAGACGCTGGGGTTCGTGGGGAAGTCCGGATGCAGGGCGACGCCGAGCAGCCCCCGCTCGGATGCGTTGTTGACGGCGAGGTCGAGGACGGTGCCCTGGACCACACCATTGACCACGCGTTTGACCTGGCCGGTGTTCTTCTCGGCGATCAGGAAGTCGTTGGGGCCGAGAAAGGCCATCGTGCTGGGCGTCGTGAGCCCGCTGACCACGGTCCTCACGCGCAGGTTCGGATCGAGGACGGCGGGCCCTTCCTGCGCACCGACGGGCGAGCTCAGGATCCCCAAGGCAAGCGTGAGGCTGGCCAGAAGAATCCACAGTGGACCACGTGCTTGCTTCAACAGAGACACCTCCCTTTGGTCGGACGACTCGAGCGGCCACGACTAGGCGGCGGCCCGCGCGCCACCGGGAGGCTCTTGCGAGTAAGCGCTTGCGCGAGTCGGTGCTCTCCTTGCGGCATTCCCCCAGTGAGGTCTTACGAGCGTTCTGCGAATGCGGTTTGCTCAGGGCATAGCTTCGGCTAGTGCCCATGCCTTCGGTGCTGTCGTTCCGCGCGCAGCGATGTGCTTCGCGATGTACTTCGCGTCTCGGCCGCGGCCGCGGCGTACGCCGCCTCGTAGTCACCCATCGCTTGCTTTTGGAGCGCCGCCGGCACGAGCAGCCATCCCTGCTCGACGCAATTGCGATCTTCGCGCTCGACCAGGCGCTGGGTCCTTCCAAACCAACCCCCCGCCGGGCCGATCTCCCCTCGGACCGCGAGGTTCATCCCGATCATGAACGCGGCGCTCGCCGCCCTTCGCCGGCCTCCAGATATACGTGGTGGGCACGCTCCAGACCGTCTGCTAGTCGTCCATGCGACCGACCATGGAGGCCGAGACGGCGAGCAACTCGAGGTCGTCCACCCCCAGCGGCGCAGCCTCGTGGGCGCGTGACAGAGACGTGTGGGCGTCCATCCACGCCCGTCGCCCATAGGCCTCACGACCCTTCTCGAGTTCGTTCGCCTTCATCTGCTCAGCATTTTCGCCCTTCTGCGTTTCCGAAGGGGATGCAGTTCGGGCGGCGGGTAGCACGCAGGGAACCGCAGGCGGTCCGAAGAGAGACGCCCCGCGGGAGGGTGATCGAGAAGAACATCCGCAAGGAGCGCATGACGGCCGATGAGGTCGCAGCAGAGGCGCGGCTTCAGCAGATCGGTTCGCTCGACGAGGTGCAGTGGGCCGTCCTCGAGTCGGGCGGCCGCGTCAGCTTCATCCCGAAGTCGGGCCGAATTGTTCCCCGCGGAAGCGGGTATGAGTCGGCAATGCCGCTCAAGGCCTGGATCTGCCTTGTCGTCCTCGTCCTCCCGACGGTCGCCTGCGGAGGCGGCGGAACGCTTTCCACCAAGGCGTTCCAGAAGCAGGCGGAGTCGCTGCAGTCGCTTGCCGCAGAAGGCGGGCTCGTCGCACAGGGAAGGGCCGACGCCCGGGCGACCGGGACATTCGTCAGCGTCCAGAGCGAATACCTCGGCAAGGCGGCGAGGAAAGTGGAGAAGGAGCTCAGCTCCGCAAAGGCCAGTGGGAGCCTCGAGCAGAAGCGCAAGAGCGCCTTGCGGCTCGCGGGCCGGGTCACCGCCGAGCTCGAGCAGCTCCATCGCGCTCCGGATGACGGGGCACTCGCCGAGCGGCTCGCATCGGATCTGAGGGACGCCGCCGATGCCGCGGAGAAGCTCGCCAAGTGAAGAAAGTCCTACAGATCGCCCTCGGCATCCTCGCCGCGATCGGGGGCTTCGTGGACATCGGCGACCTCGTCTTCAACGTCCAGGCCGGCGCGAAGTTCGGCTACGAGCTGCTGTGGGTCGTGGTCGTCGGTGTCGTCGGCATCATCGTCTACTCGGAGATGTGCGGTCGCGTCGCTGCCGTCTCGAAGCGCCCGGTGTTCGACGCCATTCGGGAACGGCTCGGCTTCGGCGTCGGGTTCGGGGCGCTCGTCTCTTCGCAGATCGTGAACCTGATGACGCTTGCCGCAGAGGTTGGCGGTGTCGCGCTCGTTCTCCAGCTGCTCTCCGGGCTTCCCTACCGCGTCCTCATGGTCCTCGGCATCCTCGCTCTCGCCGTCGTCATCTGGGTCTCGCCGTTCGAGTGGATCGAGCGGATCTTCGGTTACAGCGGTCTCGCGCTGCTCGTGTTCGCCGTCGGAGCGATCAAGCTCCACCCCGATTGGGGCAGCGTCGGTCACGGCTTCGTGCCCCATGTGAGCTCCTCGGATCACCTTGTTTACGCCTACTTCGCAGTCGGCCTGCTCGGGGCGGCGATGACACCGTACGAGGTCTACTTCTATTCCTCGGGGGTCGTCGAGGAGGGCTGGACGCCGAAGGACCTGGGCGTGAATAGGGCGAACGCGATGATCGGTTACGGGCTCGGAGGCTTCCTGTCCTTCGCGCTCATGATCACCGCAGGCGCGCTGTTCCTGCCTCTGGGGGTCGAGCCGCAGTTCATCGGGACGGTCGCGCTCGGCGCGCAGGCTCCGCTCGGGACGATCGGGCTCATCCTCGCCCTCGTAGGCATCCTGTTCGCGGTCGGCGGAGCCGCGATCGACACTTGCTTCTCGGGCGCCTACAACTTCGCGCAGTACTTTGGCTGGGAGTGGGGCAAGTACCGCCGCCCGTCCGGAGCGCCGCGGTTCACGATCGCCTGGGTCGTGCTGCTCGTGCTCGCGCTGCTGATCATCATCACCGGCATCGATCCGGTGATGCTCACTGAGTACGCCGTCATCTTCTCGGTCGTCGCGCTGCCGCTGACGTACATTCCGATTCTGCTCGTCGCGAACGACCGCACCTATATGGGCAGGCACGCGAACGGAAAGCTGGCGAACGCTTTCGGCTCGCTCTACCTCGTCGTTATCACCGTCGTCGCCGCCAGCGCGATCCCGCTGATGATCATCACGAATCAGGGGCAAGGATGAGCGACCAACAAGAACTGGACCTCGGCCTCGGCATCCTCGATCACCAGTTGGTGGACTCCGAGGGCAGGCGCTGCGGAAACGTCGACGACCTCGAGTTGGAGGGTGTTCGCGAGGGCTCGCCCCGGGTGATCGCGATTCTGGCGGGTCCGCCCGTGTGGCGCGGCCGCGGCTGGCTGGGCCGCCTCGCGTCGCGATTCGCGCGGGGGCAGACAGTGCGCGTCCCCTGGGAGGAGGTCGAAAAGATCGACTCGGCCTTGCACCTGAGGAAGACTGCGCAAGAGCTGCGGCTGGGACGCGGCGACGACCGCGCGCGCCGCTGGGTGGAGTGGATTCCGGGGTCTTGATGCGGCTCTCCGATCTTCTCAACGTCGAAGTCCGAACCGAGTCGGGTGAAAGGCTTGGCCGCCTTCATGACCTTCGCGCCGAGCTGACGAGTCGTTCGCTCAAGGTCAACGGGCTCTGCGTCGGCAAAGGTGGCCTTCTCGAGCGCCTCGGGATCAGCTCACCCGATTCGGGTGGCGGCATTCACGTGCACGACGTGGTCCCCTGGTCAGCCGTCTTGCATGCCGACCGGCGCGGCATCGTCGTCCGCGACGGGACGAAGCCGAAATAGGCTTCGAGCCCTGCCCCTCTACCTGACAGAAGCCGACGTCGAATCGTTGCTCGGCCCCGCCGAGGCCCTAACGGCAATCGAGGGCTGCTTCGAGCGGCTCGCGCGGGGAGCGATCGAGAACCGGCCGCGGACGCGCACGCGGCTGGCCGACGGCGGGTTCGCCGTCATGTCCGCGGCCGACCGCGAGCTCGGGCTCGCGGGGGTGAAGTCGTATGCGTGGTTGCCGGGCGGAACGCCGTTCGTCGTCGTCCTCTTCGACACCGAGCGCGCGGAGCTCGCGGCCGTGATCGAGGCCGACAGGCTCGGGCAGCTGCGCACCGGGGCCGCGAGCGGCGTCGCCTGCAAGTACCTGGCCAAGCCGGACGCGCGCACGCTGGGCGTCATCGGCTGCGGCTGGCAGGCGGAGAGCCAGGTGGCCTGCATCAGGGAGGCGTTGCCCGGGATCGAGCGCGTCGTGGCCTATTGCCGCACGGAGAAGAGCCTCCGCGCCTTTTGCAAGCAGGTCGGGGCAGAGCGCGGCGAGAGCCATCGCGAGGCTGCGCGGCAGGAGGTCGTGGTGACCGTGACCACCTCCCGCGACCCCGTGCTGCGCGGCGAGTGGCTTCAGCCCGGCGCGCTCGTGTGTGCCGTCGGCGCGAACGACCCGCGGGCGCGGGAGCTCGACAACGTCGTCCTCGAGCGGGCGGTTTTCGTCTGCTGCGACTCGGTCGAGCAGGCGCGGCTCGAGTCCGGCGACCTGATCGAGCCGATCGAGCGCGGCGTTCTCGACTGGCTCGAGGTGCACGAGTTTCAGGAAGTCGTTGCCGGAGAGCTGGCCGGGCGGAGCACGCCCGACGACATCGTGCTCTTCAAGTCGAACGGGATCGCCGCCTGGGACGTGGCGATCGGGGCAGCTGCTATCGAGCGGGCCCGCAGCACGAAGGCCGGGGTCGAGCTCTAGCCGCGTCCGACGCGTGCCGCTGCGACGACGTCGTCGCCGAGCGCGCGGATCAGCTCGGGCCGGTCGAGCAGTCGCTCGCGCTCCTGCGGGGTGCAGCGGTTGCGCACATAGGGGTCGTCGAGGATCTCGGAGAGCGACCGTCCTCGCTCGTGTTCCCGGATCAGGTACGCCGCGACCCGGTCCTCATGGCTCGAGCGGGTGAATAGAAACGAGAAAGGGTTGCGGAAGAGCCTGGCCATCGAAGGCGATTGTATCCTGGCCCTATGCGCAAGCTCTCCACGGCCTCGCGCTTCGCGGAGCGGGTTCTGCACGGGTTCGACGAGGCCGGAGGCGAGGAGAGGATCGTCGTCTGGATCGAGCGGATGAAGGGCGGAGCCTGGGCCGTCGGCCGCGCTGTGAACCCGCACTTGCGGCCAAGCGACGAGCCGCGGCGGGACGACTACGTCTTCGAGGGCCACGAGCTCGAGGATGTGCTCGAGCACGCGAACGAGATCCTTGAGGACGACGCGCGGGTGTCAGAGGACGACGGTCGGCCCGAGCACGTTCGGCCCTTCACCCGCGGCGAACTGCTCGCGCCCCTGGAACGCTGGTTCTTCGGCCGGGGCCCCCGATGAAGATCAGGCTCGGGCACAGTCCCGACCCGGACGACGCCTTCATGTTCTGGGCCCTGGCCGCGGGCGAGATCGATCCGCATGGATTCGAGTTCGAGCACGTCCTGCGCGACATCCAGACGCTCAACGAGTGGGCGTTCGAAGGGCGGCTCGAGGTGACGGCGATCTCCCTGCACTCGTATCCGTTCGTCCAGGAGCGCTACGTCCTGCTCCCCCACGGCGCAAGCATGGGCGCGGGCTACGGGCCGATTGTCGTCGCGCGCGAGACGCTCTCGGACGACGACCTCCGTCGGGTCGAGATCGCCGTTCCCGGCCGGATGACGACCGCGTTCCTCGGCTTGCGGCTGCGGCTCGGCGAGTTCGCCTGGCGGGAGGTTCCCTTCGACGAGATCATGGACGAGGTCGTCTCGGGGCGCGCGGACGCGGGGCTGCTCATCCACGAAGGGCAGCTCACCTATGCAGCCGCCGGTTTGCAGAAGGTCGCCGACCTCGGGGAGTGGTGGCTCGCGGAGACGGGCCTCCCGCTTCCGCTCGGCGTGAACGTGGCCCGGCGCGACTTGGGCAAGGAGGTTCTACGCGAGCTCTCGGCGGTTCTCGCCGAGTCGATCCGCGCAGGCCTCGACAACCGGGAGCGTGCACTCGAGTACGCGCTCCAGTTCGGCCGTGGGCTCGACGACGAGCTGGCCGACCGGTTCGTCGGAATGTATGTCAACGAGCTGACCGAGGACTACGGGGACGAGGGCCGGCGGGCTGTCAGCGAGCTGCTGCGGCGCGGTGAGGAGATCGGCGCCTTCAACGAGCCCGTGAACGTGGAGTTCGTCGGCTAAAGGAAGCAACGGAGGCGATGGCACTGGAGATGCGAGGCTCATGCGAAAGCTGCGGCACGCCGCTCGCGCGTGATGCCGAGGCCTACATCTGCACGTTCGAGTGCACGTTCTGCTCGATCTGCGCCGGCGGGCTCGCACACGTGTGCCCGAACTGCAACGGCGAGCTGGTGCGCCGGCCGCGTCCGGCTGCTGCGTGAGTCGAGCGGTCGTCCTCTCGGCCGTCCGGACCCCCGTCGGACGTTACGGAGGTGTTCTCTCCGGGGCGCGGCCCGACGATCTCGCTGCGACCGTGATCTCGGAAGCAGTCGAGCGTGCGGGCGTGACACCGGGCGAGATCGAGGACGTCTACTTCGGCGCGGCGAACCAGGCCGGCGAGGACAACCGCAACGTGGCTCGGATGGCGGCGCTCCTGGCCGGACTGCCCGACTCTGTCGCCGGTGTCACGCTCAACCGGCTCTGCGCCTCCGGCCTGGCCGCGGTCGTCTCCGCCTGCCACGCAGTCGTGGCCGGGGACGGGGACCTCTTCGTCGCGGGCGGAGTGGAATCGATGAGCCGCGCCCCTCTGGTCATGGCCAAGCCGGATGCCGCGTTTCCGCGGGGCAACCAGACCGTCTGGGACACAACGCTCGGCTGGCGCTTCCCGAACCCGCGTATGGAGGAGCTGTTCCCGCTCGAGTCGATGGGCGAGACCGGCGAGAACGTCGCGGAGCGCTACGGCGTGAGCCGGGAGGAGCAGGACGAGTTCGCGCTGCGCTCACAGCAGCGCTGGGCCGAGGCCCAGGAGGCGGGTCGCTTCGCCGACGAGCTCGTCGAGGTCGAAGGTGCGGCGCGAGACGAGCATCCGCGGCCGGGCACGAGCGCCGAGAAGCTCGCCTCCCTCAAGCCGGCGTTCCGTCAGGGCGGGAGCGTCACCGCCGGCAACTCGAGCGGCATCAACGACGGCGCCGCGGCGCTCGTAATCGCAAGCGAGGAGCGGGCCGAGGCTCTCGGCGCTGAGCCGCTCGGCACGTTCGTCGGCAGCGCGGTCGCCGGCGTCGATCCGCGCGTGATGGGAATCGGCCCGGTGCCCGCGGTGCGGAAGCTGCTCGCTCGCACGGGACTCGAGGCGGGCGAGATCGATCTCGTCGAGCTGAACGAGGCCTTTGCCTCGCAGAGCCTCGTCGTCATTCGCGAGCTCGGTCTCGACCCCGAACGCGTGAACGTGAACGGCGGCGCGATCGCAATCGGGCATCCGCTCGGGATGAGCGGTGCGCGTCTCGTCGTGACGCTCCTGCACGAGCTCCGGCGCCGAGGCGAGCGCTACGGGCTGGCGACACTGTGCGTCGGAGTCGGGCAGGGCCAGGCGGCGCTCTTCGAGCGCTAGCGGATGGACGTCGTCCCGTCGTACCTCGAGCTGTGCCTGAGGCTCGGGCGCCATGTCGAGGGGCTCGTTGACGCCTAGTCGGGGCGCCGGAGCTTCAGAAGCGCATCGAGGCGGAGGAGCCGCGCGCTCCTTCGGCGCTTGCCACCGACGCGGTGTCGCTCGCAGAGTCGCTCGATGGGCTCGACGAGAGCCGGCGCCGCTGGCTGGAAGCACAACTCCGGGGCCTCGAGACAGTCGTCCGGAAGCTGGCGGGCGAGGAGATCGACTACGAGGACGAGGTCGAGCGCTCCTACGGAGTGAGACCGGAGCGCGTCTCCGAGGATGCGTTCGAGGCCGCACACCGCGACCTGGACGAAGCGCTGCCCGGCACCGGGTCCGTCGCCGAGCGGTACCGGGCCTGGCGGGAGGAGGACGCCCTTCGAGGCGAGCAGGCTCGCAGGGTGATCGACGACCTCACGTCCGAATTCCGGGCGCGGACGGAAGCGCTCGTCGGCTTGCCGGATGGCGACTCCTTCGAGGTCGTGTACGTCTCGGATGAGCTCTGGGCGGCGTTCAACTACTACCAGGGCGGGCTCCGGAGCCGGATCGCGATCAACACCGACATCGCGATGACCCCGTCGTTCGTCGCGGAACTCGTGGCCCACGAGGCCTACCCGGGCCACCACACCGAGCATGCCTGGAAGGAGCAGCTCCTCGTCCGCGACCGAGGGCAGGCCGAGGAATCCGCGCTCATGGTCGGCACGGCCGCGTCGCTGATCTCAGAAGGGATCGCCGGTCTCGCCCCGGAGATCCTCCTCGGCGACGAGGAGCAGGAGGTGACGGCTGCTCACGTCGAGGGGACCGGCGTTGCCTATGACCCCGAGGTCTCGCGCGCGCTGCAGCAGGCTCGCCGGCCTCTGGGACACGTGGGCGCGAATATCGCGCTGCTCCTGCACAGGGAAGGAGCCACAGTCGAGGAGGCGCGCGAATATCACATGCGCTGGGGGCTTTCCTCCCCGGAGCGGGCCGAGCACGCGGTGCGCTTCATCACCGACCCGCTCTGGCGCTCCTACGTGACGACCTACACCGACGGCTACGACCTCTGCCGTGAATTCGTCGGCGGCGACGTCCAGCGCTTCAAGCGGTTGCTCACGCAACAGCTCACACCGGACGACCTTCGCTAGGGTCTCCCTCGTGGCTGTTGCGACCGAGCGCGAGTACCTGCTCTTCATCAACGGCGAGGCAGTTGAGTCTGCGGGCGGCGATTCGAAGGAGCTCGTCGAGCCCGCGACCGGCGAGCCGCTCGCCAAGGTCGCGGTGGCCTCCGAGGCCGACGTCGACCGAGCGGTCGAGGCTGCGCGCGCCGCGCTCGACAGCGACTGGGGACGCACGCCGCCGACCGAGCGCTCGCGCCTCCTGCACGCGCTCGCCGACGCGCTCGTCGCCAACCGCAAGGAGCTCGCCGAGCTCGAGGTGCGCAACGTCGGCAAGGCGATCTCCTCGGTCAAGGCCGAGCTCAACCAGGCGGTCGAGAACTTCCGCTTTTACGCCTCGGCGATCGCCTCGATCGCGGGGCGCGCAAATCCGCTCGGCGGCTCCCTGCTCTTCTACTCCTTGAAGGAGCCGGTCGGCGTGGCCGGCCAGATCGTGCCCTGGAACTACCCGCTGATGATGACGACTTGGAAGCTGGCACCCGCGCTCGCGGCTGGATGCTCGGTCGTCCTCAAGCCCGACTCGCAGACGCCGCTGAGCGCGCTCCGTATGGCGGAGCTGGCGAGCGAGGTCGGCTTCCCGCCCGGGTCAATCAATGTCGTGCCGGGGCCGGGGACGACCGTCGGCGCCCACATGGTCAAGCACCCCGGCATCGACAAGATCGCGTTCACGGGCTCGACCGAGACTGGGGCGCAGATCATGCGAGACGCCTCCGACAGCATCAAGCGCCTGACGCTCGAGCTCGGCGGTAAGAGCCCGAACCTCGTCTTCGCAGACGCGAACCTCGCGGACGCGATCCCGAGCTCGGTCTGGTCGATCTACTACTCCGCCGGGCAGAGCTGCGAGGCGCGTTCCCGCGTCCTCGTCGAGAGCTCGCTCTACGACGACTTCGTCTCGCAGTTCGCCGACGCGGCGGGGAAGCTCAAGGTCGGAGACCCGCTCGATCCCGTGACCCAGGTCGGCTCCCTGATCTCCCCCGAGCATCGCGACCGGGTGCACGGCTATGTCGAGACTGGTCGGGGCGAGGGAGCCGAGGTCGTCGCAGGAGGCGAGCCGGCCGACGGAAAGGGCGCTTTCTACCCGCCGACCGTGCTCGCGAAGGTCGACAATAAGATGACCGTCGCCCAGGAGGAGATCTTCGGGCCCGTCGTCACCGTGATCTCGTTCGAGGACGAGAAGGACGCCACCCGGATCGCGAACGACTCCCGGTACGGCCTGATGGCGACCGTCTGGACCGGCGACCCGGCTCGCGGGCATCGCCTGGCCCGGAAGATCAAGGCCGGCACGGTCGGCATCAACATGCCGTACACGGCCTTCCCGGGCATCCCCTTCGGGGGCTACAAGCAGTCCGGCTTCGGCCGCGAGCTCGGCCTCGAGACACTCGAGCTCTACCTCGAGACGAAGAGCGTCATCGTCTCGACGAGCCCCAAGCCCTTCAATCCGTTCCAGCTATAGCTAGGCGATATCGGTGGGTCGTCTTGGCCGCCGGCACGGCTGCGCAGGCGAGCTTCTCGGCCGTTCTGATCGGCCTGCCGGTCCTGGCGCCGGAGCTGCGAGAGCAGTACGGCCTGTCGCTGTCAGAGGTCGGAATTGCGCTCTCGAGCGTCTGGGTCGGACCGATCCTGACCCTCCTCCCTTGGGGACTGCTGGCAGACCGGATCGGCGAGCGCGCCGTTCTCGCAAGCGGGCTCACGGTGTCCGGCATCCTCGTCGCAGCGGCGGGCTGGGCCCAGTCGTTCGGGATGCTGGCGTTGCTGCTCGTCCTCGCGGGTGGAATGGGAGCAAGCGTCAACGCCGCCAGCGGGCGAGCAGTGATGCAGTGGTTCGCGGCCGAGCAGCGTGGATTCGCACTCGGGCTCCGGCAGACGGCCATCCCGGTCGGCGGCGCGCTGGCGGCGCTCGCGCTCCCAGCCGCCAACGGTATCGGTGGGTTGAAGGCGGCTTTCGTGTTCCTCGGAGCCTTCTGCCTTGCGAGCGCGGCTGTCGCCGCAGTGGCCGTCCGCGAGGCCGCCGGCTCGCAGCCCGAGCTCGACCCGGAGGACGTGGAATGGACGCTCCGCGACTCGCGCCTCTGGACTCTCTGCACCGGCAGCGGTCTCTACCTCTTCGCGCAGATCGCGCTGACCGCCTTCATCGTTCTTTTCCTTCACGACGCGCGCGGAGTCGGCCAGGGAGCTGCGGCGGCGGCACTGGCGGTCCTGCAAGTGGGCGCCGTCATCACGAGGATCTCCGCGGGCCGGATCTCGGATTCGATGCGAGCGCGTGTCAGGCCGCTCCGGTGGATCGGGCTCGCGAGCTGTGCCGGCCTGATCCTCACCGCGGCTCTCGCCGATGCGCCACTGGTGCTGATCGTGCCGGCGATGGTCGTCGCAGGAGCGATCTCGATGGCGTGGAACGGCCTCTCGGTCACCGCCGCGGCCGAGCTCGCGGGCCGTTCGCGTAGCGGGGCGGCGATCGGATTCCAGCAGACGACGCTCGCGGTGATCGGAGTAATCGTCCCCGCAGGCTTTGCTCGTGTCGTCGAGGTCAGCTCCTGGCGAATCGGTTTCCTGCTCGCCTCGATCGGGCCCCTGGTCGGCTGGCTCTTACTGGGGCGGCTTGACGAGATCCGCAGCTGAGGGGCGACTCACTATCTGCCCCGCGCGTTCCTTGACGAGCTAGTCGGCCAGCTCCCGTCGCACGACCGAGGCGACGGCGGTCAGCGCGATGCGCGTCTCGGCGATGTCGGGCTCCCGTGTCGTGAGCCGCTGCAGGGCGAGGCCGGGCAGCAGGAAGACCCGCGCAACTCGCCGGGTTGAGCTTTGCACCGCCCGCCAGAGCTCCATCGAGAGAGCAAGCGAGAGGACCGCGACGACGATCGGCGTCCAGAGTGCCGGCGCGAACGGCCAGAGCCGGTCGGCCAAGAGCCCGACCGGCAACACCAGCGCGACGAAGTTCGTGCCGCATCGCAGCGAGAAGCGAGAGGGCGCCGCATCGCCCTGCCACGTCGCCGTGAGCTGGCGGTTCTCGGCCGCCGTGATCGCACGGTGCTCGGCACCGTGGAGGTAGAGAGTCCGGCCGCGCAGAAGCCAGGCGAGCAGCGTGACGGTCATCACGATCCCCGCAACGAGCGACGCGGTCCCGGACAGGAAGACGAAGAAGAGGGGCGCCAGCAGGACCGCCGTCAGCATGAGACGCTCGTTTCGCCCGGCGACGCCGTCGCGTCGCAGCAGCGGCGAGACCGACATCGAGAGGCGCGCGAGCCCGCGCAGGAGCGGTAGCCGGTTGAGCAGGCGGGGCACCTTCGGCATCTCGCCTTCGAGCAACGAGCCGTCCCGGCCCGCAAAGGCGAAAAAGCGCTCGCTGGCGATGACGACGCCGTCCGGCCTGGCCATTCCTCCAAGCAGCGGCAGGGTCCTCGAATCGGCCCGCTCCAAAACGGCGGCGAGGGCGGTCCCCTGCACGTTCTCACTGTGCCGGACCGCGAGGCCGCCCAGCAAGGTCTGGGCGGCCTATTTCATAGCGATGGAGGTCCTACCAGCGGCCGCGGCTAAAAAAGCCCAGCAGCAAGAGGACAAGCACGATGATCAGGATGATCCAGAAAATGCTCACGCGGGTGACCCCCTTTCTCGAGGTTGAGACTTCTGATTCCACGAGCGCGGTGATGCCAAACGGCGCGGTAGGCTCGCGCCGTCAATCCCACGCCCCAGGGAGGCGTAATGGTCAGAGCGTTCGTCGTCTACGAGGCCGAGCCCGAGCCGGGCCGATACGAGCAGCACGTCGAGCTCTGCCGCCAGGTGCCCGGTTCGACGTTCCGGCACGGGCGGGTCTTCGGCGCCCCGATGGGCGAGCCCCGCTTCCGCTATTACGCCGAGTGGGAGTTCGCGGACATGGATGCCTTCAAGAGCGCGGCCCGCACCGATGAGTTCATGGCGACCGGCAAGGACGCGATGGAGATGGGCGTCCCGTTCCAAGTCCATTTCGCGGACCTCCAGTGAGCGAGCCCTCCCGCCCGAGCCCGGTCTCGCCGGACGAGCTCGGCTTCGAGAAGATCGTCTACGAGAAAGCCCCACCTCGCGCGACGATCACGCTCAACCGGCCCGAGATCCTGAACGCGTTCGACTTCCAGATGCTCCGGGAGCTCGCGCGCGCGTGCGAGGACGCTTCCTGGGACGACGAGCTCCGCGTCGTCGTCCTCACGGGGGCCGGCCGGGCATTCTGCGTCGGCGCCGACCTCAGCTCGTGGGCCGAGGACTACCTCGACCAGCCGACCGAGTACTGGAAGTGGTTCGGGGCCTTCAAGGACGCGCACGACCGGCTGCGTGAGATCGGCAAGCCGACGCTCGCCCGCATCAACGGGATCGCGGTCGGCGGCGGCAACGAGCTGCAGATGGCGTGCGACCTGGCGGTGATGGTCGACGACGCATTCATCCGCCACGTCGGGCCTGAGCACGGGTCGGTTCCGGCCGGCGGGGCGACCCAGTGGCTGACGATCATGGTCGGCGACCGCCGCGCCCGCGAGATCGTCCTCATGTGCGAGGAGATCCCGGCGCGGAAGGCCGAGGAGTGGGGGCTCGTGAACCGGGTCGTGCCCGCAGCCGAGCTCGATGCCGAGGTCGACCGAATCGTCGAGAACCTCGCGCGCAAGCTCCCGCAGACGACGCGATATGCGAAGCAGCACCTCAACTTCTGGAAAGACCTCGCGTGGCACCAAACGATCAACCACGCTCGCGACTGGCTGGCGCTTTCGATGGCGACCGAGGAGCCCAAGGCCGCGATCAGGCGGTTCCTGGACAAGAAGAAGTGAGCGAGATCTTCCAGCCCATCGAGGACGAGTGGGCCGAGGCAATCGTCCGCCGCGACGTCGAGGCGGCGGGCGAGATCCTCGCCGACGACTTCGTGCTGACGAGCGAGGGAGGGGTCAGCGACAACATGTCGCGCGACAGGTGGCTTGCGGCCCTGCCGGCCATCGACACGAAGTCGCTGACCTGTTCCGTGACCGAGGCACGGGAGCTCGGGGATGTTGCAGTAGTGCGAGGACGACTCCACTGGGTCGCGAGCATGGGCGAGCGGGACCTTTCGGGTGACTACGCAGTCGCTGACGTGTTCACAAGGGCCGGCGATCGCTGGCGCGCGTCGTGGCGAATCTCGGTTCGGCTGACGCATGAGTGAGCTTGTTCTCGTCGAGCGCGACGACCCGATCGCGGTCGTCCTCCTCAACCGCCCGGATGCGCTGAACGCGCTCTCGGACGAGCTCATGGAGCAGCTCGTGACCACACTCGAGGAGCTCGACCGCGACGCGGCCGTGCGCTGCATCGTCCTCGGGGGCTCGGAGCGGGCCTTCGCCGCCGGCGCCGACATCGCTGAGCTCGCCCGCTCGTCGGCGATTGACCTCTACTACCAGCGGCGCATCGAACGCTGGGATGCGATTCGCGGCCTCTGGACGCCGCTCGTCGCCGCCGTCTCGGGCTACTGCCTCGGTGGGGGCTGCGAGCTCGCGATGGCGTGCGACCTGATCGTCGCCTCCGAGACGGCCCAGTTCGGCCAGCCGGAGACCGGTGTCGGCGTGATCCCGGGCGCCGGCGGCACGCAGCGGCTCACGCGTGCCGTCGGCAAGTCCATGGCGATGGACGTCATCCTGAGCGGGCGCTTTCTCTCGGCCGAGGAAGCGCTTGCAGCCGGCCTCGTCGCGCGGGTCGTGGCGAAAGAGGCCTGGCTGGAGGAGGCGAAGCGGGTCGCGCGGGAGATCGCCGAGAAGGCTCCGATCGCGACGCGGCTCGCGAAGGAAGGCGTCGACCGCGCCTTTGAGGGCCCGCTGCAGCTCGGCCTGGAGTACGAGCGTCGGCTGCTCTACCTCGCCTTTGCGTCCGCGGACACGCGCGAAGGCCTCAATGCGTTCCTCGAGAAGCGAAAACCCGAGTTCAAGGGAGAGTGACGATGCCGAATGTGGACGAGATGCTCGAGGGGGCCCGCGAGGCGATGTCGGTGAAGAGGGTCTTTGGAGATCCAATCGAGAGCGAAGGAGTAACGCTCGTGCCGGTCGCGAAAGTGCGTGGCGGTGGGGGAGGCGGTGGCGACGCCGAGAACAATGGTGGCGGCGGCTTTGGCCTCACGGCGAGGCCCGTTGGCGCCTACGTGATCCAGGACGGCGAGGTCACCTGGAAGCCCGCGGTCGACGCGAGCCGCATCATCGGCCTCGCCTTCATGCTCGGGATCGCTCTCGCGATGCGCCGGCGGCGTCAGGAGGGTTAGAGCGGTTTCGGTCGAGTTCGATCGGGTCGACCGGTCATTTCAGACGGCTCGCGAGCAAGCCCGCGAGCCTGAAGTCGGCACCGCAAGCGGTGCTAGAGCGGTTTGGTCGAGTTCGATCGGGTCGACCGGTCATTTCAGACGGCTCGCGAGCAAGCCCGCGAGCCTGAAGTCGGCACCGCAAGCGGTGCCTTAGACCTCGAGCTCGGCGGGGACGATCTCGACCGAGAGCGGCCGCCCCCTTCGCACGATGTCCAGCTTCGCCGAGCGGCCGATCAGGTCGCCGGCCATCAAGCGCTGGAGATCGTTGACCTGCTCGACCGGGACGCCGTCGACCTCGACGATCAGGTCCTCCGCGCGCAGGTTCGCTGCATGGGCGTGGCTGCCCTCGACGACCTCGACGACCTCGATTGCCGCGTGCCGTCCGAGCCGGGACGCGAGCCGTGGCGGCAGCGGCCGCGAG
>WNFU01003029.1_pt1 | contig 22457 bp, 16 predicted proteins | sample 5400121 | NCBI WGS metagenome assembly WNFU01 (sample SAMN13153360, study PRJNA577476) | soil metagenome | isolation source: 100 cm soil or saprolite under grassland replicate 1 | place: USA:California | collected 2016-06-15
GACCAGCGGAGCCAATGCGGGCAGCGCGAACAAAACGCAGGCCACATCCAAGGCCCGCTTCCAGGCCGGCACCCCGCTCGACTGCACCGGGATTCTCAACTCCTCCCAAACCATATCAAATACGTCTTTCACAAGTTTTATGTTGCGGTTCTGGTGAACCGGCAGGTGGCCTTTAGCTCCTTTCGTACCAATCAGTTGAATAATTGTTAACCGATTGATCCCCAAACACAAAGGCACGCATCGCTCGGATGAATTGGGCGCGCCATTGTATTTTGAATTGATTATGCAATGCACTTGCACTTCAAAGTTCATTGGGTTGTGCTTTTCCCCTTAATCATTGGCCGTTACCGGCACGACTGTGGTGTGGTTCCGGCGAACGGGAGGATTGTCCTCCGGCCGGTCCGTGCCAGCCGCCTTTTCGGGATGCGGATCCATCTCGCGGCATCAGCGCGCCAGCCAGCCGTTCGAACGGGAATTGCGCCGCACAAAGACCTCGCGGCGGAACATCAAAAGATCCTTTCGGGGACGTACACGATGTCGGAAGGCCTCAAATAAAGGAGCCGCTTGCTCTTTCCATCGAGCGCGCGTTTGAGATTGACGGTATAGTGCTTCAGTTGTCCTCCTTCGTGCCGGAGGACGGCAACCTTTTGCATGTTGGCCTTGGCATTATCGAATCCTCCCGCCTCCGCAATCGCGTCCAGGACCGAAATGGACCGATCCACCATCAGCTTGCCGGGGTGCATCACCGACCCGGTCACATAAACCGGATAGGCCCACGATTGAACGGTTACGGAAATCTGCTTCAACACGAGTTCTTTTTCATAACGCGTGAGCAGGTCTTTCTGCAGTTCCGCGGGCGTTTTTCCCGCCGCCGTCACCTCGCCGATCAAGGATAGATCAATTTTGCCGTCACTGCGGATTGTCTGGGCGGTGTTCAGGTTTGGTGATCCGGGAAATGAAATCGCAATGACATTGCCCTCGGTGAGCTTGGCCGAAACGTAAGGAACCAGGTCTGACTCAAGAAGTGGCGTTTCGGTCGCGCAACCGGACAGCGAAATGACAATGACACAGACGAGTGCCGAGAGTTTCGCCAACCGCTTTGGCCGGTCCGATCGCCCGGTTCCATCCAGGCATTCCACCTTGTTCATGGATGCGTTTTTCATGCTTGATCGCCAGCTTTTGAGCGCCCAGAGATATTCATGGAGTGGCTTCGATCGAGAGGAGCATACGGAAGGCACCGGTTTCATCAACACTTTAATCGTTCGCACCAGGCGTTTGACAGGGCGAGTTCAAGAATCGTCGCAAGAGCCGTAGCCGCCGAGGTTACGAGGCGGAAGTGTTTTTCGTGCCAAAATCCGCCTCCTTACGTCGGCGGCTACCCTTCTTGAACTCACCCTCGGACGTTTGAGCTCGAATCATCGTTGCTCCGAATGATGGACACCCACCCGGCGCTCGCCCCTGCCGCCGGCGGTCGGTGCAGGATTTTACATGTTTTTTGGTAAGATTGTCTATTGTCTCCCGGGTCAAGGAGAACTAATTTGGCGCCAGCACAAATTCACGGAAAGTCTGATGCTATGCTGAAAGTCTCCGGCAACGGCTCCATCACCACATGTGACGGCATCCGGCGACGCGATTTTCTCCAGGTCGGCATCCTCGGCGCCCTCGGCTTTACTCTTTCGAACTGGGCCGCACTCAAAGCGCTGGGCGCCGTCACCCCGGGCAACGACGAGAAATCGGTGATCCTGATCTTCAATCTCGGCGCGCCCAGCCAGCTCGACACCTGGGACATGAAACCTGACGCGCCCCGCGAGATACGCGGGCCGTTCAAACCGATCAAGACCATCAATCCGGACATCCAGGTCTCGGAAATTTTACCGCTGCACGCGAAGCTGGCCGACAAATTCTCGCTGGTCCGGACCTGCTATCACACCGCCGCCGCCGTCCACGACACCGGCCATCAAATGATGCAGACCGGCCGGCTCTTTACCGGCGGCGTCAACACGCCGCATGCCGGGTGCGCGCTGGAATACCTCAAAGGCCGGCGCAACGAACTGCCGGCAAACGTCATCCTGCCCGAAATGATGGGGCCGACCGGCGGCAACATGCCCCACGGCCAGGACGCCGGCTTTCTCGGCAAGGCCTTCGACCCCTTCGTGCTCAACGCGGACCCGTCGAAAAAGGACTTCAAAGTGCCCGACCTGCTGCCGCCGCAGGAAATTGGAGACGCGCGACTGCAACGACGTCGCGATCTGCGCGAAATCGTGGACGAAACGGTCAAAAATTTTGAAGCCAGCCCGAGCGCGCAATTGATGGATTCGAGTTTCGCCTCTGCCTATCGGCTCATGACCAGCGCGAAAGCCCGCGAGGCGTTCGACCTGACCAAAGAACCGCCAAGCGTCCGCGAACGCTACGGCATGACGCGCTTCGGTCAGTGCTGTCTGTTGGCGCGGCGATTGATCGAAGCGGGCGTGCGGTTCGTCACCCTCAACACGTTCATCACCGTTTTCGATGAAATCACCTGGGACATCCACGGTTCGAAACCGTTCACGTCCATTCAGGGCATGCGCGACATCGTCGCGCCGATGTATGACCAGGGTTACAGCGCGTTGCTTGAGGATTTGTTCCAGCGCGGCATGCTCGACAACACGCTGGTCTGCAACCTCGCCGAGTTCGGCCGCACGCCCAAGATCAATCCGGCCGGCGGACGCGATCATTGGCCCCAATGCTGGACGGTCTATTTCGCCGGCGGCGGTGTCAAAGGCGGTCGCGTCGTGGGTAAGAGCGATGAAATCGGGGCCTACCCGGTCGAGCGACCGGTCAATCCCGCCGAAGTCGTGGCCACAATTTATCACAGCCTGGGACTCGATCTGGCCACCGAACTGCCCGGCCCGAGCGGACGGCCGTTCCCGCTGGTAAACTACGGCACCCAGCCGATCCGGGAGTTGTTCTGAGGCCGGCCAAACACGCCAAAGGACGCGAAATGAATCCAAAATCAGATTTGTGTGGCACGAAGGGTCAGGCTGAGGGGGAACAGATCGTTGGATCGCCGCACCGCGTCGCCTATCCCAAAGATTGCTTGCTATGCTCAGCGTGAAGTCGCGCATTTCGCAGGCGATACGGGTCGCCACCGTCTGCTCTGTCGCCCTCTTCGGTTGCGCCGCCTCCGCCGGCGCCGGCACTATCGAGCCCGTTCATTCGACCTTCCGCAATCACGTCCAGCCGGTGCTCGCCAGGTTCGGTTGCAGCTCGGGCGCCTGCCACGGCGCCGCCGCCGGCCAGAACGGATTCAAACTTTCCCTCCGCGGCTACGACGACGAGGGCGATTACCTCGCGCTGACGCGCAACGCCCTCGGACGCCGGATCATCCCCGCCGATCCCGGCCGCAGCCTGCTCCTGCTTAAGCCGACCACTGCGGTCCCCCACAAAGGCGGCAAGCGATTCGAGGTCGGCTCACTGGAATACCGCGTCCTGGCCGATTGGATTGCGGCCGGGGCTCCCGGACCGAAGCAAGACGATCCCCGCATCGAGCGAATCGAAACCCTGCCGGAACATCGGGTGCTCGCACCCGCGGAAAATCACCAACTGATCGTTCGCGCCTGGTTCACCGACGGCCACAGCGAGGACGTCACGCGCTGGGCCAAATACACCGCCGCCAACGCATCGGTCGCGCAGGTTGACGACAACGGCCTGGTGCAGGTGGTCGGCAACGGCGAGGGTGCCATCACCACGTGGTACTTGAGCCGGATTGCCATTGCCTCGATTACGGTCCCCTACACCAACACCGTTTCGCTTTCCCTTTTCACCCGGGCCAAACGACGCAACTTCATCGACGACCTCGCGCTGGAAAAATTACGGGACCTTAACCTGCCGCCGTCGCCGCGTTGCAACGACGAGGAATTCATTCGCCGGGCATTCCTCGACACTATCGGCGCGCTGCCGACCGCGCAGGAGACCCGCGAGTTTCTGGCCGCCTGCGCGAACGAACGGAACAATGGAGCGGCGGAGTCCTCGAGTGATGAAACAAATCCCGCCGACACTCCCTCACTCCCTCACTCCGAGACTCCCTCACTCCAACGCTCCGAGACTCCCGCCACTCCCGCCAACGCCCGCGACCGGCTCATCGAGGCGCTGCTGCAACGGCCCGAGTTCGTGGATTACTGGACCTGCAAGTGGTCCGACTTGTTGCTCGTCCAGAGCAAGAAGCTGAAGCCCGCGGCGATGTGGTCGTACTACAACTGGATTCACAATAACGTCGCCGCGAATACTCCCTGGGATGCGTTCGTCCGCCAAATCGTCACCGCCCAGGGGAGCACGCTCGAAAATGGCGCCGCGAATTTCTACATTCTCCACGAGGACCCGCGCGTAATGGCCGAGACGGTGTCGCAGGCGTTCCTGGGCATGTCCATCAACTGCGCCAAATGCCACAATCACCCGATGGAGAAATGGACCAACGACCAGTATTACCGCTTCGCCAATCTCTTCGCGCGCGTGCGCGCCAAGACCGGCTCGGCCGAGGGCGAGACCACTGTCTTCGCTGCGGACAGCGGCGACATCGTCCAGCCGTTGACCGGGAAGGCGCTGCCGCCGACGCCCCTGGACGGAACACGGCTCGCGATGGATGACCCGAACGACCGGCGCGCTGCCCTGGCCGCCTGGCTCACCTCGCGCGATAATCCTTACTTCGCCCGCTCGATCGTGAATCGCGTCTGGAAAAACTTTTTGGGCGTCGGGCTGATTGACCCGGTGGACGATCTGCGCATGACCAATCCCGCGAGCAACGAAAAACTGCTCTCTGCCGCCGCGAATTATTTCGCCGACCGGCAATTCGATCTCAAGGCGCTGGTGCGAACGATTCTTCAATCCGAGACCTACCAGCGCACCAGCGCGCCCCTGCCGCAGAACGCGGCCGATACCCGTTTTTATTCGCGCTATTACCCGCGCCGTTTGATGGCCGAAGTATTGCTCGATGCCTACTCGCAGGTAACCGGCGTCCCGACGGAATTTCAGACCGACCTGCGCAACGAGAACCGGGGGCTGGGAGAAAAGTATCCGCTGGGCTTTCGCGCCATCCAGCTCCCCGACACCCGGATCGCCTCCTATTTCCTGAAAACCTTCGGCCGGCCGGACCGCGAGAAAACCTGCGAATGCGAACGCACCGCCGAGCCGAACGTCGCGCAGGTCCTCCACATTGCCAACGGCGACACCATCAACCAGAAGCTGTCGGCGAAGGAAAACGCGATCTCCAGGCTGCTCGCCGACAAAACGCCGCCCGACAAAATCGTCGAGGACGCTTACCTGAGCGCGCTGTCGCGTTATCCGACCGGCACGGAGCGCGAGAAGATGCTCCGGGCGCTGAGCGACGCGAAGGATGGAGAACTTCGCCCGCTGGTCGAAGACCTGTATTGGGCGCTGTTGAGCAGCAAGGAGTTTTTGTTTAATCATTAGCGCGGATGCGTCACAAACGATTCAGGTCCGATGCGCGGTCTCTCACCCACGGTCCTCTCCATGGGCCGACTCACCCCCGGCCCCACCCAGGAGGGGAGCAGGCGTTGATCCGCGCCTTGATAGTTCCCCTCCTGGGAGGGGTTAGGGGCGGGTTTATGGCCCCAAAGCATGCGGAAAAACGAATGGCGGCTTTCCATGATCCTCCCGCTCACCCGCCTTTCCGCCTTCGCCAAGGCTACGGCGGACAAGTCGGGCACCCTCTCCCCCTCCGAGGGGGAGAGGGATGGGGTGAGGGGGCCACTCCATTCAGGTCCAACCGTTGTCTCATCCCCGTCTTGTCCCTCCTGCTGGTCTGCGGCGCGCAATGGGCACCAGCCGCTCCTGCGGCAACGAACGACTACGCGGCTGTGGACGCGATCTTCACCGAGTATTGCCTCGATTGCCACGGCGCGCAGGAGCCGGAGGCCAGGCTCGTTTTGGAAAGCTTCGATCTGCTGATGAAGGGCGGCGAAAGCGGCGCGGTGATTGTTCCCGGCAAGAGCGATGACAGCCTCCTGGTGAAAATGATCGAAGGCCGGGCCGAAAAGGACGGCAAAAAACTGATCATGCCGCCGGGAAAAAAGCGCGAGAAACTCAAGCCGGAGCAGATCGCGCTCATCCGGGCCTGGATCGAGGCCGGCGCCCGGCCACCTGCCGAGTTCAAACCCCGGGAACTGGTCGTGCCGAAAATCGAACCCAAAGTGCCGCCCCGCAAAGCGGTCAACGCGCTGGCCTACGCGCCCGGGCCGAAACTCGTCGCCGCGGCCCGTTACGGCGAAGTCGAGTTGCGATCCGCGGAGTCCCATGCAGTGCTTCGCGCGCTCAAAGGCAATCGCGGCAGCGTGAACGCGCTGGCGTTTTCACCCGATGGCAAACTCCTCTTCGCCGCCGGCGGCGAAGCCGGCTGGCTCGGCGAAGTGAGGCAATGGGACCTGGCCGACGACCGTTTGGTTCACCTCTTCGCAGGACACAGAGACGCGATCTATTCCGTGGCCGTGTCGCCGGACGGCAAAACACTGGCAACCGGCAGCTACGACCAGAAGATCAAACTGTGGAACATCGCGACCGGCGAAGAGATCAAAACCCTTTCCGGCCACAACGGCGCCGTTTTCGGTCTGGCGTTCCGTCCGGACGGCAAAATCCTCGCCAGCGCGAGCGCCGACCGCACCATCAAGCTCTGGGACGTGGCCAGCGGCGAACGGCGCGACACGCTCTCGCAGCCGCTCAAGGAACAGTACGGCGTGGCCTTCAGCCCCGCCGGCAACCGGCTTGCGGCGGGCGGTGTGGACAATCGCATTCGCGTCTGGCAAATCAGCGCGAGCGCCGCCGAAACGACCAACCCGCTTCTCGAGTCCCGCTTCGCCCACGAAGGCGCGATTCTGAACCTCGCCTTCTCGTCCGACGGCAAGACGCTGGTCACCTCGGCGGACGATCGCACGGTCAAGCTTTGGGACGCCGGCGGGGCCGAGTTGAAAGAGAAACTGTCGCTCGGAAAGCAGCCCGACTGGGCGCCGGCGTTGACCTTCGCGCTGGACAACCAGGCGCTCGTGGTCGGACGGCTGGACGGCTCGATCGAATTCTACGACCCAGCCAACGGCAAAGTGTTGCCGGCGCCCAAACCGGAGTTGTCGCGCGCCGAACCGCGCGGGATTCAGCGGGGCAAGGATGTCAAAGTCAAACTCGTCGGCAAGAACCTGACCGGCCTGACCGAAGTGAAATCGCATCATCCCAGGTTGAAAGCCGAGCTCGACCGGGACGCCGAACAAAAACCCGACGAGGTCTGGCTCCAGGTCAGCGCACCGGACAATTTGCCGCGCGGCGGCTACGAGCTGTCGCTGGTGGGCCCGGGCGGCGAGAGCGGAAAGATCAAACTGCACGTGGACGATTTGCCGCAGGTCTATGTCCCGGAAACGAACAAGGCTCTCACACTGGAGTCGCTGCCGGCGGACGTTTGGGCCACGCACGAAAAGAGCGGCGACGCGGAGCAGTGCGATTTCGACGCCAGGGCCGGCGCAACGATCGTATTCGATGCGGCGGCGAAAAGCCTCGGGTCCAAATCCGACCTGGTGCTGACGTTGTTCGACTCGACCGGCAAAGCGCTGGCGAGCAACAACGGCTTCGCGGGCAGCCCCGATCCCTTCCTCGCCTACACATTCGCCGCCGACGGACGTTACCGCGTTCGCGTGAACGAGCTGTTGCTCGGCGCATCGCGCGACCATTTCTATCGCCTCTCCGTCGGTGAATTGCCTTACGTCACCGGCTGTTTTCCGCTGGGCGTGCCGACCAATCTGGAAACGGAAGTCGAATTGATCGGCTACAACCTGCCCACCGACCGCAAAGTGAAGGTCAAAGGGGAGAGCACCCGTGAAATCGCGCTGCCCATCGACGAGAAGCTCCGAAGCCGGCGCGAATTCAAACTGCTGGTCGGCCAGGGGCCGGAGCTGGTCGAGTCGGAGCCAAACGACACACCGGACCGGGCCACCCGATTCAGCGCGCCGGCGGCGGTCAACGGCCGCATCTGGTCAACCAACGGCGCGGCGGATGTGGATTTGTTCCGCTTCGACGCGAAAGCAGGCCAAAGCTGGATTATCGAAACACAAGCCGCCCAGCTCGGGTCGCCGGTGGACACAAAAATCGAAACGCTTCACGCCGACGGAAAACCGGTCGAACGCCTCGTGCTGCAGGCGGTGCGAAACACGGCCATTAACTTTCGCTCCATCGATTCGATCGCCAACGGCATGCGGCTGGACAACTGGGAGGAAATGGAGCTGAACGAGTTTGTCTATCTGCAGGGTGAGGTGATGAAGATTTTCCGCATGCCGCAAGGTCCCGACTCGGACATGCTCTTTTACAGCGCCGCCGGCAAGCGGCGCGGCTACTTCGACACCTCCGTGATCGCGCATGCGCTGGATGAGCCGGGCTACGTCGTTATGCCCTATCCGCGCGGCGCGAAGCCGGCGCCCAACGGCCTGCCGATGTTCACGCTCCATTACGCGAATGACGACGACGGCGAACGCAAACTGGGCACCGATTCCAAACTGCAGTTCACCGCGCCGGCGGATGGCGCGTACCTCGTTCGCGTCACCGACACGCGCGCGCTCTCCGGCGAGCGCTTCGTCTATCGCCTGATGGTTCGCGCGCCACAGCCCGATTTCAAAGTGACGTTGAACGGCGCCAATCTGACGGTCAATGCGGGCAGCGGCCGCGAATTTACCGTGACCGCCGAACGCCTCGACGGCTTCGATGGCGACATCAAAGTGGAGCTGGCCGGTCTGCCGCCCGGCTTTTCGGTCTCGACCCCGCTGGTGATTCCGGCCGGTCACACCGAAGCCAAAGGCACGATCAACGCCGCGCTGGAGGCCGCCAGGCCGGATGACACCAACGCGTCCATGACCACGGTGACGGCGACCGCGACGATTGACGGCAAAGCGGTGACGAAAGAGGCGAACAATTTCGGCAAAATTGCGCTTGGCGAGAAGCCGAAGCTCTTCCTGGCTTTCGAACCGGACCCGAAGGCGCAGCCGAGCACGCCGGTTTCCCAGGACGCAAACCGAGCGCTCGAGATCACGATTGGCCCCGGCCAGACCGTCCCCGCCTGGTTGAAGATCAAACGCAACGGCCACGATGACCTCGTTACCTTCACCGTCGAAAACCTCCCGCACGGCGTGATCGTGGACAACATCGGACTGAACGGCGTGCTGATCCCGAAGGGTGAAAACGAGCGGCAGATTTTTTTGACCGCGGCGAAGTGGGTGCCGGAGACCGACCAGCTTTGCTACGCCGTGGAGAACCAGGCCGGCCGACAAACTTCGTTGCCGGTGCTGTTGCGTGTGCGCAAGGCGGGTTCGCAGATCGTGACCGCGACAAAATAATCGTTCCCGCGAGCCTGTCAGGCCGCGATTTCCTGCGGACCTTTGCCGCCGTTCACGAGAAAGAGCACGGCCATGCGCACGGCCAGGCCGTTGGTGACCTGTTCCAGAATGACCGAGCGGGCGCTGTCCGCAATTTCGCTGTCAATTTCCACGCCGCGGTTGATCGGGCCCGGATGCATGATGAGCACGTCGGGTTTGGTTCGGCTCAGGCGGTCCCGGTTCAAGCCAAACAGGCTGGTGTATTCGCCGATGCTGGGAAACATCGTCTTGCGTTGGCGCTCGTGCTGGATGCGGAGGAGGTTGATGATATCGGCGTTGGCGATGGCTTCCTCGACATTGTAGGTCACCCGACAACCCATCTGCTCGAACACGCGGGGCACCAGGGTGCTGGGGCCGCAGAGCGTCACCTGCGCCCCGAGTTTGGTCAACGCCCAGATGTTCGACCGCGCGACGCGGCTGTAGAGAATATCGCCCAGGATGGTGACACTGAGCCCTTTGATCTTCCCTTTCCTTTCGCGAATGGTGAACGTGTCGAGCAACGCTTGCGTGGGATGCTCGTGCGCGCCGTCGCCGGCGTTGACGACGCTGGCGCTGAGGAAGCGGGAAAGAAAATGCGGCGCGCCCGTCGCGCTGTGACGGATGATGATGATGTCGGCGTTGAGCGCCTCGAGGTTGCGCGCGGTATCCTTCAGCGTCTCACCCTTCTTGAGCGACGAAGCCTCGGCGGTGAAATTGATGACGTCGGCGGTCAAACGAAGCGCCGCCAGCTCGAAACTGATGCGCGTGCGGGTGGACGGTTCGATGAACAGGTTCACGACGGTCTTGCCGCGCAAGGCCGGGACTTTTTTGATGGGGCGCTGGCCCACGTCCTTGAACGCCCGTGCCGTGTCCAGCACCGTGGTGATTTCCTCGGCGGAGAGCGATTCGATGTCGAGCAGATGTTTGCGGTTCCAATTCATTGCTTTTCCAAATAGACCATGTCTTCGCCGTCGGTCTCCTGCAAATGGACGTTGATGCGTTCGCTGAGGGAAGTGGGAACGTTTTTGCCGACGAAATCGGCCTTGACGGGCAGCTCGCGATGGCCGCGGTCCACCAGCACGGCCAGTTGAACCCGTTTGGGGCGGCCAAAATCATTGAGCGCATCCAGCGCGGCGCGCGTGGTGCGCCCGCTGAACAGCACGTCGTCCACCAGCACCACCGTTTTGCCGGTGATGTCAAAGGGAATCACGGTGGGATGAATCTTCGGCGCGACCTGTTGTCCGAGGTCGTCGCGGTGCATCCCGACATCCAGATTGCCGACGGGCACGGCGTGCCCCCAGATGCCGTTCAGGAAACCGGCCAGTCGTTGCGCCAGGTACACCCCGCCGCGCTGGACGCCCACCAGGACGACCGCGGCGCTCGCGTCATTGCGTTCGGCGATTTCGTGGGCGATCCGGGCGAGGGCGCGTTGCAGGGAGGTGGCGTTTAGAATGACGGTGGGTTCCGACATAGAAAAACCGAACGGGCCCATCTGCCGATGAACCGGTTCGCTGAACCAGGAAGCCTGCTTTCATGCTTTCCTTCGCGATCTCACCGGATCGCATTAAAGGATCGTGTGCGACGGCCGGCCGCTAATTGCTTTGGCTGCTCGGGGACGGTTGCGCCTGCCGGGATTTGCGCCACTTGGAACGGTATTTGACAATCCAATCCGTCAATGCCCGCTCAAACCCGATATCGTAGCCGGCCTTCTCCGACTCGATCCATTTGTGCTTCAAAATCTCTTCGCGTTCGGCTTGGAACTCGCGGTAAAGGCTCGAGTTTTTCACCAAGTCATTTGCCGAGGCGTCTGATCTGTCGCTCATAAATCTGATGGCCGCAGTCATTTGGTTCACCGCAATGTAACATTAGCCACCGCATTGACAATCTAAAATTACCGCACCCCAATCCGATGCGCCCCAACCCCCTGCGAGTCCCGGTCGCCGCCATGGACCCGGGACAAAGCGGCGCGAGCTTCGGACAGCCTGGGATCGATCGCCATCAGCCTGGCCGTGGGTTGTTGCCGATACGGCTCGCCCGGGGGTTGCTCAGGGGTTCGAGCGGGGCGCGGGTGCCACCCTTCTTTCTTTCGAACGCAGTGCCCGCTCGCGCCGGATAATTTCATTGCGCAACAATTCCTCGGCGGACCAGCCGTGTCGTTGAGCATGTTCGGCCAAAACAAACAGCTCGCGGGCTACTGCGGCTTTTGTCGTGCGGCGACTTGAATCCCGGCGTTCGGCAAGCAAGTTCGCCTTGCGCGCTTTCTTTACGAGTTTCTCGGCGCGGAGCAAGGCCGGGAGATGTTTCGGAATGCCGTCCAGGGCCGAAGCCCGCGCGTGCCCGGTGCCGTGCTTCTCCGCCCGTTTGATCCGCTCCCAGTTCGCCCAGACCTGTTCCACGTTCTTCACCCGGGCATCGGCGAACACGTGCGGGTGTCGGCGGATCAGTTTATCGGTGATGTGTCGGGCGACCTGCTCGAAGCCGAAGGCGCCGCGTTCCTTCGCCAGTTGGCAATGAAAGACCACTTGCAGCAGCAGGTCGCCCAGTTCTTCGACCATCTCGTGATCGTCGCCCGCTTCGATGGCGTCCATGAGTTCATAGACCTCCTCCACGGCATGGAAACGCAGCGTCCGGTGGTCCTGTTCGCGGTCCCACGGGCAGCCGGTCGGCGACCGCAAACGGGCCATGATTTTGAGCAGGTCGTGAATGGCGGAATTCCTTTTCATAACTGAATCGTCGCGGCCTGGCGGCAGTCGCGTAAATTCAAGGTTGGCCCTCGAGCACCGAGGCGACGAGTAATTGCGTGACCGAGAGGAGAAATCGATAGTTGAGCGTGTGCGGCTTGTCGCCGGGCTGGTGATAGAACGGGTTGCGAAATTCGGAGGTGTCGGTCCACAGGGTCGCCGGCATCCGTCGCTGCCAGAACGGAGCGTGGTCGCTGCGCAGCAGGACGGGAAAGAATTTTTCCAACCCCGCGCTCACCCGCAGTCCGATGGCCGGGAAGCCGGGCAGGTACGTGCTGGCCCGGACCAACAGGGCGTCGAGGACACGGTAGGATTTCCGATTGGCGAGGAGCGCGAGAAAATTGCCCTGGTCCGACACGCGCACCGGCAGACCGGGCGGGATACGTTGCGAGCCGGCTTCGTCGGAGGCATAACCGACCATTTCCAGCACATGAACGTATTTGACCTGGATGCTGGAGGAGGCCAGCCACTGGACGAAATCCTGGCTTCCCAGCATGCCGTCCTCTTCCCGGTTGAAAGAAACGAAGCCCACGTCCGGCCGCGGTGAAACGGCAGCGCACGCCTTCGCGCACCCCAGCATGGCGGCGACCGCGCTGGCGTTGTCATCGGCGCCGGCGCACCCGCCTACGCTGTCGTAATGGGCGCACACCAGCACCAGCGGGCCGGAAGCGTTTTTCGGCAAAGCGACCACGTTCCACCACGATCCCTGCAATTCGACCGGGTAACCCCAGCTTTGAAACTGCGCCGCGATCCACACGGCGGTGTTCTTGTTTTCTTCCGGTTCCCGTTCGAAGTGGCGCGGCACCGCGAGGCGTTCGACCCACCCGCGCAGCTCCTCCTCGGCCACCGCGGCCAGGCTCTTGCTGACTTGCGGCAGGGGCGTCTTCGCCAACGAGCGGGAGGCCTGTTTGGTCAGCATGGTTCGTTCTGCAACGGCGCAACATCGAACATACAACGCCTAAAGAATGACCAGGTTGTCGCGATGCACCACTTCGACCCGCTCGAGCCGGCGGGCTTTGACTTCACTCGAACCAAAATCGGCGATGCCGCGGGCGAATTCGGTTCCGTCCAGGTCGCAAATCCGCACGACGTCGCCGGCGGCGAATTCGCCTTCGCACCGGGCGATGCCGGGCGGCAACAGGCTCCGGCCCTTTTCCCGCAGCGCCTTCTTGGCGCCTTCATCCACGAAAAGCGCCCCTTGGGGATGATGAAAGAAGGCAATCCATCGCTTGCGCCCTTTGAGTTTGGTTGGCTGCGGAACGATCAACGTACCCTCTTCGCCGGCGGACAGGATTGCGGCGAGCACGTTTTTCTTTCTTCCGGAGGCGATGACCAAAGGGATGCCGGAACGCGCGACGATTTTCGCCGCCTGAATTTTCGAAGCCATTCCGCCCACCGCCGTGGCACTGGCCGTTCCGCCGGCGAGTTTCTCGATCCGCTCATCCACCTGCTCGACCAGGGGAATGGTTTTCGGGTTCGCCCGGCCGAAATTTTCGATCAGGCCATCCACGGTCGTCAGCACCACCAGCAGGTCAGCAGGCAACAGGCAGGCCACCAGCGCGGAGAGCCTGTCGTTGTCGCCAAATTTCAGTTCCGTGAAAGACACCGCGTCGTTTTCGTTGATGATGGGAACCACGCCGCGGCCCAGCAGCGTGACGAGCGTGTTGCGCGCGTTGAGGTGGCGTTCGTGGTGCTGCAGGTCGTCGTGGGTCAGCAACACTTGAGCGACGTGGAGTTCGAACTGCGAAAACAATTTTTCGTAGGTCGTCATCAGACGCGACTGACCCACGGCGGCGCATGCCTGCAACTCCGCGAGTTCCGCGGGCCGTTTCTCATAGCCCAACGCGCCCATGCCGGCCCCGACGGCGCCGGAGGTGACGAGCACGATTTCCTTGCCGGCCTTGCGCTGCGCGGCGATCTGCGCGACCAGTTGCTCGGCCTGGGCCAAATCGAGCTGCTTGCGGCCGTCGGTGAGCACGCCGGTGCCCAGCTTCACCACGATGCGGCTGGCATTTTTCAGTGCGTCACGATGCACGGGGAGTTCGTAACAAAGAAGTGGTCCAGTGTCGAGAGGTGTGATGTTTGAGGCGTAATTCGTAATTCGTAACCTTTAACGCATTATGCATTACGCATCACACACTTGTCTCTTGCCTGCCGCCTGTCGCCTGTTGCCTAATACGCCCCATGCGTCAACCGTCATTGAATTTCCTGAAAACCCTCGTCAACACTCCCAGCCCTTCCGGCCACGAAATGCGCGGGCAACGTGTCTGGCTCGATTATGTCAAGGGCCACGCCGACGAAACTTTCTCCGATGCCTACGGCAACTGCGTCGCCGTGTTGAACAAGGGCGGTTCGCCGCGCCTCATGCTCGCGGCCCACGCGGACGAAATCGCCATGACCGTCAACTACATCAATGACGAGGGGTTCATTTACGTGCGCAAACTGGGCGGCATCGACGCCGCCATTACCAAGGCGCAACGGGTCGTCATTCACACCCGCAACGGTCCGGTGAAAGGGGTCGTCGGCAACGTCGCGCCGCACTTGAGCAAAGTCGATAAGGAACGCAAGCTGCCGGAAATCCACGACCTGTTCATTGACATCGGGGCCGGCAGCCGCAAAGAAGCGGAAAAACTGGCCCCCATCGGCGCGCCGATCACGCTGGCGGACGAATTCGACCTGCTGCGGAATGATCTGGCCGTGGCGCGCGCTTTCGACAATCGCATCGGCACGTTCGCCGTGGCGGAGGCACTGCGGCTCCTGCACGAATCGAAGCGCCGCCTGAACGCCGAGATCTGCGCCGTCTCGAATATCATGGAGGAAACCGGATTGCTGGGGGCGCGGCAGATCGCCTACGCGCTGAAACCGGACGTGGCGCTGGTCGTGGACGTGACTCACGCGACCGATTATCCCACGGTGAACAAGCCGCGGCACGGTGACGTGAAGATCGGCCACGGACCGACCCTCACGCACGGCGGCTGCAATCATCCGGAAGTGGTCGCGCGCATCGAGGCGGTCGCTGCGCAGAAGAAAATCCATCTGCAACACGAGGCGCAATCGAACACCAGCGGCACGGACACCGACGTTATTTTCTGGACGCGCGGGGGAATTCCCAGCGCGCTCATCAGTCTGCCGAACCGCTACATGCACTCGCCGGTGGAAGTGGTGAGTCTGAAGGATTTGGAAAAGATTCCCGAACTGCTGGCCGGCTTCGCTTTCTCGCTCAAACGCGGCGAGGAATTCAAGGTGAAGATCTGAAGGAAGAAAAGTTGGAGTGCTGGAGAGTTGGAGTGTTGCCGGACCATTGCTCCATCACTCCATCACTCCATCACTCCATTCCTCCATTCCTCCATCTCTCCACACCCCCGGTTTATTTCTTCTTCAACGGATCGGCCAGGCCCTCGAGCGCCTTTTGCGCTTCCGTTCCGGCGTTCGTGGCGGCGTTGGCGCCCGGGGCGGGAATGTTTTCGGGCAGGAATTTAACGTCCTTTTCGAGCGCGATCCGGGCGATCAGCGGCTCCAGGTCCTTCATCGATTTCACGTTCTTGATGGTTTCGTTTTTATAGCCGATATACCTTTCCTCGTTGCGCGCCGGGTTCTTGTCGCTGGTGAATTTCAATTTTCCGATGGTGAGCTTGAGAGTGTCGATGCCCTCGAATTGCACCGGGGACGCGCCGGAGGCGGAAGACGATGGATTCTGACGTCCCTGCAGCGCCTGGAGGTTGGTCTTGCCGTTCTTGTTCTGGACGATGTGCAGTTCGCCCAGGTTCAATTGCACCAGGTTCAAATGGATTCTCTTCGCCCGAAGCGCCGGCAGGTCGTATCGCACGCGCACTTCGGGAACAGCGAGGAAAATCGACCGACCGAAATCGGAGGAATTGTAGAGTCGGAAATTCTCGATGGCGAGCGTCGAGTTCCCCAGGCCGATTGACAGTTTGCCAATCGTCACGTCCAGACCGGTTTGCTGCCGGATTTGTCGTTCGGTCAAAAATTTCGCGATCGGGTTCAGGCATAAAATCAACACCAGGACGAACAGGAACAAAACGAGGAGGAGGCGGAACAGCCACTTGAAGAGTTTCTTCATTTTGCCTTTCTAGCAACGCGGGCCGCGGGTGACAATGACCAATTGCACCAACGCACGGCGTCTGGGCGCATCTTGATACAACCACCACCGGGCCGGAGGAGATCTTCTCCCTCTCCTCCGCAAAGGAGGAGAGGGCTGGGGAGAGGAGGCGAATTTTATCGAACGCCCCTCACCCCGACCCTCTCCCCACTCGTTCCTCGCGGGGAGAGGGAGAAAATTTCTGGTAGTTGTATCAAGATGCACCCCGCAGCGCCTGGCATCATTCCGTTACTCCATTGCTCCCGTTCCTCCCTCCCTTCACTTTCTCAAAGTGGAATATCTTCGGGGCGCACTTCGAGACATTCATCCTGGTCTTCCCAGACCACCGCGGGATAATGCTCCAAAAACCCGGGCGCGATCTGGCTGCCCACGCGCGCCAGCAAACGTTCCGCGTCCTTGGCGGCGTTTTCGCAGGCGCGATCGTAATCGGCGACGCTCTTCCGCTGCCGGTCTTCCCAATGCGCGACGGCGTGAACCGGCGCGTATTCTTCTGCCCACGATTGGACGGCCGACTGCAGTTCGGCCGGGATTTCTTCAAACGGCACGGCCGTGCCGGAACAATGCTGACACACCAGTCCGGACTCCAGCACGTCGCGCGTGAGCAGCGGCAACAAGGGCGCGCGGCAGCAGGGCGCTTCGGCGTAGGCTGCCGGCGGGGTGGCCAGCCGTTTCAGCCAGATTTGCCGGTCGTGCGCGATCTGCGCCGCCAGCCGGTACGCGCCCAGCAGCGGGTGCGACAGCCGCCAGGCGCGGCCTTCCAGTTGCCCCAGGGTCTGCGCCAGCCACCGGGCGAGGGTGTGATCGTCGAAGTCCTGAAACACGCGGCCGTATTCCTGCCACAGCGTGTCGAGCGGTGATTCCGGATCAATGGCCATCGCGGGCCAAGGTTAAGTGCAAAGTGCAAAGTTCAAAGTGCAAAGTTGGTCGCGTTCTGCCTTTGCCCGGTTGGCCCTGGTCCGCTATAAATCCGGTCGTGCCAAATCCGCCGGCCAATTCACTCGACGCCCCGTTGACCGCGCTGGGCGGCGTCGGCGCGGAACGCGCGGCCCAACTCGCGCGGTTGAAACTCCGCACCATCGGCGACCTGCTGTTGCATCGCCCGCGGCGCCATGAAGACCGCCGGCGCCTTCGTCCGATTGCCGAATTGCGCGTGGGCGAAGCGGGCACCGCCCGCGGAAAAATCGTCGCGCAAGGCGTCAAACGCTGGCGCGGCGGCACCCGATCGGTGTTCGAGTTCATCCTCGACGACGGCACGGCGCGGCTGCACTGCCGCTGGTGGAACCTCCCGTTCATGGAGAAATATTTTCAACCGGGCGACGAGGTTTTTGTTTTCGGCAAACTCGATTCGCTGAAACCGCGCACGATTGACCATCCGGAGACGGAAGTCGTCGAAACCGGCGCGGAAAACTTCATTCACCTCAACCGCATTGTGCCGATTTATCCGCTGACGGAAGGTCTGCCCCAGCGGTGGTTGCGCACGTTGATCTGGCGCGCGCTGGAAGCCTACGAGACTCGCATCCCCGATCCGTGGCAGAAGCTCATCTGCGGGCGGACGGGCGGAGCCGCCCCCCGGGCAGGACAGCCAACTCCGGCGCCCGGCTCTCCGGGCAACCGTGCCCGGAGCGCACCGGCCGCAGGGATGCGGCTGGAGCCGGCAGGCAAGGATGCCTGCCCTGCGCGCGCCCAGGCCATCCGCAGGCTCCATTTTCCGGCGGAGGCGGCCGAGGTCGAAACCGCGCGGCAACGGCTGGCGCTGGACGAGTTTCTCGAACTGCAACTGGCCATTCAGCGGCGCCGCCGGAAACTCCAGGCCAACGCCCGCGGATTGCCGTGCGCCGGCGACAACCACTTGATCAAACCGTTTCTCAAACAGCTCGGCTTCGCCCTGACGGAATCTCAAACGAAGGTCCTGCGCGAAATCCGCCGCGACCTGGGCGGACCGCAGCCGATGCGGCGTTTGCTCCAGGGCGACGTGGGCGCGGGCAAAACGGTCGTCGCCGCCTGCGCCGCGTTGATGGCGCTGGAAAGCGGCTTCACCGTGGCGCTCATGGCGCCGACCGAAATCCTGGCCGAACAGCACTTTCAGACTTTCAGCGGCTGGTTCGGGTCGCTGGGCGTTCCGGTGGACCTGCGCACCGGGAGCCGGAAAACCTCAAAGCTCGAACCTCGAATTTCGAACCTCGAAGCAGACGCTGCCACCCAACCCGCAACCCGCAACCCGCAACCCCCAACCGGCAACCCGCCACCCGCAATTCTGACCGTCGGGACCCACGCGCTCATTGAAAGCGCGTTTGTTCCCGACAACCTCGGCCTGGTCATCATCGATGAGCAGCACAAGTTCGGCGTGGCGCAACGCGAGCGACTCGTGCGCAAGGGGCGTTACCCGCATCTGCTCGTGATGACGGCGACGCCGATCCCGCGCACGCTGGGACTCACGTTGTACGGCGACCTCGACAGCTCGGTGCTGGAATGGCCGCCCGCCGGTCGCGGGCGCATCAAAACTTTTGTGCGCGCCGCCGACAAGTTGCCGAAGGTCTTCGATTTCATCCGTGGCAAACTCAGGGAAGGCCGCCAGGTTTACGTCGTCTATCCTCGCGTCGAGGAATCCGATCGGAGCGCGATCAAAGCCGTCACGAAAGAATGGGAGAAACTGCAAAAGGACTTCGCGCCTTACCCGGTCGGTCTGCTTCACGGCCGGCTCAAGCCGGAGGAAAAGGAGCGCGTGATGGCGGCTTTTCGCGCCAATCGCCTGCAGCTCCTGGTGGCAACCTCGGTCATCGAAGTCGGTGTCGATGTGCCCAATGCCACGGTGATGCTGATCGAGAACGCCGAACAGTTCGGCCTGGCGCAATTGCATCAACTGCGCGGGCGCATCGGCCGCGGCGCGCACGAGTCCTGGTGCGTTCTGGTGGCGGACATCAGGACGGACGAAGCGCGGCAGCGATTGCGGGTGTTGGAGGAAACCACCGACGGCTTCCGCATCGCGGAAGAGGATTTGAAGTTGCGCGGTCCGGGCGAGTTCCTGGGGAAGCAGCAGAGCGGCTTGCCGCCGTTTCGTTTCGGCGATCTGTCACGCGACCGCGAACTGGTCGAACGCGCCCGGCGGTGGGCGAAGGAAATTCTGCGAGACGCCGAAAAAACCTGAAAATTCCACTTGGCGTTTGGGCGTCGCCGGTTAACATTGCCGCATGAAAAAGCTCATCGCATACCTGTTTCTGGCAATCGTCAGCGCGACGTTTTTCGTTGCCTGCAGCGACAGTGGGGACATGTCTTCACCGCCGGCGACCAACAAACCTCCGTCCACCAGCACGAACGCGCCGGCAAAATAAAGCGGGCGCCTGGCCTGTATTCTATTGAAGTCCGACGAGCCGGACCGGTTCTCCGCGTTCGGCTTTTTTGCTTCGCGCTTGGATTTACCCAAAGCTCCGGTAGATTAAGCCTATGAAAAAGTCCTCGTTGCTTCTGCTTTTGATCGGCCTGGCTTTCTCGGGTTGCGGTAAAAAAGACGCGAAATCCGCCTCGTCGGCCACGAACGGGAATTATTCCAGCGGCAATCCGGTCACAGCGCCCGCGGATTATCTCGGCGCCATCGCAAAGGCCAAGAAAAGCTCGGAGAAGACCATTGACACCGTGTCGTTGAACCAGGCCATCCAGCAGTTTAACGTGGCCGAGGGCCGTTATCCCAAAGACCTAAAGGAGTTGGTCACGGAGAAATATCTCCCTAAAATCCCCGAAGCGCCCTACGGGATGCAGATCGTTTACGACGCGGCAAAAGGTGAAGTGAAAGTGGTGCCGAAGCAGTGAGCGGAGACTGTCTCCACCGGCCGCGGAGTGGCGATGGAACGCATCCCACAGCGTGAGCCGTGAGACCGGGGAACGCGTTGGGCGCAAGCCGCGGAGCGGCGGCAGAAAACATCGTTCTTAGCAAACATCCTCTGACGCCCCTGATCACCGATCACTGACGACTGATTACTGATTACTGATTACTGATTACTGACCACTGATCACTGCCAATCGCCCGCCCCAATTTTTCTATCGCAAAATTTCTCTCGCAAAATTCCGCGCAGACGGGCAGAAACTTCCCCTTCGTTTTCGATGAACGAGCAGATTGTCATTCTCGATTTCGGTTCCCAATACACGCAGGTCATCGCCCGCCGTGTCCGCGAGTGCAACGTCTATTCGACCCTCCTGCGTTACGACACTCCCGCGCAGGAAATTGCCGCGCTCAAGCCGAGTGGCCTGATTCTCTCCGGCGGTCCCGCCAGTGTTTACGCTCACGACGCGCCCCTGCCGGACAAAGACATTTTCAAGTTGGGTGTTCCGGTGCTCGGCATCTGTTACGGCGTTCAAATCCTGGCGCATTTCCTGGGCGGCAAAGTCGAGCCGGGGCAAAAACGGGAATTCGGCAAGGGCACTTTGACGGTGCGCGACAATTCCTGTCCTTTGTTCAAAGGTCTGCCCGAAACGCTGCAAGTCTGGAATTCGCACGGGGACAAACTCACGCGGTTGCCCAAAGGATTTGTTTCCGTGGCCACCACCGAGAATTCGGATTTTGCGGCGATCGAAAACCGGGCGACGAATTCCTACGGGTTGCAGTTCCATCCCGAGGTCGTCCACACCCCGCGGGGCCGGGAGATTTACAACAACTTTGTGCACGGCGTTTGCGGTTGCGGCAGGGACTGGACGATGCGCAATTACGTCGAACAGGCCGTCGAAGAGATTCGCGCCCGGGTCGGCGACGAGAAGGTCATCCTCGGCTTGAGCGGCGGTGTGGATTCGAGCGTCGCGGCGGCGCTCATTCACAAGGCCGTCGGCGACCAACTCACCTGCATCTTCGTCAACAACGGCCTGCTGCGCGCGCGAGAGGCGGAGGTCGTGCAGGAAGTGTTTGGCCGCAATTTTCGCATCAAACTCCAATACCAAGACGCGGCAAAGCTGTTCCTGGGCCGGCTCAAAGGCGTGACCGACCCGGAGCGCAAACGCAAGATCATCGGCAAAACGTTCATCGAAGTGTTTCAGGCGGCCACCGAGCGCGCCGGCAAGTCAAAATTTCTCGCGCAGGGAACACTCTATCCCGACGTGATCGAGTCCGTGCCCATCGCCGGCAACCCGGCGGCGATGATCAAGAGCCATCACAACGTCGGCGGTTTGCCGAAGAAAATGCGCTTCCAACTGGTCGAGCCGTTGAAATGTTTGTTCAAAGACGAGGTGCGCCTGCTCGGACTCGAACTTGGCCTGCCGAAAGAGATTGTTTATCGCCAGCCATTCCCCGGCCCCGGCCTCGGCGTGCGCATCCTCGGCGAAATCACCGCCGACCGCCTCGAAATACTGCGCAATGCCGACGCCATCATCGTCGAGGAGATGAAACAGAGCGGCTGGTATTACAAGGTCTGGCAGAGCTTTGCCGTGTTGTTGCCCATCCGAAGCGTCGGAGTGATGGGCGATGAGCGCACTTACGACTGCACCATCGCATTGCGCGTGGTCGAATCGCAGGACGGCATGACGGCCGACTGGGTGAAGTTGCCTTACGAATTGCTGGAGAAGATTGCCAATCGCGTGGTGAATGAGGTCAAGGGCGTGAACCGGGTCGTGTTCGACGTGACCAGCAAACCGCCCGGGACGATCGAGTGGGAGTGACGCCCTTTACGATTTGCGACCGGAAATCAGTTTGGGGGATTCGTCCACCATGGTTGGCGCAAGCGAGCTCGGCAAAATGCCGAATGCCCAATGCCGAATGTCGAAAGAAGCCCGATTGACGAATGTCGAACGACGCTCAACCGTGCGCGAGACGATTTCGTCATTCGGATTTTGTCTGCGCCTGATTGAAGTTTGCCGTTTACGCATCATCCGCTAGCATTCCTCAAGTCATGAGCGAGCGCATCGGCATTCTCACCGGCGGCGGTGATTGTCCCGGCTTGAACGCGGTCATCCGCGCGGTGGTCAAGGCCGCGGCCAAACGCGGCTGGGAAACGATCGGTTTCAATGACGGGTTTGAGGGGCTGCTGGAGCCGGTCCGCTGTCGGAAGCTGGATTACCACGCAATGGACGGGCTGCTGCTGCTCGGCGGCACGATCCTGGGCACGACCAACAAAGGAAGGTTCGCGGCCAAGACCGGCTTTGGCGAAGTCAATAAGGTTCCCCGGATCGTTCTGGAGCAGGCCCGGCAGAACGTCGAGAAGTTGGGACTGCGCGCCCTGGTCGTCGTGGGCGGCGATGGTTCGT